>OLRD01001576.1_pt1 | contig 12457 bp, 9 predicted proteins | sample 1672051 | NCBI WGS metagenome assembly OLRD01 (sample SAMEA3136640, study PRJEB25190) | human gut metagenome | biome: human gut; feature: human-associated habitat; material: faeces | place: Austria | collected 2013 | reverse complement strand
GCATCACCATTCTCACAGCGGGCTGCACGAAATTGAACACATTATCCGTGCGCTGCCCGTGTCCGATGCAGTGAAGGAGCATTCCCTTGCTGTTTACAAACTGATTGCAGAAGCGGAGAGTCATGCCCACGGTGTTCCCGTTGAGCTTGTGCATTTTCATGAGGTCGGTGCGCTTGATGCCGTTGCAGATATTGTTTCCTGCTGTGCGCTGATCGAAATGCTCGCACCGGAACGCATTGCCGCCTCCCCCGTTCGCACGGGCAGCGGGCATGTGCATTGTGCGCATGGGATTCTTCCCGTTCCCGCACCGGCAACAGCCTTCATTCTTCACGGCGTTCCTGTTTATGCGGGCGATATAAAAGGCGAACTCTGCACTCCGACCGGAGCGGCACTGTTAAAGCATTTTGTTCATGACTTCACCGCAATGCCGTTAATGACAATACTTTCGCAAGGGTACGGCATGGGCAAACGCGACTATCCCGCCGCAAACTGCGTGCGTGCGCTTTTCGGCGAAAGTCCGAGTGAAGAATCGGCGGATGAGATCATCGAGCTTCGCTGCAACATTGACGATATGACAGGCGAAGAGATCGGGTTTGCATTTGATAAACTGCTTAACGCGGGTGCGGCGGATGTTTACACCGTTCCGACAGGAATGAAGAAGAACCGCCCCGGAATTATGCTCTGCGTGCTTTGCAATGCCGAAAAACGCAGCGAAATTATCCGCATATTGTTCAAACACACAAGCACTCTCGGCGTCCGCGAGTGCAGAATGCCGCGATACATTTTGCAGCGTGAAACGCAAACCGCCAAATTTGAGGACGGTACGATTCGCCTGAAGACCGCTCAGGGGTTCGGCGTTAAAAGGGCAAAGTTCGAATATGCCGATATTGCCGCGCTTGCCGAACGCCGCGCAATCACGCTTGCCGATGCGGAAAAGATTGCGGAAACTGCCTTTAAGGAGTTTTCCGAATAACGAACCTTAAAAATTAAAATTTGTTTCAACATCGGAGCCCGATCGGTTCGGGCTCTTTTTTTGTATTACTTTATATTCATCTTAAACATATTGTGCGTTCATCCTATCGGCTCCGTTTGACTGTTTTTTCCTGTTGAAAAAGAATTGTTAACAAATTGTTCACAATTGAGGGTTGAAATGATAATAATTCGCTGATATAATAGTATTGCGATGAAAGTCGCACCATTGAAACGGATCCGATTCAACACATGTCCCGCATTTGCATATCGCAAATTGCGTATCATAGACTGCGTATCGCACCCAAAGTTTGCACAGCATTCAACAAGTGCAGACTTTGGGGAAGAGAAACCCAACCGCCAACGGCACAAAACCATGACACCGCGAAAGGAGAAATAATTATGGCAAAAAGAATTGTCACAACCTTGATCGCTTTGGCGCTCGTTTTTACCGCACTGTTGCCTGTCGGTGCATTAAGTGTTGTTCCGATGAATGACACTCCGCACGAATACAGTGTTCTGCCCGGCACAGATGCTTGGATAGAAATGAGTCCCGAAGAGCGCCGCACTGCAACCTATGTGGATCAAGCAGAGGCGGAAAACATGACGACACGAGCATTGCTTATAACAACGCTCGGCTATCCGTTTTTAATCGATATGTATTGTATTGGTTATTCATCGGATTGCTTTCTTCCGGGAAACACAGCCTCGGCAGTTTCAAACGGAATTGAAATCGTTGCCGAAACCTTCCCCCCATTAAAGGAATTGCTCCAAAGAACCGATGCAGTTGCAGAAATTGACAGTCTGCTTAAAGTAATTGATGAGGACACCTTTCGAAACGGAAGGATGAAAGCTCTCGATCTCAGGCAATATATCACGTCAGCCTCAGCAGCATCATCGAACTAACTCGTTGACCCGAGTGGAAAGCCGGTAAAACAGCTTCCGCAGGATGATATCAATATGCGGGAAAACCCGTCCGAAGAGGTTTCCGCCGAAGAGCCTTATATCGTTAAGGTTTATGATGCAAACGACTGTGTTGACATTCACACGGCGGTAAACTACAAGGGCGGACTGTATGAAGCGCAGGCACGCCTGAAGACACACTATCTGATGAGCGACGGCACATGGCGCATCGGCGAAAGCTACGCAAAAGGCCAATGGTACGATAAACCGTATAAGTACAGGTATATCCTGTCAAGCGGCGAAGCGTTTGACGAAAATTTTATTGTGCTTTCGAACAGACCCGATCTTACGCATTTTGACGGAATTAGGCTGATTTGCGGCAGCGACCTGAACTACAAGTACAGCCTCGAAACAATCGTTGTTGCTTGGCATTTCGGCGACAAGACCGTTGCGTGGGCCGAAATGCAGGATCAGGTTCCGGCACACTGCGTGTCACTGAGCCACGGGGAACAGTAATAGACGGCTGCTCTGCCTCCGCTGCAGGTTAATGCAGCTTGATTCTGCTGCCGACGTTATGATTGATGATCCATAGCACTTCCGTCACGGCTGGGAACTCTGTACGCAGTTCATACAAACGGGAAATAAACAACCCCGCCGCAGGGCTTAACGGCTTTGCGGCGGGGCTGTATTATTTATGCAGGCTTGTTGTTCATTGCCGTGAATAAAATCAAAGTTCAACGCTGTTGCGGACAAGCAGCTCCCGCGCCGTGTCAACCGAATCAACCCCTGTGCGGTTCTTGACAGGTGCAAACTCCCTTGCCCTTTCAACCTCAAATACCATGCAGCCGTTAAGCAGCCGTATCATATCCAAAATCAGGGTTTCATACTTGAAGCCGTTCGGTTTTTCGGGCGTGACATGCTGCCCGTTTTCATCAAGGCATGGAATCTTTTTTTCAACAACATGCAGCGGAAGGGCTTTTTCCATTATGCCGTCAAGCGCATCCACGCGGAACAGATAGTTCAAAATAACGCCGAAATTGTAGGCGGGTTCGCCTTTTTCGTTTTTCGCATTGCGCATTTCATCCGTAAGCTCATAGTATTCAACGATTGAAGGATGCCCGTCTTCAAGGCACATAACGCCCACGCGCTCATCGGGCGCGGCTTTTTTAATGACCTTTGACCCGACTTCGCAATGCGCAAGCTTTGTTGCGCCGATGAAGAGCGGATCGGCAATGCGCTGAAGCACATTGTCAACCGCAAACACGTTCAGCCATTCTATGCCGTTTCTGCGGACAATATCAAGCATTCCGTGCTTTGCCATTGAGGAATACCAACCGCCGTTGCCGTTCGGCGAAGTTGCAAGACGGTATTTTTCTTCAAGATAAACCTTGCCGTCGTAATCCGCTGCGGGTGCCGTCTCCTGAGTGAAAAAATGCACGAATTCCGCCGCATAGCCGAAATAATTATGTTCTGCAAAGAACGCACGCGTTGCTGCGTTGTTTTTGTCGCTGGTCATGATGAAAAGGTGAACAAAACTGCCGACTCTTTCCGTAACATTCAGAAGATTGTTTATAAGGCACTCAAAAATATAAAGTTCACGCTTGATTCCGATATTGAACGCACCCTTCGGAGCATCCGAACCGAGCCGTGTGCCCATGCCGCCCGCAAGCAGCACCGCGCCGACATGCCCCGCACGCAGCTCCGCCATGCCTGCATCAAAGAATTCATCTCCGCGAGTGCGTATTTCCGCAAGCTCCGTAACACCGATCGGAGTGATTCTGCCGCGTTTTTCAGGCTGTTTATTCGTGCTGACAACGGAAAAATCGATCTGCTCGATTTGATTGAGCAATGCGGCGCGCTGCGCTTCATCAAGCTCATCATAATATTTAAGCAGGTGCTGCTGCCCGAAATTTGCAAGTTTTGCATATGCATCCGCATATCCGTATACATTTTTGCCGTTTGGAATGCTCATGTTTTTCTTCCTCCCTTTTGTAATTGATTTGCGATTGATCCAATAACCGGCGGAAAAAGCCGCATAATGCCCGCCGCCGCACATCTTATTCGACGGGCGACGGCGGTTTGTTCGTTTGTTGATTTAATTATTTCTTTTTGGGCAGACTGTGACAGCAAAGACCTTCCCAATCATGCGCCGCTTCCGCAATAACCTCGCTGACGGTGGGATGCGGATGAATGGTTTCGGCAATTGTTTCAACCGAGGCGCCGACTTTAAGCGCAAGAGCAAGCTCCGCTATCATATCCGTTGCGCGGGGACCCATGAGCTGTGCGCCGATGAGATTTCCGTCCGCATCGGAAATCAGCTTTGCAATGCCGAGAGCTTCGCCCATTATCATTGCTCTGCCGTTGCCTGCAACATTGAAGCTGCCGATTTTGTATTCAATGCCCTGCTGCTTTGCTTTTTCTTCGCCGATGCCGACAAATGCAATTTCGGGAGCTGTATAAATGCAGGAAGGAACAACCGAATAATCCATCTTTACACTCTTCTGCCCGCATGCATTCGCCGCAGCTGCAAGACCCTGTGCGCTTGCAACATGCGCAAGCTGAATCTTGCCGGTTATATCGCCGATCGCATAGATGTTTTCGATATTTGTGCGGCAATAATCGTCGATGTTCACAAACGCGCGGTTCATTTCGATTCCGACATTTTCAAGCCCGATGTTTGCCGTCATTGCGCGGCGGCCGACGGCAACAACGCAGCAGCCTCCCTCGGCTGTTTTTTCGGCTCCGTTGAGTTCGTACGTTACGGTGACTTTTTCGCCGCCGTTGATGCCCGTTACCTTGGCATTGTTGATAACAGTAACTTTTTTGCGTTTGAGTACCCTTGTTGAAAGCATTTTAACGATGTCGGCATCCACGCCCGGAAGTATGCTCGGCATCATTTCGATAACGGTTACGGGTTTTCCGAGAGAGGCAAACAACGTTGCAAACTCTATGCCGATAACACCGCCGCCGATAATAACAAAGCTGTCCGGAAGCTCTGTCATTGAAAGCACTTCGTCGGAAGTTACGACATTTTCGCCGTCAATACCGGGAATCGGGGGACGCGCAGGCGCACTTCCCGTTGCAAGAATCAGCTTGTCGAACGTGACTTTTTCGCCGTCAACATCGAGAGTGTGCTCGTCAACAAGCTTTCCGAAGCCGTTTATGACCTTCACTCCGTGCGCTTTTTCAAGCCCCGCAATGCCCTTGCGCAGGCCTGCAACAACAGAATCCTTGTATTCGGCAAGCTTTGCAAAATCAAACCCGACCTCACCGGTTGTTACACCGCAGGACGCAGCATTCAGCGCCGACTGATAAACTTCCGCACCGTGCAGCAGTGCTTTTGTGGGAATGCAGCCGCGGTTCAAACATGTTCCGCCCAAATCGCGCGCCTCAACAAGCGCCGTGTTTTTGCCGTATTGTGCGCAGCGTATAGCCGCTTCATAACCGCCCGGGCCCGCGCCCAGAACAACGATATCATAATTGTATTCGCTCATTATTTAAATTCCTTATCCTTTTTGGCGGCGTACCGCCGTGTTTATCCAAAGTATACCACAAACGGAAAGATTTTTCAATCCTGCCGTGCCCTTTGCCGCATTCGATGTTTAAAAACAGCATCACTTTTCACTTGCCGAAAGCCGCGATTTGTGCTATATTATAGTGGGTTGATACGGCATTATGCGCCGGTTTGCGGCCGATGCGGTGACCCGGGAACGGAGTTTGGCAGCATGAACACGGAATTTTTCAATGCAGCAACACAAAAAGAGAACGGAACAAACGTGTGCGGGCGAATCATTCGCGCGGGCGGGCTTGTTGCGTTTCCGACCGAAACCGTATACGGACTCGGTGCAAACGGGCTTGACGGCTGTGCTGTGGAAAAGATTTTTGCTGCAAAGGGGCGCCCGGGAGACAACCCGCTCATTCTTCATATTGCAAAAAAAAGCGACCTCAAACAGCTTTGGAAACATGTTCCGGACAAGGCGCGGCAGCTTGCGGACGCATTCTGGCCGGGTCCGCTCACCATGGTCTATCTCAAAAGCGACATTGTCCCTCCGCAAGTCACGGCGGGGCTCTCCACCGTTGCGGTGCGTATGCCGGAGCATAAAACCGCACTTGCTCTGATTCGTGCGGCCGGCGTTCCGATTGCGGCGCCGAGCGCGAACCTTTCCGGAAAACCGAGCCCGACCTGCGCTCAGCATGTTCTGGATGACCTTGACGGATGCATTGATGCAATTATTGACGGCGGGGATTGCAGAGTCGGCGTTGAATCCACGGTGCTTTCCCTTGTCGGCACACCGACGGTGCTTCGCCCCGGCGGAGTCACAAGAGAGATGCTTGAAAGCGTCATCGGGCATGTTGATATTGCTCATGCGGTGCTCAACCCCTTAAAAAACGGAGAAACCGCCGCTTCACCCGGCATGAAATACAAGCATTATGCGCCCGAATGCGATGTTGTCATCGCTGACGGCGGCAATGACTGCAAAAAAACCGCCTCCATCGCCTGCCGTGAATACACCCGCGCAGAGCTTTCGGGCAAAAAATGCATCATACTCGCAACGGAACAAACCAAATCCCGCTATTCTGGAAAGCGGCATGTCGTTATCGGCGACAGGACTCAACCGCAGACGCTGTGCGCCGCCCTTTTCCGTGAACTTCGAAACGAATCGCGCGGCATGGATTTGATAATTGCGGAAAGTGTCCCCGCCGAGGCTCAGGGGCTTGCATACATGAATCGTCTGCTCCGTGCCGCCGGGTTTACGGTTATTTCCGAATGACCGCTGCGATATGCCGACGACTTTTCGGCTGCGTTCGAAGCCGTTTGGATGCCGTCGGTGTTTACGGAATTTATTCTTGCTCAATCACAAAAATTTTTAATATTTTTAAAGACTTTACGGAAAGGATTTCCCGCGCACCGCACGGGACAATAAAAAAATGAAAATTGCAATTGCATCCGACCACGGCGGATACGCACTCAAGAACGAGCTTTTACCCTATATTACTGAACTTGGTCACGAATTCAGGGATTTCGGCTGTTATTCAACCGACAGTATGGATTATCCCGACATCGCGTTTCCCGCCGCAGAAACTGTTGCCTCCGGCGAGTTTGACCGCGGAATCCTCATCTGCGGCACCGGCATCGGTGTTTCTATCTGCGCAAACAAGGTTCGCGGCATTCGCTGCGCACTCTGCGGAGATGTTCTTTCCGCGGAACTGACCCGTCAGCATAATGATTCCAACATGCTTGCAATGGGCGGAAGGATCATCGGCATTGAAACCGCAAAGGCGATCGTCAAAACATGGCTCTGCACCGAATTTGCCGGCGGCAGGCACGAACGCCGCATCGGCAAAATTTCCGATTACGAATGCAGATAAAAGCTTCTTGCTTGATTTCAACTTATTTAATCAATAATTTTACAAAGGGGTATTAACAATGAAAAACTACATGGAAAACGTTGTCGTTATCGACCATCCTCTCGTTCAGCACAAGCTCACCCTCATGAGGGACAAAAACACCGGCACAAAGGATTTCCGTATGCTGCTCAACGAGCTGTCCACGCTCATGGCATATGAAGTCACCCGTGACCTTCCCATGGAGGAAGTTGACATTGAAACTCCCGTTGCATCAATGCGCGCAAGAGTGCTTGCAGGACGCAAACTCGGCATCGTTCCCATTCTCCGCGCCGGTCTCGGCATGGCAGAGGGCGTCATGGAGCTGATTCCCGCCGCAAAAGTCGGACATATCGGGCTTTATCGCGACCCTGAGACGCTCAAGCCTGTCAGCTATTACTGCAAGCTGCCCGGCGATACCTCCGAGCGCGATATGATCGTTGTTGACCCCATGCTTGCAACCGGCGGCTCCGCTGCCGAGGGTATTCGCATCGTCAAGGAAGCAGGCTGCAAAACCGTTCGCCTGATGTGCCTTGTTGCCGCTCCCGAGGGCATTGAAATGCTGCATAAGCTGCACCCCGATGTTGTCATCTACACCGCTGCGGTTGACAGCCACCTCAACGATCACGGCTATATCGTTCCCGGTCTCGGTGATGCCGGCGACAGGATTTTCGGAACGAAATAAGTCCGCATTTTGAATCACCGATTGTATTATAATGGCTGATGCATAATTATGAAAATGCGTCAGCCAAGTTAAGGTTTGCGAATGCCTATGAATCAAATTTAATTTTGTTTTTGACAATAGAAGGATTTCTTGAATGAAATTACCCAAAATGAATAGGAAATATAAATTATTTTTTTACAATTTCATTAAAAATGATGGGCTATATTGTCTTATTGCATTATTCGTTTTAGCTGTTATATATTTTTATGTGCTATTATTCGGCAAGTCTAAAATTGAATTATTTGACTGGACAATATTTTTCTCAATTATTGCTACTGGTATTCTCAATTGGTTTGCTGTTGTTTTAAAAAGAAAAACATTGAATTCATTAGAGGACGGTGCAAAATTATGTGAAAACTATGATTTGTTATTAAATCAATATGTTTCCACAGACGATGAACAAGGTGTTTTTTTAACTTATAACAATTCGAAAGCGTCTTCCTCAAATTTAAAGAAAATTACAGGAATAAAAGGCCTTAAGCAAAAAAACAATATTGTATTTCCAATTATTATATGTGCAAAGCTGAACAAAGTACCAATCAGCTCCATTACTATTTGCGACATAGCAAGCTCAATATACGAGCCTCCTGAAATTATTACTAAGCATTATAGCGAATTACTGTCTGCTCATAAAACTTCATCTATATATAATCAACTTTGTATCCGAGTTGATGGCTGGCATCTGGATAATAACGTTTTTACGTTGCATACAAGCAGGACTACTTACTTCCATTCACTGGTAACTAACCGCGCAATGGATTATCAATTCAATGGATTATCAGTTAGAAGCTTGTTTGAGTATGGACCCTTTATAAGTACGCTTTCCGAATCCAAGCTTTCAAACCATTTGGGATTTAATGGTTTTATTTCTTCCAGCGATTCATTTATCATACTTATTCTCAGAAGCAAAAAGTTATCCATAGGAAAAAACACTTGGGGTTGCAGTGTCAATGCTTCAGTAAAAGCCAAGTATGCTCTTGGCAAGAATAAAGAGCTGACAACCAGTGGACTGATAGATTGCATTAATATGGAGATACAAGATGAATTAAAAATTCCAGTGCAATGCGTTTCTGATGTACAATTCATTTCGGCTTACCGTGATATTGTTGAAGGCGGGAAACCTCAGCTGCTTTTCTACGCAAAGGTAAAAGATTCGCTTAGTGAAATTATATCACGTTTTCGATTATCTTCTAAAAAGTCTGCGATGCAGAATGCAATCTGGCCTCTTGAAGATGGAAAGGTGCTGCTCAGTATAAGTGAAGATGAGTTACTTCAAGGTAAAATGGCCCTTTTCCCTTCGATGATGGTACGTAACGGTAGAATCTACAAAATGTTGCCGTCGGTTTCCGGTTCATTAGCCATGCTAATAGATTTTTTGCATGAAAAAAACTCTGCATCGGCTTAAATAAACCAAACGGGACTGCTGCATTCACCGCAGCGGCCCCGTTGCTTTTTTATCAAAACAGCTTAATCCGTTCTGTTCAATTATCGGTTGATTTATCGGTTGATTCCGACCGATATGCGGACAGTGTTCACTCTTCGTCAGGCTCTTCGACGCGCTTAATATCGGCACCGAGGGCGCGGAGCTTATGTTCGAGTTTTTCGTATCCCCTGTCGATATAATAGATATTTCGCACACGGGCAGTTCCTTCCGCCATCAGAGCCGCAACTATCATTGCCGCGCCCGCACGCAGGTCGGAAGCATAGATATCGGTGCCGTAGAGCTTATCAACGCCGATCACGGTTGCGGTTCTGCCGTTCACGATTATGTTTGCACCCATGCGGTTGAGCTCGCGAACATGGTTAAACCTGTCCTCAAACAGATTCTCCGTAATGAAGCTGTTGCCCTGTGCAACCGCCAGCAATGCGGTCATCGGCTGCTGCAAATCCGTCGGAAAACCGGGATACGGCAGAGTTTTGATATTCACCGCACGCGGGCGGGAGTTTGAAATAATCTGCATATAAAAATCATTGCCGTTATCCCCTTCAATGACCTCCACTCCGCATTCCATAAGCTTTGCGGAAATTGCCTCAAGGTGCGCAGGTATGACGTTGTTAATCACAACATTTCCCTGTGTTGCGGCAGCGGCAATCATGAAAGTCCCCGCTTCGATTTGGTCGGGTATTATCGCATAGGTGCAGCCGTGCAGCGCATCGCAGCCCGTTATGCGGATAACATTCGTTCCCGCACCGCGAATGTTTGCTCCCATGGTATTGAGAAAATTTGCCACGTCAACAACATGGGGTTCGCGTGCAGCGTTGTTTATCACGGTTTTGCCCTCTGCACGACATGCGGCAAGCATAATGTTTATCGTTGCACCAACGCTTGCCATATCAAGATAAATCTCCGCACCGCGAAGCTTGTCGGCCGAGGCGGTAACTATGCCGAAGCGATCCTGCACATTTGCTCCGAGAGCGCGCATTCCGTTGATATGATAATCCATGGGACGCTGCCCTATCGCACACCCGCCCGGCTGAGCAATTTCGGCACGGCGGAATTTTCCGAGCAGCGCACCGAGCATGTAATACGATGCACGCAGCTTGGCTGCCATTTCGTTTGTTACGCTGTGGGACTTTATTGTTCGCGGATCGATAACAACAACGCCTGGAGCGGGGCGCGTAATCGCTGCACCCATTGAACTCAAAATCTCCGTGATTCGATTAACATCCTCTATATCGGGCAGGTTTTCGATTCTGCAAGGTTCATCTGCCATTATCGATGCACATATTATCGGCAGTGCAGCGTTCTTTGCGCCGCTCACGGTCACGCTGCCGCGAAGCGGAATTCCGCCGCGAATTTCAAAAAAAGCCATATAAACTCCATATTATATAAATTTAATAATTTAAACAGTAATTCTATTTTGCAACCCGCGAAATAACGCTCCCTTTTCGAATTCGGAAAAAGGAACAAACGCACAGCTGCATCCGAAACGCAAACCGAGTTTGTTTTGCATATTCCCGGAGGCAGTTTATTCTTCAATGCGGAATTGCAGTCACATTTTGATTTTAACACAGGCGGCAGAGTTTGGCAACCCGCATAAAAGCAAAATTTGTTCTGTCAACGGTTCAAAACACTGTTTCCGCATTGAAAAAGCATGGTCACATGCTGTTCATTCACTGCATAAGCCCGCTTATATAGGCTTTCGGATCGCACGGAACCCCGTTTGCATAAATGCCGAAATGTATTCTGTCCGCACCCGCCGTGCCGATTATGTCGCCCGCTGCAACGGTTGTTCCGACGGAAACATGCGCCTTTTCAAGCCCTGCATACACTGTTGCAAAACCGTTTTCGTGACGAACATACACGGTCAAACCCATGCTGCCGCGCTCAAGCACCGCAACAACGGTTCCTGCTGCCGCTGCCTTGCAGTTTTCGCCTCTGTTCGCCGCAAAATCCACGCCCTCATGCATACTGCCGTTGAGCAGTCCGAAAAAGCGCACAACAGCAGCATCAACGGGCCTTGCAAATGCAATACCCGAAGCAGGGTATTCACCCGTTGTTATTCCGTTTGCTGCCGGGCACGGTCTTGTTCCGATGATAACGGTTTCTTTCAGCGGCAGGTCAAGATACTCGCTCTCAAGCATTCGGCTGCTTTGAAGCGTGCCGTTAATATAAATGTATTCATAAGCACTCATTTTTTTGCCGTTCCGTCCGTATTCGGCAACAAAGCGGGTCCCGCAGTAAAAATCGCTGCTGTTAACCGTCGATACCTCATACGGAATCGTTACAAATTCATGCTCAATAAGCCTGCTTTGAACCCTTAGCGGCGTGCTGCTGCCTGTCAGAAACGCAAATGCCTCATCATAGGGCATGACCGCCGCATTTTCGTCCGCCTCAACAAAACCGATTTCATTCAAAAACGATGTGACCGCTCCGCTTTTGTTCACAAAACCATCGAAATATGTACGCACGGCTTCAATAAGCTCCTCCGCCGCGCTGCCGCTTGCAAGCGTTGCGATCGGGCTGCCGTCCGCAATGACGGTCGTTTTAACGTGCGCCAAAGTTTCACCCTGCGGGAACGGCGTATCCGAAACCTCTTCTGTCGGTTCAACGGTAAAGCCGCGATTTTCTCCGTCTCCGTTCTCATCAAACGTCGCGGCGTTTTCCTTCCCTGCATCCGTAGTATCATCCGTCGCAGGCACGGAAGCACTGCCGTACCGCTCCGCCCCCGTTCTGCCGAGCAATATCAAAGCAACAGCGGCGACTTCAGCAAGCACCTCGCATATTATGAAAGAAATAACGCTGTGTTTCCTGTATGCTTCGTTGTTTTTTTCTTTACCTCGCATGTCCGAAGCATCCGATGCATTGAAGTTTATTTTCCCCCCATTGACATCCGCACCGGACTTCTCATTGCCGTCCGCACCGGACAGGCGGAACCTTTCGGAAGCAGCCTTTTTAAGTTTTCTTGGTTTATTCCTTGCCATGCTGATATTATAAACCCCGACTGCACGCCCCATGCGGAAGAACTTTTTACC
>OLRD01001572.1_pt1 | contig 12476 bp, 13 predicted proteins | sample 1672051 | NCBI WGS metagenome assembly OLRD01 (sample SAMEA3136640, study PRJEB25190) | human gut metagenome | biome: human gut; feature: human-associated habitat; material: faeces | place: Austria | collected 2013 | reverse complement strand
TAGAACAGCAAGTCCCTTCCATCACCCAATGCAGCGGCAGCGTTAATAGAAATACACCAATTCCCCATCCTTGATCAGCCCGGCGTTCACGGCGCTGTCCACCGCGTGCTCGAAAAGATCGTCGGTGTTGCTCTCCTCCTGAATCATCAGCGGCACAACACCCCAGCTCAGGGAAAGCTGACGCCATACGGTTTCGGAGGTGGTGCAGCCAATGATGGCGCAGTTGGGCCGGTACTTGGAAATGACCCGGGCCGTGGTGCCGGACTTGGTTACGGTGATAATGGCACTGGCGCGCAGGTCGTGGGCGGAGGTGACCGTGGCGTGGCTGATGGCGCTGGTCACATTGGTGGAGGTGCCGTAGGCGCGCTTGCGGAAGCGGCCCTCGTAGTCAATGCTGGCCTCGGCCCGCATGGCAATGCGCGCCATGGTCTCCACGGCCTCCAGGGGATACATGCCCGCGGCGGTTTCCCCGGAGAGCATAATGGCGCTGGTGCCGTCGTAAATGGCGTTGGCCACGTCGGTGGTTTCCGCCCGGGTGGGGCGGGGAGACTTCATCATGGAGTCCAGCATCTGCGTGGCGGTGATGGCCGGCTTGCCCGCGGCGTAGCACTTTTTGATGAGGAGCTTTTGCAGGACGGGGACTTCCTCCAGGGGAATTTCCACGCCCATGTCACCCCGGGCCACCATGATGGCGTCCGCTACCCGGAGGATCTCGTCAATGTGCTCCACACCCTCCATGTTTTCAATCTTGGCGATGATGTTGATGGAGGTGCAGTTCTTCTCCGCCATAATGTGGCGGATCTGCATGATGTCGTCGGCGTTGCGGGTAAAGGAAGCGGCAATGAAGTCAAAGCCGTTTTCAATGGCGAAAAGGATATCCTCCCGGTCCTTGTCGCTGATGAAGGGCATGGTCAGGTGCACATCGGGGATGTTGACGCCCTTTCGGTTGGAGATGGTGCCGCTGTTGTTCACCTTGCAGCAAACCTCCGTATCCGTCACCCGCTCCACGGTCATGCCCACCAGGCCGTCGTCAATGAGGATGGAGCAGCCGGGCTTCACATCCCGGGGCAAATCTTTGTAGCTGACGCTGACGCGGGTCTCATCGCCCACCACGTCCTCGGTGGTCAGGGTGAACAGCTGACCGGCGTCCAGGGTAACGCTGTTTTCCCCAAAGGTGCCAATGCGGATCTCCGGGCCCTTGGTGTCCAGCATGGTGGCCACGGGCAACCCCAGCTCCTCCCGCAGGCGGCATACCTCCTGGTAGCGCTTGAGGTGGTTTTCATGGGTGTCGTGGGAAAAGTTGAACCGGGCCACGTCCATACCCGCCAGCATCAGGGGCTTGATGAGCCCCTTTTCAAACAGGTTCGGGCCCATGGTGCACACGATCTTCGTTCTGCGTAAGGGCTGGGTCACAGGGCATCTCCATCCTTCCCGCGCCGGAAAACGGCGCGCATGATCTTGTATTTGGAAAAATGAACAAGTAAATCCAGTTTCTTATTATACACGATTTGGCAACGCTTGCAAAGAGGGCTTTTTGCGCCGGGGCGATGGCGCAAAGCCTTGCATCCCTCCGCCCCCTGTGTTACACTATCCATGCTGTAATATTCCCATGGGAAAGGATGCCTGTACATCATGCCAGAAAAAAAAGGATTATTTGCCCGCCTGTTTTCGGGCCTGAGTAAAACCCGGGGAAACCTCACCGAAAAGGTGGACGAAATTACCCGGGAGGATCGGAAAATCGACGAGGATTTCTATGAGGAGCTGGAGGATGCTCTGCTCCTGGCGGACTGCGGCGTGAAGGCCACCACCGTGATCCTGGACGAGCTGCGGGAGCAGGTGAAAAAGCAGAACCTGCGCTATGCCGGGCAGGCCCGCCAGGCACTCATGGACATCATCGCCGCCCAGATGGATATCCCCCGCCCGCCCCTGCGATGGCCCATGGTGATGCTCATGGTGGGCGTCAACGGCGTGGGCAAAACCACCACCATCGGCAAGCTGGCCCTGCGCTTTCAGTCCATTGGCCGCAAGGTGATGCTCTGCGCGGGGGATACCTTCCGCGCCGCCGCCGCCGAGCAGCTGACCATTTGGGCCGAGCGCGCCCGGGTGCCCATCATCAAGCATGAGGAGGGCGCAGACCCCGCCGCCGTGGTGTTCGACGCGGTGAAGGCCGCCAAGGCCCAGGAGGCCGACCTGCTCATCGTGGACACCGCCGGCCGGCTGCACAACAAAAAGAACCTGATGGATGAGCTGGCCAAGATGCGCAAGGTGATCGACCGGGAATATCCCGAGGCGGACGTGCGCTGCATCCTGGTGCTGGACGCCACCACCGGCCAGAACGGCCTGAACCAGGCCCGCACCTTCAAGGAGTTTGCGGAGATCGGCGGCATCATCCTTACCAAGCTGGACGGCACGGCCAAGGGCGGCATCGCCCTGTCCATCCGCCAGGAGCTGAACGTGCCCGTGTGGTACATCGGCGTGGGCGAGGGCATTGACGACCTCCAGCCCTTTGACGCCAAGGAATTTACAAAGGCGCTCTTCGGCAAGCAGGAGTAAGCCTGCGCCGGAGCCGCTACCGGGAAAGAGGAGAAACCATGCCCGCCCTGTCGCCCTATAAATCGGAACTGGATTACGCCTATGCCCCCGGAATTTTTCCCGCCATGGAATGCCTGCTCCACCGGGCCGATTGCGCCCGGCGGCTGCTTTTGCATACCAAGGCCGCGGGTACCGAGGGCGCGGAGAAGCTCATCGTCCTGGCGCAGCGTCATCATGTCCGCGTGGAGGAGGCCGACAAGGTCCTGGCCCGCGTCTCCGGGAAGGAGAACTGCTTTGCGGCGGTGGTGTTTACCAAGTTTCAGGACACGCTGAACGGGGACAAACCCCATGTGGTGCTGCACAACCCCTCGGACTGCGGCAACGTGGGGACCATCCTGCGCACCGCCCTGGGCTTTGGGGTGGAGGACGTGGCGCTCATCCGCCCCTGCGTGGACCTGTTCGATCCCCGGGTGGTGCGTGCCAGCATGGGCAGCATGTTCTCCCTGCGCCTAAGGGTCTATGATGATTTTGCCCGGTACCGGGCGGACTATCCGGCGCATGCCCTGTATCCCTTTATGCTGGATGGTTCCTGTTCCCTGCCCGAGGCCCTGGCGGAGCCCGTGCCGGAGCGCTATGCCCTGGTTTTCGGCAACGAGGGCAGCGGCCTGCCCGGGGAGTTTGCGGGCATGGGCCAGCCTGTGCGCATTCCCTCCAACGACCGCATCGACTCCCTGAACCTGGCGGTGGCGGCGGCCATTGGCATCTATGGTTTCACCCAAAGGCATGAAAAGGAATAAAAATACATGGAACGCATGGATTTATACGACGCGCAGCGCCGTCCCCTGGGCCGCACGGCGGAGCGGGGGGAAAAGCTGCCCGAGGGAATCTATCATCTGATGGCCCACATCCTGGTCTTTCACCCGGACGGCCGCATCCTGATCCAGCGGCGGCAGCCCTTCAAAAAGTACTGGTCCGGGCTGTGGGACATCACCACCGGAGGCGGCGCCCTGGCCGGGGAGGACACCGCCCGGGCCGCCATGCGGGAGGCACGGGAGGAGCTGGGCCTCGAGGTGGAGCTGACGGGCAGGCGTCCCGCCTTCACCATCAACCAGGGGCGCACCTTTGACGATTACTTCCTGGTGGAGCAGGCGGTGGACCTGTCCTCCCTTCGCTTGCAGCCCAGTGAGGTGGCGGAGGTGGCCTGGGCCACGGCGGAGGAGATCCTGCAAATGATCCGGGAAAAGCGCTTTGTGCCCCTGCAGGAAGGGTATGTGCGGTTTGTTTTCGGCCTGCGGCAGGGTGGCATCCTGCTGCCGGAATCGGAGTGGCCGCGCTGACAGCTCCCTTATCAGAGGATTGTTTCCCGGGGCGTTCCCGGGTATACGGAGGGAATCAACCATGTACAAGACAGGCGTATACTTCGGCCGGTTCTGCCCGCCGCACCGCGGGCATCTGTACCAGATTATTGAGGCATCCACCCGGTGCGAGAAGCTGGTGGTGGTCATTTCCGACAACCGCCGCCAAACGGAAAAAATCTGCCGGGAGGCCGGCATGCCGGTGATTACCTACCAGCTGCGCAAGCAGTGGCTGTGCCAGCAGGTGCAGGACATGGACCACATCGTGGTCCGCGTGCTGGACGAGACGGACATCCCCGAGTACCCCGCGGGGTGGGCCGCCTGGTCGGCCCGGATGCGGGAAGTGGTGCCCGAGGGCATCGACGCCTTCTTTGTGGGGGACCGGGAGTACGAGGCGACCCTGCAATCCTACTTCCCCGAGAGCGAAATGGTGCTCTTTGACCCCGCCCGGAGCCGCTACCCCATCTCCGCCACGGAGATCCGCCACAACATCCTGGGCAACTGGCACTACATCCTGGGCCCGGCCCGGCCTTTCTTCGCCAAAAAGGTGCTCATTGCCGGCACGGAGAGCTGCGGCAAAACCACCCTGACCAAGTGCCTGGCCAAGCTGTTCAATACCTCCTGGTCCGAGGAGGTGGGCCGGTACTACGCCCAGATTTACCTGGGCGGGGATGAGAGCATCTTCACCGACGAGGACTTCGGCCGCATGGCGCACCTCCAGGCGGAGCAGGACTACCACGCCTTGCGCACCGCCAACAAGGTGTGCTTCTTCGATACGGACGCGGTGGTCACCGATTATTACAGCGAGCTGTACATGGGCCACCGCAACAAGCTGGTGGAGGCCTACATCAATCCCGACCGCTACGACGTGCTGCTGTATCTGGCGCCGGACGTGGCCTGGGTCAGCGACGGCCAACGCCTCAACGGGGATCAGGCCCGCCGGGAAATGCTGGATGAACGCCTCATGCGCCTGTACGAGGAGTTTGGCTTCAAGGACAAGATGATCGTGGTGCGCGGGGACTACAACCAGCGCCTGACCACCGCCATCAACGTGGTGGACAACATGCTCAACCTGCCGCAAAAGTGAGGGATACACCATGGGAAAATTGCACCGCGCCCGGGTGGTGGCCGTGGGCAGCCAGCAGGACATGCTGCGCATGGTTCGCGCCATGCTGGACAACGGGGACTGGCTCCATGAGGAGGAGGAATACGCGCCCCCGGAAACCCTGCAAAGGCGCCTGGAGCAGGTGGCCCGGCACGCCCGGTGGGAGGGCGGCGAATTCTGCGGCTTTCTGGCGGAGATGATTTCGCCCAATCCCTACGGGGAGCTGATTCCCGAGCGCAGCCGCTTCCATGTGGCGGAGCATCCCTGCGGCCTGTGGACGGCGCTGTTCACCATGGACAGCGAGGACGCCTTCCAGCCCGAGGACTGGCTCAAGCTCCACGAGCGCAGCGGCCGCATGCCCTTTTTCGCCATCCATGCGGACGAGGACTTTGCCCTGGACAAGGGCGGGGTGATCTTCACCGGGGGCGCCTATCACGAGGACTGGAACCTCATGGGGGAAATCTGGCTATGGCTGCAACGGCAGTACTACGCCGGGCGTTCCCCGGAGGAAATCACCCAGGCGCTGAAGCGGCTGGATACGGTGCTGGCCCGGGAATGGGACCAGGACGCCCGGACGCTTTTGCAAAGCTGCCTGACCCACCTGGAGCATGTTCAGTCCGCCGCGCAGGCGGTCACCTCCCCGGCCCTGGCCCAGGCCAAGGAGAGCAAGGACTTTCAGCGGCTTTTTGCCCTGCAGGCCGCCCTGGCCGACGGGGTGTTGTGGGACATTGAGCGGGTGGCCCGCTGGCGCGCCTGCCTGGAGAGCGACCTGGCAGCCTATCAGGAATGAACAAACGCACACGGCATGCAAAAACGCCCCCGGAAGCTATGCTTCCGGGGGCACGCTGCGTGATTGGTTACACGCGGTCCTTGATTTCCTGCTCCAGCTTGGCCAGGAACTCGTCCAGGGTGTAGGAGGTGGTTTCGTCCGTGGCACGGTCGCGCACGGAGATCGTCTGCTCGGCGGTTTCCTTTTCGCCCAGGATCAGCATATAGGGCACCCGGTCAATTTGACGGGCGTAGCGGATCTTGTAGCCGATCTTCTCGTTGCGGTCGTCCAGCTCCACGCGGATGCCCTTGTCCTTCATGCGCTCGTATACCTGCCGGGCATAGTCGAGGCTCTTGTCGGAAACGGGGAGCACCTTCACCTGGGTGGGGGCCAGCCAGGTGGGGAACTTGCCCGCAAAGTGCTCCGTCAGGATGCCGATGAAGCGTTCAATGGAGCCGAAGCACACCCGATGGATCATGATAGGGCGCTTGCGGCTGCCGTCCTCGGCCACGTACTCCAGGCCAAAGTTCAGCGGCATCTGGAAGTCCAGCTGAATGGTGCCGCACTGCCAGGTGCGTCCCAGGCTGTCCCGCAGGTGGAAGTCGATCTTCGGGCCGTAGAAGGCGCCGTCGCCCTCGTTGAGGATGTAGGGCATGTTCAGGCGCTCCAGGGCGGCCTTGAGGCCGTTGGTGGCGTCCTCCCAGTCCTCGTCGGAGCCCATGCTGTTCTCCGGGCGGGTGGACAGCTCCACAAAGTAGTCAAAGCCGAACTTGTTGTACACCTGGTTAATCAGGTGCACCACCCCGGCGATCTCATCGGGGATCTGCTCCCGGGTCATGAAGATGTGCGCGTCGTCCTGGGTGAAGCAGCGCACGCGGAACAGGCCGTGGAGCGCGCCCTTGAGCTCGTGCCGGTGCACAATGCCCAGCTCGCCTACACGCATGGGCAGCTCACGGTAGCTGTGGGGCTGGCTGCGGTAGACCATCACGCCGCCGGGGCAGTTCATGGGCTTGATGCAGTAGTCCTCATCGTCGATCTTGGTGGCGTACATGTTGTCCTTGTAGTGATCCCAGTGGCCGCTGGTCTCCCACAGGTGACGGTTCATAATCAGGGGCGTGGAGACCTCCACATAGCCTGCCTTGTAGTGGATCTCACGCCAGTAGTCCACCAGGGCGTTTTTGATGGCCATGCCCTTGGGCAGGAAGAAGGGGAAGCCGGGGCCCTCGTCGCAGAGCATGAACAGGCCCATTTCCTTGCCGATGCGCCGGTGATCCCGCTTCTCGGCCTCCTCGATCATCTTGAGGTATTCGCTCAGCTCCTCCTGGTTGCGGAAGGCAACGCCGCTGACACGGGTGAGCATCTTGTTGTTCTTGTCGTTCTTCCAGTAGGCGCCGGAGAGGGCGGTGAGCTTGAAGGCCTTGAGGGCCTTGGTGTAGCACAGGTGCGGGCCCACGCACATGTCGATGTAGTCCCCCTGCTGGTAGAAGGTCAGGGTGGCGTCCTCGGGCAGGTCGGCGATGTGCTCCACCTTGTAAATTTCGCCCCGCTCCTGCATGAGCTTCACAGCCTCCTCCCGGGAAAGGGCGAAGGGCTTGATGGGCAGGTTCTGCTTGACGATGGATTGCATTTCCTTTTCAATGGCGGGGAAGTCCTCGTCGGAGAGCTTCACGTCGCCCAGGTCCACGTCGTAGTGGAAGCCCTTCTCCGTGGCGGGGCCGTAGGCGAAGTGCGCCTGGGGATACAGGTGCTTGATGGCCTGGGCCAGGATATGCGCCGCGCTGTGACGGATGACGTGCAGTTCGTCCTCCGCGGGGCACTCGGCCACGGTGCCGTCGTTGTAGATGATTTTCATGGCGATGTTTCCTCCCTTTTGTTTGGTTGTGTTTACCTCGCCGGGAACGAAAAAGGCACCCGTCCCGGCCGTTTCTGCCGGGACGAATGCCTGAATTGCGCATCCGCGGTTCCACCCTGCTTGTTTCCAAATGAAACCCACTTCATTCACGGGCTAACGGCCGTGAGCCGCCCAAAGTCCGGGGATGGTATCCACGCAAAGCCGTTCCCCTTCCGCGCTTGCAGCCCATGGCGCGGAATCTCTGCCGGGCGGGATGGCGGGCATGTTCCCCTTCATTCCTCAGGATTGATTGCAGTATAGGACGGTTCCGCGGGTTTGTCAAGGGGGAAAATCCGGGAGATTACTTGGCGTTTTTCACTTCCTGCCACAGGGCGTTGTACACCGCCAGGAAGCCCTCGTCAATGTCGTTGAAGTATTCGCAGTTGGCGATATCTTCCTCGGAGGGGTTCATCACGGTGTTGCTGGTGTATTCCTCGCCCATGAGCTCAATGGCGCCGGTGTTGGGGGAGGAGTACCAGATGGCTTCGCAGTTCTTCTGGGCGATGTCGGGGCGGCAGAGGAAGTTGATGAACTTCTCGGCGTTCTCCTTGTTCTTGGCGTCCTTGGGGATGACCATGCAGTCCACCCAAACGTTGCTGCCTTCCTTGGGGATGGCATAGGCCAGGTCGGGGTTCAGGTCGATGGCGTACTGGGCGTCGCCGGACCACATCACGGCCAGGGCGGCCTCACCGGCCACCATCTTATCCTTGGTTTCATCCACCTGGTAGGCCTTGACGATGCCGGCGTTCTTCTGCTCGATGAGCTTGGCCTTGGCGGCCTCCAGGGCGGTGATGTCCCGGGTATTCATGGAGTAGCCCAGGTACTTGAGGGTAATGCCCATGGAGTCGCGGATGGAGTCCAGCATGAACACGTTGTTCTTGTACCGGGTATCCCACAGGATGCTCCAGGAATCCACGGGTTCCCATACCATGGTGGTGTTGTACAGGATGCCCACGGTGCCCCACATGTAGGGCACGGAGTGGGCGTTATTGGGGTCATAGCTGGGGTTTTGCAGGCTCTCGAGGGTGTACTGGAAGTTGGGCACGTTGTCGTAGTTGATCTCCGCTAGCAGATCCTTTTCCAGCATGCGCTCGACGATGTATTCGGAGGGGAAGCACACGTCGAAGGCGCCGGGGTTGGCCTCCACCTGCACCATCATCTCTTCGTTGGTGGTGAAGTACATGTCGTTGACCTGGATGCCGGTCTCCTCGGTGAACTGCGCAAAGACGCTTTCGTCGATGTAGTCATACCAGTTGAACACGTTGACCACCTCGTCGGCCAGGGCGGCGGCGGGCAGTACCAGCAGGGCGACCAGCAGCAGGGAAAGCAGCTTTTTCATGGGGCGTTTCCTCCTAAAAAAGATGTTTTGTATGGGGAAGCTACTGCAAGCAACTTGCATGCGGTTACTTCTTCTCCGCGGTGCGGCGGTTGACAATGAGCAGCAGCACCAGGAGGGAGACGAACATCAGCGCGCTCAGCGCGTTCAGGGACGGCTTGATGCCCTTGCGGGCGGCGGAGTAAATCAGCGTGGAGAGGTTCTGCACCAGGGGGCTGGTGGTGAAGTAGCTGATGGTGAAGTCGTCCAGGGACAGGGTGAAGGCCAGCATGGCCCCGGTGATGATGCCCTGCTTGCACTCGGGAATCAGCACATGGGTCAGGGCATAGGTGGGGGTGGCCCCCAGATCCAGGGCGGCTTCGTAGGTGTGCTTGTTCATCTGCTTGAGCTTGGGCATCACCGAGAGAATCACGTAGGGGGTGTCGAAGGTGATGTGCGCCAGGAGCATGGTGAAGTAGCCCCGCTCCACCTTGGTGAAGATGAACAGCAGCATCAGGGAAATACCGGTGACGATGTCCGGCATGGTGTTGGGCAGGTTGGTGAGGGTCATCATCACGGACTGGGGGCGGCGCTTCATGCTGTAAATGCCGATGGCCGCCAGGGTGCCCAGGAGCGTGGAAAACACCATGGCGATCAGCGCCACGCTGAGGGTCACCTGCAGCGCGCCCAGGATGGCCTGGTCGTGAAGCAGCTCCTCGTACCAGCGCAGGGAGAAGCCCTCCCACTTGGCCCGGCTCTTGCCCCCGTTGAAGGACTGGATAATCAGCACCAGGATGGGCACATAGAGGAACACCAGCACAATGCCCAGGTAAAACCGCTTGAAAAACTTGCTCATGCGATGCCGCCTCCTTCCCCTTTGGGGTCCGCCTTGCGCAGGATGGACAGGCTGATGAGGATCAGCACCATCATAATCAGGCTCAGGGCGCTGCCCACGTTCCAGTTGCCTTCGGTGAGGAACTTCGACTCAATCAGGTCGCCGAACATCACCGTGTTGCCCCCGCCCAGTACCCGGGGGATGAAGAAGGTGGTCACCGAGGGCATGAACACCATGGTAATGCCGCTGATGACCCCCGGCAGGCTCAGGGGCATGGTCACCTTCACCAGGGTGCGCCACTCGTTGCAGCCCAGGTCCTGGGCCGCCTCGCCCAGCTTGGGGTCCTGCTTGCTGAGCACCGTGTAGATAGGGAACACCATGAAGGGCAGGAAGTTGTATACCATGCCCAGGAGCACGGCGCCGGAGTTGTACATCAGCTGCGCGCCCTCAAAGCCCAGGAAGCGCAGCACCTGATTGATGAGCCCCTGGTCCTCCAACAGGCTCATCCAGGCGATGGTGCGCAGCAGGAAGTTCATCCACATGGGGATGATGAACAGCACCACCAGGGACGGCCCCAGCTTCATTTTCCGGTCAGCCATGAACAGCGCCGCCGGGTACCCCAGCACCAGGCAAATGATGGTGCACAGGAAGGCCATCCACAGGGAGTAGACCAGGGTGTCCACGTTCACCGTACCCCGGACCATGTATTGGGCTGCTTCCGGGCCCAGGGAGGCGTAGAGCTGGTTCTTGGTGTAGTTGCTGTCCCAGAAGTTGCGGAAGTTGTCCAGGGTAAAGGCGCCGTTTTGATCCGTGAAGGCGTAGTAGCCGATGAGGATCACCGGCAGCACCGTAAACAGGATCATCCACAGGGAATAGGGCGCGGCGAACAGGGTGCGCTTGACGCCCCGGTTCCGCCGCACGGACAGGGCCACCAGCCCGGCAAAGAGCGCCAGGCCAAGCCCCATCAGCCACCAGGCCCAGGCCGGGAGCTGCGTGTTGATGTTCACTGGGCATCCTCCTTCATGGGCTTCATAATGTGAATGTTGAAGGGGACGATGCTCAGCCCCACCTGGGAGCCCTGGGGCTGCATGGTGGTGGAGTGCACCTTGAAGGTGGCCTCCCCGCAGTCGATCATCATTTCATAGTGCACGCCCTTGAACAGCACGCTCTTGACCACGCCCACCAGCTGGCCCACGTCCTCACCCACCAGCATGATGTCCTCGGGGCGGATGACCACGTCCACCGGGGCGTTCTCCCCAAAGCCGAAGTCCACGCAGGGGAAGGCCTGACCCGCGAAGGCTACCAGCTCGTCCTTGATCATGGTGCCCTTGAGGATGTTGCTCTCCCCGATGAAGTCCGCCACAAAGGCGTTCACCGGCTCGTCGTAGATGCGCTTGGGGTCGCCGATTTGCAGGATGTGCCCATCCCGCATGACCACCACCGTGTCGCTCATGGTCAGGGCTTCCTCCTGGTCGTGGGTCACGAACAGGAAGGTGATGCCCAGGCGCTGCTGCATGTTTTTCAGCTCCAGCTGCATCTCCTTGCGCAGCTTCAGGTCCAGGGCGCCCAGGGGTTCGTCCAGCAGGAGCACCTCGGGCTCGTTGACCAGCGCCCGGGCGATGGCCACACGCTGCTGCTGTCCGCCGGAGAGGGCGTCCACGTGGCGCTTGCCATAGCCCCGCAGGTTCACCAGCTCCAGCATGGCTTCCACCCGGCGGCTGATCTCCGCCTTGGGCACCTTTTTCAGCTTCAGCCCGAAGGCGATGTTGTCAAAGACATTCAGGTGAGGGAACAGGGCGTATTTCTGGAACACCGTGTTCACCCGGCGCTTGTAGGGGGGCAGCTGGGCGATGTCCCGGCCCTCGAAGAGCACCTCTCCGGTGGTGGGGGTCTCAAACCCGCCGATGATCCGCAGGGTGGTGGTTTTGCCGCAGCCCGAGGGCCCCAGCAGGGTGACGAATTCCTTTTTGCGGATATATAGATTGATGTTATCCAAAACGGTAACGCCGTCGAATTCCTTGGAGATGTTTTTCAGATCAATCAGATGTTCCTGCTCCACCATATGCCGTAACCTCCCTGAAAAGCGGATTGTACCTTAAAAGCTGGGGGGCGTGGATACCCACAGCACCCGGGCCTTGGTCTTGTTGGGGTTTTCCAGCCAGTGCTCCTGCTTGGGGTGCAGGCAGAAGCTGCCGCCGGTTTTCACCCGGGTTTTGCGCTCCCCCAGGCACAGGTTGATGCTGCCCGAGAGCACGTAGCCGAATTCCTCCCCTTCCCCGGGGGAGAGCTTCATGGTCTGCCCGCCGGGGCCCAGCTCCACCAGGATGGGCTCCATGTCGTTCTTCTGGGCGTCGGGAATGAGCCAGGTCAGGGACCCGCGCAGCTCCTCCGCGTCCTCCTTGACAAACATGTCCTGGGGGGCAAAGACGGTCTTTTCCGCCGTCTTTTCATTAAAGAACGCCGGCAGGGAGCTGCCCAGGCACTCCAGCATGTCCGTCAGCGTGGCGATGGAGGGGGAGGCCAGGTTCCGCTCCACCTGGGAGATGAACCCCTTGCTCAGCTCGCACCGGTCCGCCAGCTCCTCCTGGGTCAATCCCCGCTGCAGCCGCAGCTGGCGCAGCTTTTCGCCAATATCCAAGCCTGAACCGCCTCCTTTTTTTCAGGCCGGTAAGGT
>OLRD01001567.1_pt1 | contig 12553 bp, 8 predicted proteins | sample 1672051 | NCBI WGS metagenome assembly OLRD01 (sample SAMEA3136640, study PRJEB25190) | human gut metagenome | biome: human gut; feature: human-associated habitat; material: faeces | place: Austria | collected 2013 | reverse complement strand
ATGGCTCCATTGGAATGGAATGACCGGGAACAACTCTGGAATGCTGTGGAAGAAACCGAAAAGACCAAAGACAGCCGACTGGCAAGAGAATTTGTTGTCGCACTCCCCGTCGAGTTAGATAAAAACAGCAATATTTCTCTTCTTCAGGATTTTATTCAAAAGAATTTTGTGGATATGGGCATGTGTGCTGACTTTGCTATTCACGATACAGATGGACACAATCCTCATGCACACATTCTGCTTACCGTCCGTCCACTGAATGAAAATGGAACATGGCAGTATAAAACAGAAAAAGAATATCTCTGTATAAAAAATGGGGAAGAAAAAGGATTTACAGCTACTGAATTCAAAACTGCACAAAAAGATGGCTGGGAAAAGCAATACAGATATAAAGTTGGAAAAAAGAAGATTTATATGACCGCATCTGACGCACAGGAAAAGGGCTATGACCGCATCGACAAACATCCTAAAAGTAGCCGCTACGGCAGGCAGAATCCTATTTCTGAACAATGGAACAGTGATGAACAACTCTGTATCTGGAGAGCAAACTGGGCAGATACTGTAAATGAAATGCTTGCCCGCAATCAGATAAATGCATCCATTGATCACCGCAGCTTTGCAGATCAGGGAATCACCGAACAGCCGACCATCCACGAAGGCTACATTGCCCAGAATATGGAAAAGAAAGGAATGATAGCTGACCGCTGTGAAATCAACCGTCAGATTCGTGCAGATAATCAAATGCTCCGGGAATTAAAAACTCAGATATCGAAACTGGCTCAAGCTGTCAAAAATTCTATTCCTGTAATTGCAGAAACAATGGAAACTATCCGAAATCATATGATTTTTACACAATATCATTTACTTCATAATGAGATGCAAAAAGAAGTAATTCATGATTGGATGAATCATTTTAATCCAATACTGAATAAATACAACACCGTTAAAAAGAAACTCAAAGCTAAAGTTACAGAGCGGAAAGAACTGAATGTGAAAAAAGAGAAAACCAGTATTTTGAATCCCATCCAGCATATAAAATTGAATCAGCAGCTTACCACTGTTACCGAAGAAATTGAAGAACTGAAATCACGGAAAGAGCAGCTAATCTTCCAGGCACAATGCACTACCGATAAAGATATGATGAATCTATCCAAGAAATACGACCAGATGAATAAAAATCTGGATGTCCTGGATTCTCAGGACACCTCGCTCAAAAAACAGCTTGAAAAAGACGCCACTGCTTTCCGGGAAGAAAAATTTCGTCCTGAGCCAGAACAATATACCAAATTACTGGATACCAGAATCCAGATACGTCCTGATTTCCGGGATAAGCTGATTGAACAACTCAAAGGTACTTTCGGTAAATATTACGACTATCACCGTCGTGATATTGCAGCCAATGAGGTGGATTATCTCAATGTGGAAGATCCTGATGTTTTCTCCCATCGTGCATGGGAACTTGAATATCAGAGGAAACAAGAGATGCGACGAAATCAGCCTGTTCGATCTAAGAAAAGGTCATATGATATGGAATTATAATTTCCTTTAAAAAGAGGCGCATGGATCAGCAAATCCATACGCCTAATTGATACCTTGTTTCTATTCCTTGCGAATTCTTTCAACAACACTTTCCCGACTCATCTTTTCAAACTGATACTTTGGTATCACATACGCAATCCCAACCAAAATTGGAATCATAAGCACACATGGCACTATCGTAAGATGTAGCCGGAAGAAAAATGCCGTACCGAGCGTATTTATTAAAATCTGCTTTGCTCCAACCACAACTAACAATACTGCAATCATAAATGCGCCTCCCAAATATAGGAATCCCTCAGCCACTAGCATTTTCGATATCTGTTTTTTCGTCATTCCAACAACTTCCAAAAGTGCCAGTTCTTTTTTTCTGCTAATTACAGAAGTTGCTGTTGTATTAAAGAAATTCATAATGCCAATAAAGGCTAAAATAACGACAAGAAAACTACCGATCATATAATATTTACTGACAAACCGCCTAAAGCTCGCCTTCATATCCAATACAGAAAAAACATTTATCATATCATTTTCTTTCAAAACATTTTTATCAATGTATTCTTTTACTTGCTTATCCTCGCCCTTCTTGGCATCAATAGTAGCATACATTGCTGATTGATTTTCTGTCTGGGTGATATACTCTTCTTCTGGGACCATTACTGTAACATAAACAGAATCTGCATACGGATAATCCAGGGAATATGGCATCATAGCTTCTCCGATCACCCCATAATCTTTCTGTTTTCCGTTTCCGTACTCCATTTTAAAAGTTTCGCCAGACTGATAATAAGAAACTGGTTGTTCTGTATATTTATCACTATAGTCCACAATCACATAATCCCCACTTTTAAACGTATCCCAGGAACATTTTTCCCCTTTCCATTCTAACATATCAAACACCGCTTCACTAATTCCGAGGAAATGAACCTTTACAGTATTATCCGCTTTTGTTTCCTCCCAGATTTGCTTTTCATAATCTGTCCAGTTTTCTTTGTTTTTTTCTGCCAATGTCTCCCACGTTTTCAAAAGTGCCGGTTCCATCTTATGTCTTTCTTCCGAATAATACACATATCCTGTTTTCTCACTTTCCGGACACTTATTCAGAATCTCTTTGATTTCAGGTGTAATACCATTGAAATTTGTATTCGATAAAGTGTCGGTCATCTGATCCAGTTGAAAATCAGATGCTAAAAATATATTCCGGTAAGACTCAAAATCATATCCCTGCACCAACATCACAATACAGTTGACCACTACCATAGAAAGAGCGATAGAAAACATAACAATCAATCCCTTTTTCCAGTTATGGAACACATTTTGAACTGCCATTCCCCACCAGGTTACAGAAGTATTCTTTTTTATTTTCTTCTGTGACTGCTCTCCTTCTGCCAAATGTAGGGCTTCCACAGGCGAAACTCTTTCCACCATTTTACAAGCCTGTAGACTGGATAAATACACCGTTAAAAGTGTCAGAAGTGCTGCTGCAAAAAAAATCAAAGGATTAGCTGATACTACTGTCTGTGCAGTCTTTCCTGCCTGTGCACTGATTTGGGCATCTGCTGTCAGAGACGGCGACATACAAAAACCTGCAAGATAACCGAAAATCAATCCGATTGGAATCCCCACTGCTGACAATTTCCATGCCTGCATACGTACAATTTTTTTCAATTGTTTTCCTGTTGTTCCCACGTTCTTCAATAATCCATAGGCTCTAATATCCGTTTTCACGGATATATTAAAAATATTATAAATAATTAAGTAACCAGCCAATATCACAAACAGTACCATTACAATAAGGGAAGTGAATGAAAATGAATCTTCTTCAAAAAGATTATATGCCGGATTGATCTCCAATCCTGTCCCTGCTTTCGTAAATCCTGCTGTCTTAGATATATTTTCTGTTTTCTTTTCCAGATTCCAAAGATTCTTGTACCAGACAGAATACTCCTTTCCCCCATTATAGATACCATTTTCTAATTCTTTCTGTGTAACAGGATAACAATTCTCCTTCGCATAGGCTTCAGATACCCAGACCATCTGACCTAAAACAGCCTTATCACCCTGCCAAAATCCACATATCTGGAATGTATCTGTTTTGTATTGTTTCAGCATTGGATTTACTTCCCACGTCAGCGTGACTTCTTCCCCAATCTTTGGTGTAACTCCCAATGCTTCCAGTACCAAGCTGCTGACTGCTACTTCATTTTCCTTCTCTGGCAGTCTTCCTGTAGTTGGCAGACAATTAAAGCTTTCTGCCATATTTTTATCTGCATATCTAACTTCTACTGAAAAGCCAAAATGTTTATCTCTTCCTGCTCCCAGAAAAATGCCTGTTCCATATCGTTCCACCTCATCACTTTGTTCTATTGTTTTTTGCAATCTCTCCGCATCTTCTTCTGACAAATTCTGCGCAATAGCATGGGATGAATCCATAAATTGCTTAATTTCCGTTGCTCTTTTGGAAAGTATCATGGATACGCTCCCCACAAAGAGGCTTGTAAATAACAGTGATGTCAACATGATTGCAATAACAGCAATAATATTTCTTGCTCGGTTCATTTTCATAAAACGTTTCGTCAATAATCGTAACGTTTCTTTATTCTCTACTTTTACCATATAAACGCCCTCACTATACCAAACCACTGTCTGAAACAATTTTTCCGTCTTCAATCTGTAAAATCCTGTCAGCCATCTGGGCAATCTCCTCATTGTGAGTAATCATTACAATCGTTTGATGAAAACGCTTACTGGTGACTTTTAAAAGTCCCAATACATCCTGACTCGTTTTTGAGTCCAGATTGCCTGTCGGTTCATCTGCCAGCAAAATAGCAGGTTTTGCCGCTAATGCTCTTGCGATTGCCACCCTTTGCTGCTGACCCCCTGACAGTGCACTTGGAAGATTTTCCAGTTTTGTCCGAATGCCCAGTGTATCTATGATTTCATTTACATAGCCTTTTTCAATCTTTTTTCCATCCAGTTTTACAGGAAGAACAATATTTTCCCATACATTCAGCATCGGAACCAGATTATACTGTTGAAATACAAATCCAATATTTCTACGCCTAAAAATAGTAAGCTCTTCATCTGTCATATGGCTTAAATTCTGTCCGTCAACAATGACCTGACCGGATGTTGGATTATCCAAACCACCAATGATATGAAGCAATGTAGACTTTCCACTTCCAGAGGTTCCAACAATCGCTACAAACTCCCCTTTTTCTACTTCCAGGTTTATACCATCAAGAGCCCTGACTTCTGTTTCTCCCTGCCCATATATTTTTCGTAAATTTACTGCTTTTAATATATTCATGCCATCCTCCCGTCAAAAAAGCCTGTATTGATCTTTACAATACAGACTTTATCATAACAATGTCTCCATCTGGTTTCTGAAATATCACAGTTTTGATACTATTCCTTCTTTGCTATCGGAAGAAACACAGAAAATGTAGAACCCTTTCCTCTCTTTGATGTCACTTTTATATACCCCTTTTGTGCCTGAATGATCTCTCTTGCAAGGAATAAGCCAATTCCTACTCCTGGCTGGTCTGCCACTGACAGACTCCGATAAAACCTTCCAAATATCTTTGGTATTTCTTCTTTTTCTATTCCAATGCCATCATCAATGATATCAATCTTTACAAAAAAAGAATACTGCTCGACTTTTATCTGAACATTTCCCCCACATGCTGTGTATTTAATCGCATTGTCTACAATATTTCCGAGTGCCTCCACAGTCCATTTTGAATCACATCGAATATGCAAATCCGTGTCACATAGGCTCAGAGTAATATTCTTCTCCCTTACTTTTACGTTAAACTGTTGCTGTATAGATTCAAGCATCTGCTTAATAGTAGTATCCTCCGAATGTACTGCGATAATTCCACTCTCCATCCGTGATAATTTGACCAATGATTGTATCAAAAAATCTAATTTCTCTGTTTGCTCCAAAATGGTAGCTATTTCCTCCTGATTTTCATTACTCACTTCAGAGAGTATTTCTCCATAGATTTTCAGATTTGAAATAGGAGTCAGTGTCTGATGCGCAATATCTGAAATAAGTTTTTGTATCACTTCTTTCTGTTCCTGTTGATTTTTTCCTGCCAGAAAGCTACTGTCTATATATTGTTTCATGCTGTTTTCAAGAGCAGAATACTTTTCTTCTGATATTTCTGTCCGTTCCAGTTCTCCATCTATTGCACAATCCAGCATTTGCTGCAGCCGGTTCAAAAGCTTTTTTTCTTTCTGATAAAAAAAGCTGTACCAAAAAACTCCGCTCAGGACAAATATAACTACAATCAACATAATTATTTCTATCATCCATTCACCGCCCATGTATAACCAATTCCATAAACCGTCTTGATATATTCAGGCTTCTGCGTATCATCTTCTAATTTGTCTCTGAGGCGTTTGATTGCAACAGTCAAGGCATGGGCATCCACAAACTCTGTATCTCCCTGCCATACCTCGTCAATCAGATATTCCCGTTTCAATACTTTTCCTCTGTTTTCACACAGCACTCTAAGGAGCTTTTGTTCTGTCTTACTAAGTTCAATAGGTTCTCCATCTTTGAAAAATTCCATTTTATCGAAATAGAACTCAAATCCATCAAGCTCCATAGAATTCTTAGCTGCTGCCTCTTTATTTCTAAGCTGCACAGACACTCTTGCACGCAAAACCATCAAGCTAAACGGTTTCGTAATATAATCATTTGCCCCTGCTTCCAATCCTGTCACAATATCCACTTCCATGTTATTTACTGTAAGCAGAATAATCGGCACCTGACTGTTTTTCCTTATTTCTCTTACAAAATCAATCCCATTCCCATCCGGCAAGTTCACATCTAATAAAACTAATGTAATGTCTTCCCTGTTTAGAATCGCTCTCGCTTCCTGCAAAGTTCTGCACTGATAAAAGAAATAAGCATCATTCTTTAAAGCCAGACGGATTCCATCATTTAATTTTTTGTCATCTTCAACAATCAGTAACTTTTCACTCATATTTTCTCTGCTTTCTTACAAATTACACTAATTGTATCATTGCCAGTTTTATAAATCAAATCATTAAATCAAAACCTCCGACAGAATTTATCTTATAAACAGCAAAAAGCTCCCGAAGGAGCTTTCCACACTTTAAATATAGACCAATTCTTTTAATACAATCTCTTCTGCCATATTACGAATACCATTTACCGCTCTGACCCATTCCATCTGGTCACAAGCTTTCAATTCTTCCGTAATGCCCTGCCTCTCCATCATCTGACGCACCAGAATATCCATTCTCTCCTGTGCTTCATCGTCCACAGTATTCAGATGTTCTGTCAGTCTGTCTTCCAACATATACAGTGAATACATTGCCGGACGATGCTCTTTCAGATACGTTTTTCGCATCATTCCATATTTCCCATAATGCGGTTCTTCATCTGTACTAACAAGATTCGGATAGTAAATTCCGTCTGTACCAAGTGTGTAGGTTCCACCCATTTTTTCAAATGTGCTTTTCATGTGCTATTCCTCCTTGAAATCAGCGATGTCCTTAGATCATCGCAAAATATTTCAGGGCAGCCTTGATAGCTTCTTCCTTCTCTTTCGGGCATTGTGGAACTCTTGCATTTTCTGATTTTGGAAGATTATAGTTTTCTCCCACTTCAATTCCACATTTGCGTTTTACCTGAGAAATATATAAACTTGAAACCTTCAAGCCAAATTCTTTCAGCACATAATCTTTGATTTCCTGATAGGTTGCTTTCAACTCGGCACTGGTAGCATCCAGCTCGTCCAAGTCTAAGTCGATCTCTATGTGGTCATCCGGTTTTTGTTGGGACAAAAGAACAACCGTCTCCACATGAACAGTCTGACAAAATTGATCAACGCAGCAGGCTTTTTCCAGCTTATACCCTGCCGCCAGAAATGCTGGAAGATCTCTTGCCAGGCTGGTCGCTTTGCAGGAAATATATACAATATGGTCTACCCCATAAGAAAGAATCTTCGGCAATGCTTTGGGATGGATTCCATCCCTTGGCGGATCCAGAATGATCACATCCGGTTTCTCCGTCAGATCATCCAGGACTTTAAGGACATCCCCTGCAATAAATTTACAATTACTCAGGTTATTCAGTGCTGCATTCTGCTTTGCAGCTTCTACTGCCTCTTCCACAATTTCCACGCCTATCACTTCGTCCGCTACGGAGGCTGCAAGCTGGGCGATCGTTCCGGTTCCGCTGTAAAGGTCGAACACTACTTTATCCTTCGTATCTCCGATATACTCACGTACAATAGAATAAAGCACTTCCGCAGCCAGGGAATTAGGCTGGAAAAATGAAAATGTACTGATCTTAAATCGCAGTCCCAGAAGCGTTTCATAAAAGAAATCCTGACCGTAAAGGATACGTGTCTCATCACTCTGCACCACATCAGAAAGAGAATCATTGATAATATGCATGATTCCCACAATTTTACCCTCCAGCGGAAGTGCAAGAAGTTCTTCTTTCAGAGATTCCAGATCATGTTCTTCCTGACTGGTGGTAATCACATGGACCAGAATCTCTCCTGTAGTCACACCGCGGCGGAGAAGCAGATGGCGCAGATATCCTGTATGCTGCATCTTTTTATAATAGGAAACGTTTCGTTTCAGGAAGTATTCATGCACACAAGTCAGGATTTTCGTCATATCTTCATGAACCAGTTGACAGTCATCTGCTGTAAGAACATCATAGGTACTGCCTTTTTTGTGCAGACCCAGCGTCAACGGACCATCCTTATATGCATCACCAAAGGAGAATTCCATTTTATTTCGATATCTGAATTCAATGGGACTTCCATGAATTCCCTCCCACTGGTAATCAGTGCCGTTCAATGCACCATCCAACAGTTCACGAACCTGACATTCTTTCATTTTGAGCTGGTTTTCATAGGACATGGTCTGATACATGCATCCTCCACATTCCGGAAAAATGCTACAGACCGGTTCTCTTGTTTCAAGCGGAGACTTCTCCAACACTTCCAGAAGTCTTCCCTCTGCACGTCCGGAACGCTTCTTATTGATCATAAAACGGACTTTCTGTCCGGGCATTCCGTTCTTTACGGTAACTTTTTGTCCGTCTGTTATCACAATTCCCTTATTGGGAAAATCTACTTTCTCAATCACGCCTTCATAAATTTCGCCTTTTTTCATATAACCTCCATAAAAATAGCCCCGGTATAAGCCGGAGCTATTCTTTCATTTTCATATTACAGGTAATTATTCTTCTTCATCTTCGAAATAATCGTCGAAGTCATCGTCAAAATCCTCTTCAAAATCTTCCAGATAATCCGGAGCAAAGAAATGATATACAGCAAATGCGATACCTGCTACTGCTGCAACTGCGCCAATGATTGCCAGTACCCAGAGGACTGTATTTTTTTCTTTCTCTTCTTCTTTTCTGTTTAATGCTGATAATAATTCTTCAATTTTGATATTCATAATCGCACCATCCTCTCAATAATTCATCAGCTGACACTTAACACTTCTGCCGTCTGCTGTTTAATGAAATTATTATAACACTTTTTCTGTAATTTTACCATAAGATATCTGCATTTATTCTATACTTTTGTTAGTTTCTTTATTATAATGATATCAGGGGGTTACTGTTCACACAATCCCGAGACATACAAGCCAAAATTCCATTGCCGCAGGCAATCTGGAATGAATTTTGCCCCTGACTTAAAAATATGCCGACAGCAACGATCTGATAAGAGAGGATAAATACTTATGGTAGAAACACTTTTTTTTGATCTTGATAATACATTACTTGATTTTAACCGGGCAGAAAGAGCAGCTATCGCAAAAACTCTGAAAAGTTTTCACATTGTTCCCGAGCCTTCAGTTCTGAAGCGTTACAGTGAGCTCAACCTCGCCCAGTGGAAGCTTCTTGAACAGGGCAAGATCACCAGAGACCAGGTAAAGCTTCGGAGATTCCGGCTTCTTTTTGCAGAGCTGAATGTGGATATACCTGCAAAAGAAGCTGCACATACCTATGAAACTCTTCTGGCCCAGGGACACTATTTCATAGATGGTGCAGAAGAATTGCTCGAAACTCTTTACGGTCAATACCGGATGTATCTGGTTACAAACGGTACCTTAAGTGTCCAGAAGGGACGGCTTAAAAGTTCCGGAATTTCCCGTTACTTTGAGGGTATTTTTATCTCCGAAGAACTGGGATACAATAAACCGGGCAGGGAATACTTTGACTGCTGTTTCTCCAGAATCCCTGATTTCCATAAGGAAACAGCAGTAATCATCGGGGACAGCCTGACCTCTGATATCCAGGGCGGCATCAATGCCGGAATCCGCACAATCTGGTTTAATCCCAGCCATGAGAAGACTTCAGAAATCATCCCTGATCATGAATTTGACAGTCTTATGAAACTTCCTGAACTCCTGTCTCATATATAAAGCGGATAAAATCGTTCGTCTTACTGCTTATTGCTTTTCGCAGCCTCCGCAGGTGACTTAAGTCACCTGCCCCATTACTATATTTTTTTCAGCTTTGCAAATCCTGCGAACATTTTCTTTATTCCCACTTTGTCAAAATCAACAGTGACTTCATAATCTCTTCCGCCGTCTACAATGTCTTTGACAATTCCTACACCAAATTTAATGTGGCGGACAGTGTCTCCCACTTCGTAATCCAGTGCAGCAGCCTTCGTCACCTTAAATTCTCTGGGCTTGAATGTTTTCGTCTCAAAAGCCATTTTCATTTTTGCAAGGTTTCTGTCTGCCTGAATCATCTCTTCAATCTTTTTCTTCTTTTCCTGAGCTTCCTGTCCCAGATCCACAAGCTCCCGCGGAATTTCACGTACAAATCTGGATACTTTATTATACTGTACTTCTCCCCGGAGCATCCGCTGTCTGGCACTTGTCAGCGTCAGATCCTCCATAGCTCTTGTGATACCCACATAACAGAGCCTTCTCTCTTCTTCCAGATCAGATCTGTCATCTGATATAATGGACATATAAGACGGAAACATCCCATCTTCCATTCCTGCGAGAAATACTCTCGGAAACTCCAGACCTTTGGCACTATGTAGTGTCATAAGAAGCACATAATCCTGATCCGGATCCACGCTGTCAATGTCTGCGATCAGTGCAATCTCCTCGAGAAAACCTGAAAGTGTGGCAGTCTGTCCCTGTTCTTCCATTGCTTCCTGATAGGATTCTGTCTTGGAAATAAGTTCATCAATATTCTCGATTCTTGCCTTCGATTCATCTGTATCTTCAGCCTGCAGCTCTGCCACATATCCGGTAAGTTCAATCACTTCTTCCAGAAGTTCACGTACTGTATAAGACTCTGCCTTACTCTTTAAACTCTGAATAAAGGTTACAAATCCATCAATCTTTGAAAGGCTTCTTCCAATAGACGGGACCTCCTCTGCCACACGCAAGGCATCATAGAAACTCACACTCATTTTATCCGCATAATCTTGTATTCTGCCAAGAGTTGTGGCTCCGATTCCACGCTTCGGTACATTGATGATACGGCGGACTGCCAGATCATCTCTGGAATTGTCAATTGTCTTCAGATAACATAACAGGTCTTTGATTTCTTTACGCGCATAGAAATTCACACCGCCTACAATCTTGTAAGGGATATTCGCAAGAAGACACTTCTCTTCAAAGAGTCGTGACTGTGCATTGGTCCTGTACAGAACTGCACAGTCTTTATACTTCGCACCATTCTCTCTGTGAGCTCTGGAAATCTCGCCTACCACATACTCTGCTTCCTCATATCCGTTCATGAACTGGCGGAAATGGATTCGTTCCCCCTCCGAATTCTCAGTCCAGAGTGTTTTTGATTTACGTGAGGTATTATTTGCGATCACCGCATTGGCTGCATTCAGAATATTCTTTGTGGAACGGTAATTCTGTTCCAGACGGATAACTTTTGCATCTGGAAAAACATGCTCAAACCCAAGAATATTTCCAATATTTGCACCGCGGAATTTATAGATAGACTGGTCATCATCACCGACTACACAGAGGTTTTCATATTTAGAGGCCAACAGGCTTATAAATTTAAACTGTGCAGTATTGGTATCCTGATACTCATCCACCATGATATATCTGAAACGTTCCTGATAATTTTCCAGAACATCTCCGCAGTTCTGAAAAAGCTCTACGGTCTTTACGATCAGATCATCAAAATCCAGCGCATTATTTCTGCGCAAAGCAGCCTGATATTCCCGATATACCTCAGCAACCTTCTTTTTAACAAAGTCCCCACCTGCATTCAGTTCCATCTCATCCGGTGTGATCAGTTCATCTTTTGCATGGGAAATCTGCGCCAGAAGAGAACGTTCCTTTGTTTTTTTGGTATCAATATTCAGTTTTCTGCACACTTCTTTCATCAGAGTTTTCTGATCTTCTGTGTCATAAATAGCAAATCTGGTATCATATCCAAGACGGTCAATATAACGACGCAGAATACGCACACAGGTAGAATGGAATGTGGAAACCCATACGCTCTCGGAACCAAATCCCACTATTTTATCTACACGTTCTCTCATCTCACTGGCTGCTTTATTTGTAAATGTGATAGCCAGAATGTTCCAGGGATTGATTCCCTTTTTATCTATCAGGTAAGCAATGCGGTGGGTAAGTACTCTTGTCTTTCCCGAACCCGCTCCCGCAAGGATCAGCAGTGGACCTTCTGTATGGTAAACCGCTTCCTGCTGCTGAGGATTTAATGTACTATAAATATCGCTCATATTTTCTCCTGTCTTCTTCCTGTACGGTACATTATTTTACAAACAACCATGCTGATCAACAAGTTGATTTCTGCAACAATCTTTCAGATTCAAAATATGTACCGGTTACCGTTTACATCTCTCGAAATATTTTTTGTGCCTGAACAGGCATATATCTTTATGATTATACACAAAAATCTGTTCGCCTACAACTGATTCCTGTAAAGTAAACCTCACATGACTAAAGTCACGTGCTTCCAGACGCTTTAGGCGTCAGACTGAATATCGGCGGATACGCC
>OLRD01001566.1_pt1 | contig 12564 bp, 19 predicted proteins | sample 1672051 | NCBI WGS metagenome assembly OLRD01 (sample SAMEA3136640, study PRJEB25190) | human gut metagenome | biome: human gut; feature: human-associated habitat; material: faeces | place: Austria | collected 2013 | reverse complement strand
CCGGCGTATACCTCCAAGGCCGGGAAGATGCGATATTTAAGAAGATACGGACTCACTGTTCATGAAGCCGCAGCTCTCTGTATCGCAAGAAGAGGACAGGGATATAAAGAATCGATCCCATCCTATCTAAAACCTTACCTGACGAATAAAAAAGTCCGCGCCCTGATCCCGCAGCAATGGGGATCCTTAACGAAACTCATCAACAAAGTCACCACACAGGACCTCCTGACATATCAGGATCCTGTTTTACATAGAAACTAGTAAACAGATTATAAATTCATATATGGAGCCATCCTGTACCGGGCGTGAGCCGGAGTCCCTCAGAGAAAACTTCGTCCTATCTCGGATGCATTGCAGGATGACTGGAACACAGGGACTGTCTGTGACCGGATCAATGGATCACCTTTCTGATGGCAAATGGCTTCTTTTTAAGAGGGCAGGCGTTCTCAGATCGGTTCAGGGATGTAGCGACTTGTGTTCTGATAGAGGATAAACTCTATCAAAAAGGATCGCACGAAGTGAGGAGAACGAAGTGACGATTGCCATACCATCATTGGAAGCCACTTGTCATTCTTCTGAATGACTGGTGGAGCCTCACTGGATCAATCGAAACCAGAGAAAGAAGAAAGCCGAAAAACATGTAATAGAAATTGCCACGCAATGTAGATTTGCAGCATCTGCCACGGGCATTGACCCTATTGAAAACAGTATCCAGAATACAAATCTATATCAAAAATTCATGAATGTCATGTCTGACGTCATAACCAGAAAGGATTGATCAACATGAAACAGTATCTTGTAGAACGCCCAAATGGTAATGTTATTGTAACCATTTTGAGCAATAAATCAGATCATACATACTCCTATGTGAACTTAACAAAAGGACATATCTGTCCATGCCGTTTTGCATCTGAAGAAGAAGCATTACATGATATGGATCAGAAGATCAAAAGCGGAGAGATTTTGCGTTACATTCTTCTCAATTAGATTCTAATTTTCAAAAGAGTCATTTTTTTGTAGCTCTTTTTCTTTTGTTTCAAAGAAAAAATGGGGTATAATAAAAAAAAGCACACCAAAGGAGACAAACTATGAAAGAATTTCAAATGCCAGCACTTACAAAATACATCATTGATCTGAAAAATGAAAAACATCCAGAAACAAATATTTTTGAAATGTGCGATATCAATGAAGCCAAAAAGATGCTAGCCATGATCGATATACAGGCAGACACATGCACAAAAGAAGAACATGATCCAGAATCTCAGATCCATCAATTTGAATTCCTAACAGCAGACAATAAAGAAGATATTATCAAACTTTCTTTGTTCTACAACGGAAATATCCAAATTCTTATGAATGAGGAATGTGTATTTCAGCTAATATTCTGATACTTTTATCTTTTCCTTCATCTCTCATATTTGTTTTGTAAAATAGATGACGATTTAGAGAGAAAAGGAGAAAAAATCATGACAAAATCAATTGAAATCAAAGAAGAAAATATTATGGAACTGAACAAGTACATTGATCAGCTGATCAAAGAAAACCAGCCATCCCCTTGCATTTTCAAAAAATGTAATGCAGATACAGCAGCTGAATTGCTAAAGATTCTTGGGATTTCAACAAATGAATGTATTAGCGAAAAACATGATGGCAACCATAAATTTCAGTTTTATACAAATGAAAAGCAAATCATAAGAATTACTGTTTACTGTAATGGTTGGATTCAAGTTTGGGTCAATGATGATCCTTTGTATTCACTGTACATGTAGTATGGAGAAAATTTTAAGAGAGACCGAAAGGTCTCTTTTTTATATATGATTTTTATCTTTCCTTTCATCTTTCATATTTACATTGAAACATTTTAATGACGATTGAGAGAAAGGAAAACAAATTATGAAAGAAAAAGAAATTTTAGTATTTATTCGACCTGCGTATATTAGGGATGCACAGGCACAGGTTTCTGGAAGCCCATTGAAACGAAAGACAAAAAATGACTATGAAAGTCATGAATATGAAAGTACATGGGTAGAGATTAAGTGTCCAGCCCTAGTCGCTGATTATTATGACATTTCATTGGAAGAAGCTAAAAAATGCACTCGTGAACAATATCCTTGCTTAGATGAAGAGTCTTTTGATAAAATTTTTGAATTTCGTGTATTTTAAAAAGGGAGAAAATTATGACAAATTTATCAATAACAGCAAAAACAAATGTAGATGAATGTATTCAAATCGATTATATTACGATTTTAACTAAAGATGGAAAAGAGATTGATTTAAACTGGGAATATAGCCATTATACGCCTTTTGAACCATTCAATTCTCCCCATTCGATTTTAAAATCTATGAGAAAATTTGAAACATTTTATGAGAATGTCTTTTTCGATGATGAAGAAGAAGGAAATCCAGTTTCAGATTTAAAGAAAAAGAAAGCTTTAAAAGATGCAACAATCTTAGAAATCCAGTTATATATACCGGATTTTGCAGGGGATCCTGAGGAAATTAAATTTGACCTTAAATCAATGGGTTTTGTTTTTCGAAAACAGGAATCTGGACAGACAAAATATAGTCCGTATGATTTACCGATCAAATATGATGAAAATTTCACATTGGTTATTGAAAAATAAGAGGAGGCGAAAAGTTATGGGATTCACTAAGCCACCAGAGGGAACTGTAATCACAGAAGACGAGGCAATTGCACAAGGTGCAGATGATTTTGACATCGCTTTGGGCTTTATGGAAGGATATATTACTCCATCAAGACCACATCTTACACCTTTAGAAAAAGCTCATGGAAAAATTGTTGCCAGACGAATGGATACATATTATGACGTAACAATCTATGAAGATGGATACGAAGATTATTATCCAATTGGAGATTAAGAAGGAGAAAACAATGAAACTAGATTTAAGAATAAAAAGTGATAAGAAAAGAAATATGGAATACTGGGATAATATGGAAGAAGAATGCAGAGAAATTCTGAACACGATTCTTTCCAATTATGCTAATGCAGATACATCTCAGATTAATGAGGATGCACGTATCGATATCAGTAAATCTATTTTGGAAACTATCATCCAAAAATGTGGAGAGTATGGAATCGATACAGATGCTGCTTTTCCATATGTTGATGAAGATTATTAAGAAGGAGAAAAACTATGAAGATGACAAATAATGTTCATGTAGGAGAAATTGTATTTATTGTAACAGCAGAGCATGAAGAAAGTGAATTAGCAGCTTACCTAAATGGTGAAAAAACAAAATATACGATCATGCCTGCAGAAATCTGTGATATCACAGAAGAGGGAAATATCGTTGTAAATCCTTATCATATTACTTTTCTGCCAAAAGAAGATGTTTATGAATTTGGAATTCCTTCATTGGAAAATAACCTTTTTGGCATTTCACAGGTTCTATGTTTTTCAGAAAAAGACGCAAAGAAGCATATATTAAAACAAAAGTTAATCGATGAATTTAAAAATCGTTCTTACGAAGATAAAGAAGCTTCTTTAGAACAGCTTTTATTAATGAAAGCTGGATTTACTGTCAAACGAGATCAAAAAGACATGGAACGAGAATTATCAGAAGATGTTCATTCCGTTAATTTTGCAAGTTTTATAACATTTGCAGGTGGATTAACAAAGGTGATTGTTTATGATAATAACACCATGAATATTTTATGGCATGGAATCGTAGACGATATTCCATTTCCAAAAGTTCCTTATGGTGACTGGATTGTGGAACATCATACCGTTGTAAATGATGAAGATATTCTAAAAGTATTTTTGAAAGAACCAGGAGATCATTTCGATCGAACATGGAGTAATATTAAGATTACCAATATCAAATGGGATACATCCGAAGATGCAAAAGTCTGGGCAAAACTTCCTGATGAAGTTGATGTTTTGGACATGGATATCGATCTATCAAAATATGATCCATCTAAAGATCTGGATTATGATGATGAATTCCTAGATGACGTATCTGAATGGTTAACATCTCATTATGATTTCTGTCATGATGGATTTGATATCGTTACAAAATAATTTCATAATTACTTTTCAAGGGGCAGCAATGCCTCTTTTTATATATGGGTTTTATCTTTTCTTCCATCCGTCATATTTAAGATGCAAATATAAATGACGATAAGAGAAAGGAAATGTAAAAATGAGAAGAAGTAAATTAAAATTCAAAGCAACAGTAATTTGTCCAAAATGTGGGAAAACATTAGTTACAGAGTCTGCCTATAGAGACTATCCGCTTCAGTGTTTGAACTGTGACGAAGATTTTTATTTTATGGAAGTAAATGGTGATGAATATAATACATCTGTATTTCTTCCACTAGACAAAGAAGATCCTCGTATTCAAGAACTGCAAGAAGCAGGCAATCTGATAAAAATGAAAGATGATTTATTTATGGTATCTTTTCATGATTTTAGATTATTAGAAGCTTGTGGATGGTTAAAAGATCATGTAGACATTCATTTGGAAAATCTATTGGAATCTGGCGAAAAAATCCAGAAATATGTATTTGCAGAAGATCCATGTCTGACTTTTGGCTGCATTATAGATGAGGATGCTGAATTTACAGCAGATGCATTAGAAGACACATTGCATCGTTTGATCGATGAAGGCGCAAGTAGATATAAAATTTACGAACTGACAAGAATGATCCATGAGGATGGAAATGAAGCACTTATCAATCAAGATGATGCAATTCCTGTAGATCTTGGGTACTACATCACAGGAAATATTACTTTAATTTAAAAAAGGAGAAAAGCTATGAGAAAATATGTATCTTTTCAGGAACAGCGTAAGGAAATTGATGCTTTGCGAGACACCATTAATGGAGAATTAAATCGTATTGCCCTTACAGAGGATCCAAAAGAAGTCGAACAAATGCTCAAATATTTGAATCACAATATTCAGAAATATGCAAAGAAAAATCTGGATGCGATTCATGGTGTTTGGAACCCAGATATTGTGAAAGGTGGGATTCCTAATCATGCAATGCTAGGATTTGTGAAAGGAGAAAACAAAGATGATTGACATGAATCTTGATTTTCTTGTAAATGCAGTTGTTTGTGATTATCCATCCCTCGCTAGTATCACATTCAGAACAATGAAAGGTGAAGAGCTTGTACTGAATTATTGGAATGGAGATGGATACGATTGGGATGATCATTTTAATCCAATCAGTGATAAAAAGGATGAGTTTAAAGAGATTCATGCCGAATTCAAAGATATCTCTTTTTACTCAAAACATGAAGATGAAGAAGATTTTTCGGATTCTGTAATTGCTGAGAAGTTAAAAAACGCAAAAATTGAAGAAATTCATACATATGCTGACTTTATTGGAAAAGAAAATGACATTAAACTGGTTTTGAAACAAATAACATTTCATTTTTCAAATAGTAGTGATTATCAATTTCCAATTAACGAAGATTACAAGGTCTTTATCGATTAAAAAGGAGAAAACTTATGAGATATGCAAACGAAAAAATTGTTGAAAAATTAAAAAAGAGATATCCAGAAGGATGTCGTGTAGAGCTTGTGAAAATGAATGATAAGCAAGCCCCGCCAATCGGAACCAAAGGAACTGTATTTGGAGTAGATGATGCAGGAAGCATCATGGTTTCTTGGGACAGTGGTAGTCACTTAAGTATCATTTATGGAGAAGATCTTTGTAGAAAAATCAACGAATAGGGAGAGAAAATGGTAATCGCAAAAAATAATAATTCTAGTTCAGAATTTGGTCAGCGTCTTTCTGAATTGTTAAAATCATCGAATATTTCGCAAAGAAAATTGGCTCAAAAAGTTGGAATTACAGAAGCAGCTATTTCACGATATATCAATTCTGATCGTACTCCGAATGGGAAAATCATTGGAAGTATCGCAAATGCTCTGCACGTAAGCACTGATTATCTAATTTATGGCCATGATGATAATACAGCAGATACAGACTATTGGAAGATATATCACTGGATCAAAAAGAATGCTTATCAGTTATCATTTGAACAAAAACGAGAGCTTATACTTTTGTTACTTACAGAAGAAAATGGAAAATAAGGAGAAAAGTTATGAAAATCAAAGAATACACAACGGAATTAGATGTCGATAAGAAAAACGTATTGAGAGAAGTAGGACATTACGTAATCGTCAAAGAAAAATACAATAGTCCACAAAAATTTGCAGATTTTGCAAGAGAAAAGCTGCACCTCGATATGAGAGCAGAAGAATATGTATACATTCTTGGACTAACAAGCAAAAATCATGTACTTGGAGTATTTGAAATATCGCATGGAAGTATTGATAGATCAGTGTGTGGAGTAAGAGAAATCTTTGTCCGTTTACTACTAAGCGGTGCGGCTCAGTTTGTTATGATCCACAATCATCCGTCAGGAGATGATTCTCCATCAAGTATGGATTGTCAAGCTACACAAAGATTGATCGAAGCTGGAAAATTAATGGGAATTCCTATGGTTGACAGCATTATCATTGGCGATGTTGGGCATTTCAGTATCAGAGAAGAAGGCATGGCCAGATTTGAAGATTAAATAGAAATGGAGAAAGATATGCGAGATAGAATTTACAAAGCTTTTCATAAGTAATTAATTCGGTTGAAACCACGCCCCTTTATGGGGCGGTTTTATTTTTTATAGAAAAATATTTCTTATGAAAAATCTCATATTTGTGGTAGAACAGGAAAGGAGAAGTCTATGGGAAAGATCGTCAAGACAATGAAATTACGGATCGATACCGATGAAGCGGCAGATCGTCTCTTTCGAGAATTAACAGAACGTTATGCTTCAGCATGCAATGAGATCTCTCAATATATGTTTGACCATGAGTTTCCAATGAACTTTGTCGAGCTGAAGAATGTCATGTATCATCAACTTCGAGATTGTTATGGATTGAAGTCACAGATGACACTTTCCAGCTTTAAGACCGTCATTGCGAGATATAAGACAGTTCAAACACAATTGTCAGATCGCCCATTCCGTTACAAAGATGCAGATGGAGAATGGCAGAGCATCGATCGGACTCTGGAATGGTTATGGCGGCCGATCCATTTTCGCAGGCCTCAGGCGGATCTTGTCCGTGGAAGGGATTACTCTTTTGTAAAAAATGGCACGAAACTATCCATCAATACCTTGAAAAAGAGAGTGAAAGTGTCTTTCCATGTATCAGAAGTCTTTCAGCCGTATTTTGACGGATCCTGGTCTTTTGGGACAGGAAAACTTGTCTCTCTGAAAGGAAGATGGTATTTCCATATTCCAATGACAAAGACTACACCAGACACATTCGATCGTACAAATCCAGAGCAACTTGTCGGGATCGATCGTGGGCTGCGTTTCCTTGCCGTTACATATGATGAACAGGAAAAAAGTCACTTTATCAATGGAAAAGATCTTATGAAAAAACGAGACACTTTTGCAAATGTCAGAGCTGAACTCCAGTCGAAAGGAAGCAGATCAGCAAAACGCGCCTTAAAACGTATCTCCGGACGAGAGAACCGCTGGATGACTGATGTGAACCATCAGATCACAAAGACACTCGTAACAGAATACGGACCAGAGACACTGTTTGTTCTGGAAGATTTAAAAGGCGTCAGCTTTGAAGAAGAGAATCTTTCCAAACGATCCAAGACACAGAGAAGGCAGACTCGATCCTGGGCATTTTATCAGTTGGAACAGCTGTTTACATATAAAGCAAAAGAGATCGGCGCTGATGTGATCAAAGTATCCCCAGCCTATACATCCCAAAGATGTCCAAAATGCGGAAGGATCCACAAGGAGAACCGGCATCGAGAAATACACGAATATATCTGCGATGTCTGCGGATATCGTTCCAATGACGATCGTGTCGGAGCCATGAATCTCTTTGAGCTTGGTCTGAGATATGTATCTGGTGACAGGTATCCTAGTTTTAAAATAGAAGAACATTGATAAGATCTTCTGGCGGACATGCTTCTGCCGGAACAAAGAAACGGGCGCTGTCAATCGTCCGGCGATGTGACCACAGGCACACTGTACCGTGTGTATATCAGATCTGATATAGCAAAGGAGCATATCTTAAGATATGACGTTAGGACTTTGCGGATGAGTCACAAGCCTCGTCCCTTTATGGGGCGGGGCAATTGACCCGTTTCAAGATGGGAATGGACGAACTGGGAGATTGGTTCTGAATTACATGTTACAACAATTCGGATATCCTCCAATCATTATCAAACATGGGCCTGAAAATAATTACAAAATAGCTTTGCAGGAATGGCAAGTATATGGAAATTCTGAAATGTTTTTAAATCTTGTGAAAGATTGCTTAATGAAAGAATTAAAAGAATATATTAAGATCATTGAAATAACCAGAGAAACTTTAAAGAATTTGAATAAATAGTATCATCTTTACACAAAGGGAGCAAAAGCTCTCTTTTTTTTATATTTTTCTTCATCTCTCATATTTATCATGTAACAACTGATTGACGATTTAGAGAAAAAAAGGAGAAAAAAATGAGATTTAATAATGCGAAAGAAATGTATGAATATTTGAACAGTGGACATGACCTTTATCATCCGGGATTAGAGATTTATGTATTTTCTTATAATGACAAAAGGGCTTTATGTACTTATCATCTATCAAAAGAACAAGCAAAAGAAGTCAGCAAACAATCAAAACAAAATCATAATGAATACTGGGGAGCTTTTCTTGGGCTTGGAGGAGAAATTTTAGAAGATGATGAATCTCCTATTGATTCATCTATCGAATTTTGCAAAGAACATTATCAAGAATCCAATTGGCTGGACACAGATGATATCAATCTTGAAGAACCAGATTGTTATTTGCTTTGCTGCTTGGATGATGAAAATTATACTTCAGCTCAATATTTCACATTTTCATCCATGACAGAAGCAAAAGAGTTCTGCTATCAGTTTGCGAAAGAAAATTATCCTGATGAAGATCTTCAATTTAAAGAAAATAGTTTTTATCATGAGGATGGACATAAAGCTGTAAGGATTGATTATATCTATGGGAATTCTTTTGAGGTAAATTATATTTTTCCAATCCATACGAAAAAAGATAAAATGTCGTTTTGTGTCTGGCATCATGCATATGATGGTGTCCGTTTTGAGATCAGAAAATCAGGGACTCATGAAGAGTGCAGTAGTTTTACAAAAGATGATTTTCAAGAGACTTATCTGAAACTGTCTGAAGTATCTCCTGATGAAGTGAAACAATATGAAGAAGACGATCAATGGATACTTGATGATGGATTAGAATGGGAAGTATGGGATATCATTACAATTCATAGACAGAATCATTCAAATGCATTTGCCGCTCCATTATCAATATACCAGCTTTCCAAGGTTAAAACGATGGATCAAATGTCAGGATTCTGTATGGAGCAGTGGCTTGATGATAATGTTGATTTTGCATGGGGGCTCTTTCATAATGACAAACTAATTGGATATTGTTCCATTGGGATTGCGGATGATGCAGATCCTCTTGTTGAAGAACATGAAGCTTATAAAGAAGATTCTTCTTTATTACTAAGCGATGTTTTCATACTTCCTGAATATCGAAATCAAGGATATGGATCACAAATGATCAAAGAATCCATAGAAACCAGATGGAAAATGGACGGAGAAAAGAATACTGTATACCTACATGCAATGGGTATTACAGGAGATTTGCCTTATGATGAAAAGTTAAAATCGTTTTATGAAAAAATTGGATTTTCAGAGTTATGCAGCGATCGTGAGATTATGGTATTGACTGCAGATTAAGAGGGCTTCGGCTCTCTTTTTTTTTGTATGAAATCTTATATATGAATTTGGAAATCGATGAAAAAGTAGCAGTTGATGGAGGAAAAGAGTATGTAAGACGTTACGGAAACAAGGAAGATTGGGAGAAATTGAGCGAAATAAAAGATCTTTGATATCGTAAATATTAAATGATGATACAGAGAAAGAGGCAAAGAAAATGGAGAAAAATTCAAAAAAAGTAAAATTAATCGGTGGAGAAAGATGCCCAGCATGTGGTAGATACTTTTACCTGAAACTTAGTAAACAACAGGATAAAGAATATACTGATTACTGCTGCTATAAAGGACCAATTCAGAACAAACTAAAATCTTTTAACAAATTTGAGAGAGAATTTGTTAAATCTGGATATTGTCCAAAGTGTCAAGAAGATATTTTTCATTCAAAACGAAAAGGACTTGATGAAAATTTCTTTTATGATGATGAATTAGATGGAGATATGATTCAGAAATTTATAGAAGAAACAGAAGAGCAAGGATTAAAAGGAAAAGATGCGATTACATCTTCATTGGCTGATCCATTACCAGTGAATGAAAAGATGGTCTATCTTTATGACTGGGGATTGGAAGATGACCTTTATGTTGATCCAAACACAAACAAAGTCTTAGAGTTTTAAAAAAAAGGAGAAAGAATATGTCAAAAGTTATTTCAATTTATAAATGCCATGAGATCATCGTGGACGCAAACAACGATTTTGTGTCAGAGCACATTACTGATCTCCCTCATTCTGAATTCATTCAGCAAGAATTTTGCAAGCAGTTCAATGAGGCAGTTGAAAGTTATCTATTGGATATTATAAACAAAGAATGTGATGATAAGATTCAGCGATTGATTGCAAAACCAATGACAGCAAAATCATCAGATCATAAAACAGCAGTCGGAGTTCATATTTACGGAAAATCGAATGTTCGATTTACAGAAAAATTCCGTACCAAAGTTTTTGATTTCATAGATTCACAATTTGCAGATGGCTGGGGAGAAAGTTTCTTTGGGCCGATTAATACGATGACTGCGCCAGATGGGACAAGGCTGTATATTGATTGATAATGAGAAGATCAGATCAGAGAATTTCTCTGGTCTCTTTTTTTTATCTTTTTTTTCATCTTTCATATTTGAGTTGTAAGTCATTGACGAAGAGAGAAAGGAGAATTATTCATGCAAATCAAATTACACATTGAAACAGATCAAGAGGTATTAAAAGATGTTATGGTAGAAAATAATGAAAACGATTTTTATAAGGAAATCGGGAGCGTTCTTCCAGATTTGAAAACAGATCTTCCACAAACGCTTTATGTTACCTCAGATCTGGGATCTGCTGAATTCTACTTGGGGAAACGAGGAACATATACGGAAAATGGAATTGATTATCCTTCCATGTATGTAAAAGAGAAAAACAATTTCATTCAAGGATTAACTCCTGCTGCCTATCCCGATGCTTATCTTACCTGCATCCATCCAGAATCTAATAATTACAAATATTATTGGCTTCGACCAAATGCAAATGGAATTAGTGCAACGTATGGAAGAATCGGTGTAAAAAGAGGAGAAATGTTTGGAGCAAAGGACCTGAAAAATCCATATCCAACCCATCTTTATTGGATCCGCTATTACGAAAAACTTTCCAAAGGATATGTTGATCAGTCAGATATTTATCTGCAGGACCAGAAACCAAAAAAGAAAAAAGCTACTTCCTTTAAAGCAAACACACCTAAGGAAAAAGAAGATACAGCATCACATGAGCTTTATTGCCTTTTGAAATCCTATGCAAAACATGTTGTCAAAACAACTTTGACAAATGAGCATGTAACAATTGCGCAGGTAAAAGCTGCAAAACGGATCCTGCAAGAAATGGGGAAAAGAAAGACTGTCAAAGGATTTAATAATCAGTTGTTAAAATTGCTGCAGGTAGCTCCAAGAAAAGAACGTTATATTCAAAAATTATTAGCAACTGCAGAAAGTGATTTTGCAGATATCATTTATCGTGAAGAGAATCTGATCGCAGCGATGGAAGCTGTTGCATCTGATGAAAATACAACAATTGATATCCAAGAAAACTCTTTTACCGCAGATCATATTGAAGTTTATTATGCAACAGAAAAGCAGAAGAAAGAAGTGATCGCTCATTTATCTGATCGGTTAAAAGGAAAAGTTCATCAGGTATATCGTGTGATCAATCAAAAGCATAAGAAACGTTTTAATGATTATCTGAAAAAAGAAGATCAGGTAAAACAGCTGTGGCACGGATCCAGAAATGAAAATTGGTTTTCTATCTTGGAAAATGGATTACAATTAAATCCAAATGCGATCATTACTGGAAAAATGTTTGGAAAAGGAATCTATTTTGCTCCATCTTCTAACAAGAGCTGGAATTATACCAGTTACCGTGGCACATCATGGGCAAGTGGAAATAGTGATACAGCTTTTATGGGGCTTTATGCAACTGCTTATGGAACACCACATGATGTTACGATGTCTGAAAGCTTTTCTCAGAATAAGTTAAAAAATCTTCATTGTAATTGTGTCCACGCACATGCTGGAAGCCAACTATTAAATGATGAAATCATCTTTTACAATGAATCCGCAATGCTTTTAAATTATATCGTAGAATTCAAATGATCTATTTTGAAGGAGCCTTCGGGCTCTTTTTTTTATATGTGAAAAACTTTTTTCTTCAAATCTCTCATATCTGTAGTAGAACGGAATGTTCTTATTACGAAGAAAGACGGATCAGAGGCGGAAGTCCAA
>OLRD01001560.1_pt1 | contig 12609 bp, 8 predicted proteins | sample 1672051 | NCBI WGS metagenome assembly OLRD01 (sample SAMEA3136640, study PRJEB25190) | human gut metagenome | biome: human gut; feature: human-associated habitat; material: faeces | place: Austria | collected 2013 | reverse complement strand
GACTTTTCTTCGGATAAATTTGTTACCTATGAATTGAATCAAATGGAAACCAACATGGTTTCCGCAGCCAATGACCTGGAAAAGCAATACACCATCTTGCAGGATGTGGCGCACCAGATTCGTTCCACCTATTCCTACCGGCCGGGGGTGCTGAATGGGGATGTGTACCGGGAAATTGAACTGCTGAAAGATTTTTCTCGATACGCAAATTATTCGCCTTTGATTGGCCGGTACTTTCTGATGTACCAGAATAATCCCAAACTCTATACTTCGGAGGGAAAAACCTCCTATTTTTCATACTATATTTCAGCAGTGCTGGGCATTGATGAGACTGCTGCGGAGAAGCTGTTCCAGGAGCTTAACGCCCTTGGAAACGAGAGCATCCTGCCCATCGAAAACCAGCTTTTATTTTTGTTCCCCATACGCTTTACAAATGTCACACAGGATGTTCAGAACGCTGTGCTCTGCTTCATCATTTCGCCTGCTGAATTGATGAATCGTATGCTGTCCGTGGCGCCGAAACTGCCGGACCACAGCCTGCTGAAGCTGCAGGGAACCGCATTATGGCAAGACGACTTAACCTGCGAAGGAGACAGCTACATGTTGTCCGTGCAGTCTGAAGAGGCTATGGTGCAGCTGCAGGGCGTGGTGCACATCGAACGCTGGCCGCTTCTGCTTTCGGCAGTGCCACAATGGCTCTATCTTGGCATTGTATTGGCATTTGTTACGGTATCCGCCCTGGCGGTGCTGCTGGCATGGGCGGCTGTAAGACCATTGCAGCACTTGATTCGTAAATATGCTGCGCCAACCGATCAGCTGCAAAATGAGTTCGTGCAGCTGGACCAGCTGGTGGCGCGCATTGAAGAGGAAAACCAGCACTCGGCGCGCTTGCTCCGTGACCGCACGCTGCTGACGATTTTGCAGGGATATTACAGCGAGCGCGTTGTGGGCCGCTGGGGACTAACACCCTTGAATTTTGACAAGGGACAATACTGCGCGGCAGTGGTGAGCACTGCACAGCTGTCCAATGAGGCAGCGGAGGACATGGTCGGGCAGATAGAAGCGCTATCCAACGAGCATGTGCGCGTGTTTGCTGTACAGATCCAGACGGATGCCATGATAGCGGTTATCATTGGCTTTGATGCCTCCGTAGAGAAGGAGAAAACGATTGCCCAAATTTCTGAGCGCTTGCCGGAAAATATGGCGCTGTTTGTGGGGGCGGTATGCTCAACGCCACATCGTTTATCAGCCTCCTATGTGGATGCGCTTACCGCATATCAGCGTGGACAGAACCAGGAAATTATGGATATACATAGCTATGTGCTGCGGATGGTGGCGGCCAGCGAGTCCGACCAGCAGACCCTGCAGGAGCAGCTGCAACAGCAGATGCGCACGCAATATCAGAGTGCTTCTTCCACGTTAATCAAGAAGTGCGCTACGGAGCTGGTGGGGGAGCTAAGCACATTGGCCGTACAGAAGCATGTTACGCTGGATCATGAACGTCTAAACGCCCTTGTAACGCTTTCCAGCATGGATCTTCTCTTGAAAGACGTGCAGGAAATCATTCAACAGGCGTTCCATCGCGAGGCATCTCCGGGAACAGACCGCATGAATCAGACGGCGATGGCAATTGTGGAATATATCCACGCCAACAGCTTTGATCCCGACCTGAATCTGAGCGATATCAGCCTGCACTTTAATTTGAGTAACGACTATATCAGCTCCATGGTCAAGACGATGACGGGCCTGGCCTTCAAGGAATATGTCACGGATTTAAGAATGCGACGGGCTTGCACGTTGCTGGTAGAGCGGCGCGATATGACCATTACGGAGGTGAGCGAGGCGGTTGGATACCGCAAAGTATCAAATTTCATCAGGAAGTTCAAGGAACTTTATGGGGTAACGCCATCGCAATACCGGTAAAAAGGCATGCCCAATATGCAGAGTTTGGTATAAATTCCGCCAAATTGATATGCTTTTCAAGATTTTGGGCATTGAATTCACCCTTTCTGTGGTTGTAAGCTAGCTTCGGAAAAGCCGCCAGGGCTTTATAGAACGCCAGAGTACAAACCGGAGAAAGGGTGCTTTTTTATGCAGGGACGACAAGTGAGCTTTGGACAAAGAATTGTCAAACGATTGAAGCAAAGCTGGCAATGGTACCTTCTGCTGCTCCCTGCAATTATCTATGTGGCCATTTTCCAATATGGCCCCATGTACGGCTTACAGATCGCTTTCAAGAACTATCGCCCGCGCTTGGGGATTACGGGAAGCGAATGGGTTGGCTTTGAACATTTCATTCGTTTTCTGAACTACCCGGATTTCTGGAAGATGATTCGGAATACCTTGTCCATTACCCTGTATTCCCTGTGCACCTTCCCCTGTGCCATTATTTTTGCGTTGCTCCTCAATGAAGTCCGTCAAATACGGCTGAAAAAAAGCGTGCAGATGATTACCTATGCGCCGCATTTTATGTCGGAAGTGGTTGTCTGCTCCCTTGTCATGATGATGCTGGACCGTGGAACGGGGCCGCTGAACGCGCTCATAGAGGCATTGGGGGGAACACGCACCGCCTTTATCAGCAATCCCGGGTATTTCTCGTCCATTTACGTCTGGTCGGATGTATGGCAAAACCTTGGCTGGGGTTCCATCCTGTATATATCGGCGCTGGCTTCCATCTCTCCCGAGCAAGTGGAGGCAGCCACAATCGATGGGGCGAATCGCTTCCAGATTATACGCCATGTCAACATCCCCGGCATTCTCCCGACGATTGCCATTACCTTTATTATGCGCACAGGCAGCCTGCTCTCCGTGGGATATTCAAAGATATTCCTGCTGCAGAATGACCTGAACCTGGACGCCTCGCAGGTTATCTCCACCTATGTGTACAATATTGGCCTGATTGGGGGACAGTACAGCTACTCTACGGCTATTAGTTTGTTCAATAATATTGCGAATATCCTTGTACTGCTGTTTGCTAATAAAATCGTGAAGAAGATTACGGACACGGGTCTGTTCTAAGGAGGGATGAAAGGTGCTTCAATTACAGCAAAAGGCGACTGTTGCCAAGAAGAAAAACAGGATGGGGATTTTCGACTTTTTCGTGATAGCAGTGCTGGTGTTGCTGACGTTTGCCATTGCGTATCCCATTTATTACACCATCATCGCCTCCTTTTCAGATCATCAGGCGGTAGCTACCGGTCAAGTAAACTTGGTTCCAGTGGGATTCCAACTGACGGCGTACCAGGCGGTTTTTGAGAATGACCAGATATGGCAGGGATATCTGAACACCATCATTTACACGGTGGGCGGAACGGCATTCAATCTGTTCCTGACGATTCCAGCGGCCTATGCCATGAGCAAGAAGCAGATGCTTGGGCATGGCGCACTTACATGGTATTTTCTCATTACCATGTATTTCAGTGGCGGAATGATCCCAACGTATTTGCTTTACAAGGACTTGAACCTGATCAACAATCCCTTGATTATGATTATCTCCGGCGGACTGAGCATTTATAACATGATCGTGACCCGCACCTATTATCAAAACAGTATTCCAGACAGCCTCTATGAAGCGGGACGCATCGATGGCAGCAGCGAAATCGGAATATTTTTTAAGATTGCTTTGCCATTGTCCATGCCAATCATTGCGGTTATGTGCCTGTACTATGCCGTAGGGCACTGGAATGGATACTTCACCGCCTTGATGTACCTGACAAAGACAAAGTATCAACCGTTGGCGTTGGTGCTCCGGCGTATATTGATTATGAATGAAACTGCCCTGGATGAAGCGGTTGGAGCTGCGCTGGACCCGAACCTGATTGCCAACGCGGCGGCCCGGGCAAACCTGGTGGTTACCATGAAGTACGCGCTGGTAATCATTGCCAGCTTGCCCATGCTGATTCTCTATCCCTTCATTCAGAAATACTTTGTCAAGGGTGTTATGATTGGTTCGGTAAAAGGCTGATAAGCCCGGGAAAGGGCATTCAGAACATACAAGAAAGGAAGGTATCCCCACATGAAAAAATTGGTGTCCCTGCTGCTGGCGGTTGCACTGCTGGTGAGCGTGTTTTCCACGCTGGCTGTTGCTGAAGAAAAAGTGACCGTCAGCCTGCTGACCACGCGTAACTCAACTGCGACCAATGACATCGAAGATGTTTGGTTCTTCAAGTATCTGGCGCAAAAGATGAACGTGGATTTTGAGCTGGAGCAAACCCTGGAAACGGATCAACGGATCAGCCTGATGTTTGCTTCCGACTCCGTGCCGGATCTGGTATGGGGCATTGGACTTAGCAACAACGACGTGATGGTTTACGGCGTGCAGGAAGGCATGCTCCTTAACTGGAAAGACCTGATTACCCCGGAACTGATGCCCAATACCTATCAGGCCATGCAGGACTATCCTGACGCTTTCACCGCGAGCACCGCTCCCGATGGAAACATCTACACGCTGCCCATGATTACGGGTTCCAGCTACTATGCCAATACGGGCAGCTTCTCCGCCGCCATTCGTATGTACATCAACAAGGACTGGATGGACGCGTGCGGCATTACGGAGATCCCTACCACGCTGGATGAATACCTGGAGGTTCTCCGCACCTTCAAGGAAAAGGATCCCATGGGCCTGGGCGAGAACAATATCCCGCTCATTGGCAATCAGGAGAAGGACAAGACCTTTGTGTGGAATGCGCTGGGATTCCACGGCACCGCTACCCAGGCGTATGGCACTGCCTTTGACCTGAAGGATAATCAGCTGGTTCTGCCCTGCTACACCGAGGAAGCGAAAGAATTCATCACCTTCTATAACACGCTGTACAAGGAGGGGCTCATCTCCCCTGACTACTTCACCCTGGATCAGACCGCTGCCCGTGGGCTTATGGCATCCGGCGTGTGCGGTGTGCTGGGTGACTCCACACTGGCTGCCATTGGTGACGCATGGTCTTCCTGGATTGCGCTGTCTCCCCTTACCAGCGACGTGAATGACGTGGCTGTGGCCGCCTTCAATCCTGGCTACTCTGTGGGGCAGCTCTACGCTTCCGCCTATACCGAGCATCCGGAAGTCCTGGCCCGCATCGTGGACTACATGTACTCTGACGAGGGCGCCCTGTACTACTTCTACGGCCCGATGAAGGGAACCGAAGAAACCCTGGGCATGGTGGATGGCTGGTATTACGATGAGAACAACCGCATTACCACGGATAAGGTAGTAAACGGTGAATTTACCGATATCAGCGAGTACGCCTACCAGTATATCAAGTCCTACTCCAGCGCGCCTGGACGCTTTGACCATTATAGCCAGACGGCTGCGGCCATGGCGGGCATTGAGTTCCCCGGCAAGGAGATGACCATTGTCGATAAGCTGACCGGCGCGGAAATTCCTTCGCTGATCATGGACGTATACACCGACGACAACAATGATGGCCACTGGCGTATTACCCAGTCCGAAGCCATGATCGACCATCTGACCGCCGTGCGCCTGCCGGATGTGTACCTCACCGCTGAGCAGAATCAACGGGTTGCGGACCTGAGCACCGTCATCAACGACTATGTAACGGCCGAATCCGCGAAATTCATTGTTGGCACGCGGCCCCTCAGTGAGCTGGACGCCTACTTTGAAGAGCTCAAGAGCCTGGGAATTGAAGAATACATTGCCATCTATCAGGAAGCCTATGCGCCCTTCCTGGAGACGCTCCAGTAATGCTCAGTTGACCACTGCGGCCGGGGATAGCCCAATACAGGCTTCTCCGGCCGTTTTTATGAACATGGAGGTAGCATCATGTTTCGGTTGTTTGACAGGACCAAGGGTGCAGCCGTATGCGTCCAGGCAGGTGAAGCCGGCTGCGTTGCTTTGGCGGTGGAAGATCTTTGCAATGACGTCCGTCGCGTGAGCGGGTTGACATTGTCCACTTGTTCGACTCCATGCGCTCAGGGTACGCAGCTGATCATTGGTACCCTTACAAATCCGGCCATCCGGCAATGGGTGCAGGAACACCATGTGGATGTATCGCCCATGGAAGGCCAATGGGAACACTATCTCATGGAAACGCTAAGCGAGACCACCATGGTCATTTTGGGAAGCGATGAGCGGGGAACCATGTGGGGGATTTATGAGTTTTGCGCCCGGTTCCTGGGGGTTGATCCGCTGTATTGGTGGACGGAAAACGAACCGCGTAAGCTGGATAAGCTGGACATTCCTCACCTGCGCATCTTGGATGGCCCCAAAGGATTTCGTTTTCGCGGATGGTTCATCAACGACGAGGATTTGCTTAGCGCATTGAGCGCGCAAGCGGGGAGCTATGGCCCCGTGCTGGCTCGAATCATTGAAGCGGCGCTGCGATTAAAACAGAATCTTTTGATTCCCTGCTCTTTCCTGAATATCTTTGATCCCGCGGAGGAGGCCATTATCCGCCAGGTAACAGAACGTGGCTTGTTCATTTCCATGCATCATCAGGAACCCGTGGGGATTTCACAGCAAACGGTGGAGGATTACTGCCGTACAAAGGGAATGCCGCAGGTTAACTATGTGGATAATCCGGAGGTTTATGAGCGGCTGTGGAAGCAATCCATCCAGAAATGGGCGAAATACAAGCATGTGATCTGGCAGCTGGGGTTACGTGGCCGCGGAGATCGCCCCGTATGGTATGGATGCAGTCAAATTCCCCAAACAGATGCGGAGCGTGGAGCGCTTATCTCCAAAGCCATTGCCAGGCAGCTGGAGCTGGTGCATGAGGCTTGCGGCGATGCGCCGGTTTACTCCAGCACGACCCTTTGGATGGAGGGGATGCCACTTTACCAGGCGGGCGCCCTGGATCTTCCCGGGGAAACAATTATCGTGATGTCCGACTTTGGCCCGGACCAGACCTGGCCCGATGGTTATGAGGCACTGCCGCGATTCCCAGGACACAGCTATGGCATATACAATCATCTGGCATTCTGGGGATGCGGGCCGCACCTTGTGCAGGGAAACTCCCCGGAGAAAATACGCTGGAATTTTCAGCGCGCGGTGCGCTGCGGCGATACTGCGTACAGCATAACCAATGTAGCCAATGTGCGTGAATTTGTTTGCGGCATTGCGTACATGGCAAGCCTCACGTGGAATCCCACGCAGGATGATCCCACGGCGTTTATGCAACGCTGGTGCATGGCTGAATATGGCGGCGAGGAAGCAGCAGCGTGTTCGGCGCTATATGCGCAATACTTTAACGCCTTTGCGCAGATGGATACCTCGCTTTTTCCCCGCCGTATGGTATTGATGGATGGCATGTGCCGCCGTGTTGCCATGCAGCTGATGAACATCATACGGGGGCAGGAATTGACCCAGCCTGATATTCAAAACAAGCGGCTCTTTGACTTTCCCACGACGGATGCATTCATTGCCTGGTATCGCAAGGCCACTGAGGACGGCATGGAACGCTTTGCAGCAGTATATCGCCGGGCGGTTGGCCTGCGGGAAGAAATGCCCGTGGAACGTCGTGGCTTTTTCAGCGATCAGCTCATGATGCAAAGCGGGGTCATGGAACAATTATACACCTGGGTCTGGGCACTGTGCGGCGCAGCGGCAAACCGTAGAAGCGGGGGAGACGATCAAGCATTTTTGCCATGTGTAGCACAAGCAGAAGCAGCCATTCAGTCAGCCATACAGATAAGGCAATGCGCGGCCCATGGCCCCTGGAAAAACTGGTATGCACAGGACAAGCTGTCTGATTTTGCCGACGCCTTATGCAAAACAGCAGCTTTGAAGGATATGGAAAACAAAGCAAAGACATAATCGCAGCAAACTAAGCATATGCCACTGATACGTCCACTGGTGCCATTCCGTTTTGCATAAGAACAGCTTCGCCCCCAAAAGAGTGATTTGCGTCCAGCATATGCCCAGCTCGTGCCAGGGAATGTTTTGAATAATCCCATCGCACACATATGTCTCATCATCCACAATCAAAATGGATAGCATAGCCATACCCCCACGATCATCTTGATATCATTATAGCATATGGGTTCATGGCCGTATAGCCCCACTATTATGCCAATCTATACGCAAAAGGAAGGTGAAAATAGGATAGAACCTACAGCACCTGTAAATTGATTTCCTCAAGAAGGCGGTTCTGCCACTTTTTTGATACGCTGAACAATATGCTTTTGCAGGTATTCATGCGTTTCAGAATGTAGCCGATGTGCCGGGGCAGCCGGAATAGCGGATCCACATAGCTCTACTCAAGGCGTAGCTTCGGCCAGAAAAAAGTCAGGGCCTTTTGATTCCAACAGCACCAAGGCTACGCCCATCAGCAGTTTCAAATGAGCCGATGGATCATCCAATGGAATGCCGTAATCCTCCTTCATTTTGTGAATGCGGTAGAGGATCGTGTTGCGATGGGTAAAAAGCGACGCGCAGGTATCCTTCAGCGAACGGCCGCAGACCAGATAATAATATAGGGTTTCGCAGTATTGGCTTCCCTTTTCTCTGTCATAAAGGGAAAGAAAACGGATCTCTGAGGAAACCAGATCGTGACGGGACTGCAATTTGGTCAGCATTATCAGCGTGGAGAGCTGAGAGACGGAAAAAACACTGCCGCTGTGGAAGTTGCTTCCTGTGATCAGGTCCAGTGCCTCACGTACCGGGCGGTAAAGAAGTGGCAGGTCGTACAGACTGTCTATTTCATCGGAGATAACGACTTTCAGATGAAATTCATTGGCGAGGGATGAAAAGGCAGCCGTGTCATAGCCCTTGTGTAAAAACAGAAAAACATCACCCTTGTAGAGAAAAGGATGGGAGGCATAAAAGCGATAGGTTAGTTCATCCTTGAGCTGGCTTTTTTCCAAATATAGCGTGTGAAAGGCCGTAAGATCGATTAGGGCAAAAGCGGTTGGATGAAAGTCCGCAAGATAGGTGGAGGACGCTTGCAACCGAAAATAGGACGCAGAAGAAAAACCACCGTCCAGCAAATGCATCAGGATTTCCTCCGCTGTTTCAAAGGGCTTATCCTGCCGGCCCACCTGTACGAACAGCTGCTTGGATAAAACCGTTTCCACCGTACGGTAGGTTGCTGCATCAATCTCTTGCAAGTGCTGATCCACATCGATACAGATCAGGTATCCCAAACGCACGCCGGCGCTGACAAGCGGCGCAAACCTCCGACGGTGCGTGCTGTCCGCTAGCTTGATGAAATCAGGCTGCCCCGTGGAAAGCGCAGGGCTCCTGCTGATTATGGCGCCGGCTTCATAGGTGATCTCTCCCAACTGTATGGCCTTTTCAAACAGTGTATCTGAAAAGCCTGGCGTGGTATAGTGCGCCACCAGGTGAAAGGTATCATCAATGACCAGCAGTGGACAATTCAGAATTTCTCCGGCGTCTGCGGCGAGGCGACCCAGATCATCCTGCGAAAAGAAATCGGACAATAACCGGTCAAGCCCGTGAACGTTTTTCACTGCGTTTTCCATAATAGCTCCTTTTCTGTGATTGTGCTATGAGCACAATGTAGCCCGATGAAATTATACTGCTGTTCCATTGCAAAGGCAAGAAAATTGCGTAAAATAGCACTTGCAAACCGAAAGAAAAGGAGTGCAAGACCATGGAAAACAAGAAGAATGTGAATATATGGAAGACACTTCAAAAGGTGCCGGCGGGTACGATGTTTGTGCCGCTGATCATTGGTGCAATCATCACAACCATTTGTCAGGGCTTTTTCCAGTTTGATCTATGGAGTACGCTGGGTAACCCCATGAAGGATATGTTTTCTTCATCGGGTCAGATGCTGATTATCGGTCTGATGCTGTTTTGCACTGGTACGCAGCTAAAGATGTCGGATATGAAGGAAGCAATGCATCGAGGAGTGCGGCTGATTCTGGTGCGACTGGTGGTTGCCTATGCGCTGTGTGCGCTGTTCTTTGTAGCCTTTGGCTATGAGGGATTCCTGGGAATTTCCTTCCTGGCCTTTGTCTGTGCAGTGACCAGCGCCAACGCCGCACTGTATATGGGCATTATTTCTCCCTTTGGCGATAAGGCTGATAAGGCGAGTTTCGGTATCATGCTCATTTGCTCCATGCCGCTGCTGCCGCTGCTGTTCCTTGGCTTCTATGGCGAAGCAGGATTCGGCGAGGCACAAATCATGCAGATTATTTCCCTGATCATTCCGTTTGTGCTTGGCATGATTCTGGGCAACCTGGATGAAGATATCCGCAAGGTTTTTGCAGGCGGCAATGCCATTATCCTACCCTTCCTGGGCTTTGAGTTTGGTTCAACCATCAACTTGATTGACGCATTCAAAATGATTCCCCAGGGACTGCTTCTGAGTGTGATCTACTTCATCGTGGTAATCACTCCGTCCTACATTTTCGAGCGCACGGTGCTGCATCGCCCGGGTTACGCATCCGTTGCCAGCGGTTCCTTGGCTGGCGTGGCGCTGGTTATTCCGTCCATGGCGGCGGCATCCAATGCATCCTTTGCTCCTTATGTAAACTCTACCGTAGCTGTACTGGCCTTTGTGCTGGCCGTAACCAACATTCTGTGCCCCTTTATGGTAAAGTTTATTTTAACCAAGCATCCGGCAGATGAGCAACCTGCTGTCCATGCTGCTGCAACTAAGTAATCAAAAGGAGATGTTTGTATGAAAACTTTGATTCAGGCTTCTACGCTAAACGCACTTATGCTGGGCAATTTCGACAGAACGATTTCCATTAAGGATTTCCTCCATCATGCTGATACCGGTATTGGTACTTATACCGGCCTGGATGGTGAAGCCATTTTCGAAGACGGTGTGGCCTATAAGGCGACTGCCGACGGTAAGGTTACGGTGATGAAGCCGGAAAACGGCGTGGCCTTTGGTACGGTTACGAAGTTTGATGAAGATGTGCCGGAAGAGGAATTGACGCACATTACGGATATTAACGCGCTGAAGGATGCGCTGGAGCCCTATGTGGAAGGCAACAAGAACATCTTCTATATGATTAAGGCAACCGGCGTGTTCAAGACCATGCATGTACGCAGCTGCTTCCCCAGCGAAAAGCCTTATCCCACCTTGTCGGAAGTGGCAAAGAATCAACGTGAGTTCCATTTTGCCAATACTCGTGGTAGTGTGATTGCTGTCTACTGCCCTGCCTATGTAAACGGCATCAACCTGCCCGGCTGGCACTTCCATTACCTCAGCGGAGATAAGACGCAGGGCGGGCATATCCTTGGACTGTCCGCAGACAGCCTGCGCTTGAAGATCAACAAGATCGAGCGCTTCGACCTGACGCTGCCGCAGAATCCGGAATTTGCACATCGTGATCTTTGCGAGGATCTGACCGCAAAAACCGCAGCGGTGGAAGGCGTAAAGAAGTAAAGGAAAAGCGCAAAAGCGCGCCTCCCTCAAAAAGCCCGTAAAGATAAACAAGGAAAGCAGAACACGCTGTGGCCTGGAGCTCCCTCCTGGCCACAGCAAAAGCCTCAAACGCTCACACATTGTGGGCGTTTTTTATTGCTTGAATTGTCAAGTCAAGTGCAACACCAGGCCAAAGAAAACCTCATAGGGAGATTTCCAGTCGAGGCATTTGCGGGGACGGTGATTCAATTTAGCAGTGAAGGCAGAGAAGTAGCTGTCGTGAAAGGTCTCGAGATCCACTGATTTGGGGCAATACTCTCGAATGAGACCGTTTGTGTTTTCGTTGGTTCCTCGCTGCCATGGTGAATGTGGGTTGGGAAAATAGAATTGCAGGCCATTCAAAGCCTTTGAGATTTCAAAATGCCGAGAGAACTCTTTGCCTCTGTCCGGCGTAATGGAGGCGACCCTATCAGAGGGAAGCTGCTGCAGCAGTTCAACAATCCCATCTCTGACCAATAGTGAGTTTTTCTTTTGAATCTTCTTAAGCAAGAGAAAGCGTGACTTTCTGTCTGTAAGGGTAATCATACAGGAAGAGCCCGTCTTACCGGCAACAGTATCGGCTTCCCAGTGACCCAATACACTCCGATCATTGGCTTGCTGCGGACGTTCCTCGATAGAATTGCTGATCTTAAGCTTTCCTCTGGTCTCTTCCGTTCCCTTTCTATGGCGAGTTTTTCCGCGGTGGCGTAATTTTCGAACAACACCGCGTTCACCGTGAGAAAGTCTCCTTTCATCCAACATACCGGCATAAATTGCCCGATATATTGTTGCAAAGCTTGCCTGAATCGTGTTGCCTTCTTTTTTCAGCCGATTTGAAATTTGCTCCGGAGACCATTGTTCTTCCAGAAAAAGCCTTTTTACCAGTTGCTTTGCATCTGGATTCGAGAGGAGCTTTTTTCGACAGCACTTTTTCCTTCTGAGACAATATTGTTTTTCTGCTTCAGAAGGAGAGTATTCTTTCTTTGACCGATTCCGTTTTAATTCCCGGCTGATTGTCGATGTACTTCTACCCAGGGCAGCAGCAATTGAACGTAAACTTCGACCCTCTCCCAGCATGAACAGTATACTTTCTCGTTCTTTTGTGTTAAGATGATGATAGTGATCCATAGCTCTCTCCTTTTTTGGTTGTCTGCAAACACCATTTTAAAGGATTTTCGGCTATGGGTCACTATTTCTTTTACCTGTTGCACTTAGATTGTAAATTCAAGATACAAATTTCTACTTGCGGCAAAGGGCCGAAGGTTTCCAAAGGGCG
>OLRD01001559.1_pt1 | contig 12637 bp, 13 predicted proteins | sample 1672051 | NCBI WGS metagenome assembly OLRD01 (sample SAMEA3136640, study PRJEB25190) | human gut metagenome | biome: human gut; feature: human-associated habitat; material: faeces | place: Austria | collected 2013 | reverse complement strand
AACGTGTTTTAATCCCGTTGTAAAACCCGGAAAAATGTGTTATACTGCTTTCATCTAGAGGAGAAGGTGGTGACTCGCATGAAGCGAAGCGCGTTTTCGCAGCTCGTAAAATGGAAGGATAACCCGGAACGGAAGCCGCTGATTATTCGCGGCGCCCGTCAGGTGGGCAAGACCTGGCTCATGAAGGAGTTTGGGCAAAGCTGTTACGACAGTTTTGTCTACTTCAACTTTGATGAGGAAGACGAGCTGAAATCCATTTTTGAAGCGAACAAGAATCCCCAGCGGATTATTGAACTGCTTTCCATGATCGCCGGAGAAAAGATTCTGCCTGGGGAGACCCTCGTCATTTTCGATGAGGTACAGGAGTGCCCCGAGGCCCTCAACACACTCAAATATTTCAAAGAGAAAGCAAACGACTACCATGTCATCGCTGCCGGGAGCCTGCTTGGCACCCTGCTGGCCCAGCCAAAGTCCTACCCGGTGGGGATGGTCAATCTTCTCGACCTATACCCCCTTTATTTTGATGAGTTTCTGGAAGCCACCGACCCGGCGCTCTTTGCCTATTATGAAAGCATCCAGAAGGATCAGACCATTGAGGAAATTTTCCACAACCGCTTGCTGGAAGCCTACAACTACTATCTGATCATTGGCGGGATGCCGGAATGCGTTGTATCCTGGGTCAACCATAAAGACCCGGCAGCGGTTTCCCGAATCCAGCGAGAACTGGTGGAAATTTACGAAAACGACTTTTCCAAGCATAACGGGAAGGTGAACAGCGGGCGCATCCTGATGGTGTTCCGCAGCATCGTCTCCCAGCTTGCCAAATCCAATGAAAAGTTTATCTACGGCGCTGTCCGGCAGGGCGGCCGGGCGCGGGACTTTGAAGAAGCCATCGAATGGCTTGTCTCAGCCGGTATGCTCAACCGCATCTACAATGTTTCCAAGATGGAGCATCCCCTTTCCGCCTTTGATAAGCTGGACCAGTTCAAGCTGTTTCTCTTTGATACCGGATTGCTCAAACACATGGCAGGTATCGACAACAGCGCCATCCTGCTGAAAGCGGACTATCAGTTCAAAGGGCCGCTGACCGAGAACTATGTCTTGCAGCAGCTTCGCGGGCAGTTTGAGGTAGAACCTCGCTATTACTCGGACAAAACCGGTGAGATTGATTTTCTGCTGCAAAACGGTACGGAAATCATTCCCGTGGAAGCAAAGGGCGGCGAAGACAAGTCCGCGCCGTCCTTTAAGCGTTACATTGCAAACCGTCATCCTGAACACGCACTTCGCTTTTCCAAGCGGGGGTATCGCAAGGATGGCGAGATTACGAACATCCCGCTTTATCTCGCCAGAAAAACAAAAGAGCTGCTGTGACGCAAATCCCCTCTCACACTGTGAGGGGGGATTGCTTGTCAGCCTTGATGGACCGGCCCCACGGCCCTCAGCATCCACAGCCACGGGGGCGGACCATACATCTACGCATCACCCAGAACAGAAAGATTCCTGCCAATAGCTCCGACCTCCCCGCCGCACAAGGAGACTGTCCCGCCAAAACACCCCCCAAATCCGCACTGCCAGCGTGTGGGTTTTGGGGGCGCTTTTTTCTGGATTTCTACGGGTTTTCTACGGGGCGTTTCTTAGAAATCCGTTAGAACTTTCCCCTCCCCGCGGGGACTTCCCGACCTAGGAATTCCCTCTCTTTTTTCTCTTCTGTCTTCTCAAAACCCGCGGAAACTCCGGCTTTTTGGGGTTCCCACAGCTTCCCTCAGCTTCCGTCAAATTCCGCCAGGTTCGGAAATTCCGGACACACTCGAAATGCGGTAGGTCGGCTTCAAACCGGCGCAAGAGTTCAAATCTCTTCATCTCCGCCAGAAAAAGCACAACATTGTAGAGTTGAACTCTCATGTTGTGCTTTTTGATTCTATACAAGATATTTTTTAGAAAAGGATTCATGGGAGAAGTGAAAAATGGGTGAATTCATTGAAACGAAGCGATTGCTTCTTCGTTGCTGGCAAGAAGAGGATGCGGAAGAACTATACAAACTTTGCCTTGATCAAAGATTGCGACTTTCTGGAGTAAGTTCCTACAGGAATATCGAAGAAAGCCGAAATACCATTCGCAGTTGGAAACAGAATCCGGAAATGCGTGCCATTATCCAAAAAGAGGATCAGCGCTTGATCAGGTTTATCTTATTGGGAGACATGAACCGATATCCTCAATACAAAGAAGTAGAATATGCTGTCGCAGCCAACCATCGAAATCACGGGTTTGCGACGGAAGCACTTTCGGCGATGCTTGAATATACCTTTTCTGAACGGGATACCGAAGTAGTTGCAGCTTGGGTTCGGTCATTTAATAACGAATCCGTACGGGTGTTGGAAAAATGTCATTTTACACATGAAGGAACTCTTCGAAAACACGCCAGAGATCGGGGAGATACCTTACGTTATTCTATTTTGAAAGAAGAATGGATGGAACATCAGATAAAGAATCCCTCAAACGATTCTCAAGCGCACTGATCTCCGCTTTCGGTTTGTATTATCCCATCAAATGACAAGGGAGGATTGGCAGTTATATCCTTTCTCACCGCTTCAGACCACGAAGTAGGAATGTTCACGAAAAATGGGCGGCTTCCTTATCGTGCGAAGTTCTCAGATTGGATGGCAGCAAGGAGATCTCAGAAAGCGCAAATTTCATTTCAAATAAATACCATGGTCTCGGTGCTCTGTAATTTCTTTGCAGTGGCGCAAAGAATCTCCGGGACCCTAAAAATGACATATCTGTTTTCTACTTAAAAGTTGCAGAAAGTGGGGCGCCCATCCTTCGATGGGTGCCCCACTTTACGCTTCTCATGCTTTTGTTAAATTAAACCACTTTCTTTCAATAAAAGCTCCAAATCGGTGCCCTTCAATTTTCTAATAACGAGCTTCAGCAACTCTTTTTCTGCAAAGGGTAATTCCGCCTCCAATAACGGCTTTTTGTCAATGGCATAATAACAGGCTCGCAGGATCTCACGCACATCGTATTTGCTTCCCCAAACCTCCGGCACGCCGCGGTCAATATCCAGCAGGGTATAGACAGACTCCATACCTGTGCGCATGGAATACTCGGTAGTGAAAATAGTATCTCGGGGTGTTTCGGCAAATTGACCGATGAAAGCGAAGTTCACAGCGCCCTGCGGCACTACCTTTGGGCGGTCGGATTCTTTTCTCGGCTGGAAAAAGGCGTTGATATACGGCATAAAGCAGGTTGTGGTATTGCAGGCATCCTTGGCAAGAGCGTCAATTTTTTCGGTCGGAACACCAATATGGTACAGCCATTCACGGCAAACCTCTTCGCCGGTGCAGTCGCGCATCGCTTTTTTAACATAGTTGCCCTCTTTATTCGTATTGAGCGAATAAAGCCATACCAAAACCATATTTTTGTCCTGGGATTTGAACTGTGGCTGACGATTGATTGTCCAAGAAAGATACCAGTTATCGGTGCTGTCCTTAACGGTTACGATACCGCCGGTCGTTACCTTGCCGGAGCGTGGGTCGCGTTTGCAGACATTCATAATATGCCGGATAATCTCCTCGTTGGACGTCGCTACGGTTGCGCTCATCCAGTTGGTGGCATCGATGTTGCTGCAAAAGACATCCGGATTCCCGAACTCTCCATGCTCAGCCTGTGAGGCTATGGCCTTCCACATATCCCACGACTCGCCGCAACCGTTGTGAATCACAGATAGGTCTGGGGCGTGGGTCTGGTCGCCGTAGCAGGAAGTATCTGTGCAGCAGCCGTTGGTAATAAATACAAGATCGTCCTCAATCAGGTCAATGTTCTGCTCCTTACCGTCTTTTACATAAAGGATCTGCTTAGCGATTTTCTGATCGCCCTCGGTTTGGATCACGACATTTTTGACATCCATACCGTACTCGATTTGCACGCCATGATTCTCAAGATATTTTACCAACGGCAGAATCATACTCTCATATTGGTTGTATTTGGTAAAACGCAGGGCGCTGAAATCCGGCAAGCCGTCAATATGATGCACATAGCGGCAAAGATAACGCTTCATTTCCAAAGCGCTCGACCAGCGTTGGAAAGCGAACATCGTCTGCCAATAGAGCCAGAAATTTGTGCTCCAGAAGGATTCGGGAAGCACATCGGAGATCTTTTTGTCTTCCAAATCCTTTTCCTGTGTTAAGAACAGCTTGGATAAAGCCATTGCCGAGTCTTTATCCAGTAAAAACTTTTTGTCAGTATGGGCATCTTCGCCGCAGTTTACCGTAGCACGGCAAAGAGAATAGTTCGGGTCGTGCTTATTGAGCCAGTAATATTCATCCAGCACTGAAACTCCTGGTGTTTCAATAGAAGGCACATCCCGGAAGGTATCCCACATGACCTCGAAGTGGTTATCCATCTCACGGCCTCCTCGCATGAAGAAGCCTTTTGTCACATCCTTGCGTCCGTCGCAGCTGCCGCCGGCAAGCTCCAGTTTTTCAAGCAGATGAATATGCTCCCCCTTCATCTGTCCGTCACGGACAAGATAGAAAGCGGCGGTCAGCCCGGCCAGCCCCGTGCCAATAATGTAAGCGGATTTTTTATCTACATCCTTCGGCTTTTCTGGATGGGCAAATGATTCATAAGTTCCTGCGGAATAATACATAACGAAAACCTCCTGTTTTTCTTTCTGTTTTCATTATACTTACTCCCATCAGGAACACCATAAACAAAAAAAGCCCCGTGACAAAATTCTTATCACGGGACTAGAAGATGTAAAAAGTTTTATCAAAACCGGTAAAATGATAAAATCAGAGCTTAAATCTGGAAAGAGCCACCGACACAGATCCTTTTATCAGCTTGGAAAGCTTTTCCACAATCTGCTGCGGATCTTCGCGCATATCATCCTTAATCCAGTCGAGCATCAACCCGATAAACATATAAGAATAGACCTGTGCAATAAACTGCTTATCTTCGTCTCGAACCGTTATCCCGGCTGTCTCCTCGTTAATAACATTCAAAAGCAGCTGATCCACCAGCGGCTGTAGGTATTTTTCAACCTGCTCTCGGTGAACGCAACGGTAAACATTCAGAATAAACGGCTTGTTTTCCTGCACCGCTTTAAAAATTTGTAAGAGCCCCTGCTGCCATGTATCGTAGGTTTTCTTCTCATCTAATGCCCTTTTGGCATCTTCAAGGCACGACCATTCTACTAAATCGTATATATCTTTAAAGTGATAGTAAAAAGTCATACGATTGATTCCGCAATCATCTGTAATATCGCCTACCGTGATTTTTGTAAGCGGCTTTTTCAGCAGCAGGTTTTTAAGGGACTGCTCCAACGCCCGTTTTGTTACCTGGGACATTGCAATCTACACCTTCTAAAAAGTTATTCTCTTTTTATATTATATCACAAATCCATCAATTTCTCAACGAAAAAAGCAGGTACGGAGAACCGCCCACAGCACATGGTCCGCCAGAATTTCTCGGTACCTGCTTCTTAGTGAATCGGAAATAACACCCGCAACAATTTTATTGCGTGACTGGGATGATTCATTGATGAAGGTGGCAATCGTGGGTTCCCGAGGATTAAAGGTTTCCGACCTAGGAAACTATCTCCCGGCAAACGTAACGGAAATTGTGTCGAGAGACGCAAAATGGATCAATCCCTGTGCCAAGGAATACGCACTCTCCAGGGAGATTAAACTGACGGAGTATCTGTCGGAATATGAAAAGTATGGGAAAGCAGCCCCATTAAAACGTAATATTACCATCATTGAAAGTGTAGGGTTCCATTCCATTTGGTTAATACGAAAACATTTATAGGGGATCCGCGGCTTTTACAGCTGTCTATCACGCACTTTGTTCCCCGGAAGATTCCATCCCAAAATGCCAATACAAGGTCTACAGAGTTCATCCTGGTGGCGCTAAAGCAAAAAGCTATGCAAAACCATCTTCTCTTTTCTGTCAATCGTCCCTCGATCCAAAGCCTGGATATCCACAAAACCTCACCCAGAATCTCATGGGTGAGGTTTTTCTAGTAATTTCATTTCAATTCAGATTCAATGGGAGCTCCAGCCCCAGCTTTTTGCTCATTTCAAACTGCCGTGTCACCTCTTTGAACTGTAGAGAAGAAAAAAGTTCCATCACGTCCGTATACGAAGTGTCAACATTTTTCACATTGACGTTGGGAAAGGTGGAAAGCAAACTTTGCACGATCAACTTCAACGCCGGTAACTGCTCATAGCCCATCTGGATGAGATCCCCATTTCGTTTAGCATATACGCAGAAAGCAGAGATTCGTTTTTCTTCTTGGAGGTACCGTACCCCATAGAGGTGAGGATTCTTTTGCAGCACGCCAGTGGAATGCTCAAAGCTAGGCCTTACTCGAATACAGTTGGTTACTCTAGAAAAATCAAATTGAGAATATTCCGCCTCTTCTCCCGGAAACGGAGTATTCTGCGGAGTTTCGTTCTCCGACTGCAGAACCACATATTCCCGATCCACCCCAAATCCGTGCTTTTGATACAACCGGATCGCCCCCTCATTTTGCTGGAGCACTTCCAGATAATAGGCTTCCACCTTTGCTTGAACAAGTCGCTGTTCTATGACTTCAAGCATCTGGTGAAAGATCCCCTTTCCTCTGTGTTCCGGGAGCACTGCCGTACCCACATCAAAAGCGGCCAGTTTTCCATCATACATGCTGATGGAATGAAAGATAAAACCCACAAGTTTATCCCCCGCAAACGCGCCGCAAGACAGGGCAAGGTCCACACCGCTCTGTTCCAAAACCCCACGCAGTTCCTCGGGGGTCAGATTCATGGGAAAAGCATAGTCGGAGAATGCCAGACAAAAGCATTCCGCCAACTGTTCATAAGAGATGTTTTCCAAAGTTTTATACTGATACATTTTCTTTCTCCTTCCCTAGGGAACACTAAGTCATCCCATTGGAAAATCTGAAATCGGGCTTGTCTTTCCCTTCAGCTTTTCCAAAATCACCTCATCCGCCGGGCAGAAAGGATATTGATTGATCTCCTCCACAGTGATCCAACGGATATCGTTGTGCTCCAGAAGCTGGGGCGTCCCCTCTTGAATGGAGGCGTGAAATAGGGTCAGATGGACCGTCAAGTCCGGATATTCATGGGTGACTTCCATAAATACCTCCCCCACTTGAACCGTGACAGCCAATTCCTCACGGCACTCCCGGACAAGAGCCTGCTTCTTTCTCTCCCCCGGCTCCACCTTGCCGCCTACAAACTCCCACAGGAGTCCCCGAGTCTTGTGGGCCGGACGTTGGCAGATCATGAATTGGTTGCCCTTCCAAATAAGGGCGGCGACTACTTCGGTCATGGTTTCTCTCCTATGCTCTTCATCGTTTTGGTGCTCACGTTATATTCCATCACTCGTGTCGTCCCCAGTAAATGGCCATAGGAACGGTGATAATATTCCGCCAAAGTCTCCTTGTGTTTTGGGTGGGTGGCTTTTGCCATAACAATGATTTTCTCCATTGTATCCGGCAGGAAAGAAAGGAAAAAGGCTGTCTCATTTATGGACCGTATTTTTGCGCTGGGTACGTTTCCTGTTTCTGTCCAGGTATAGCATTTGCATTCAACCACCACGTTTCCAGTGGCTTCCGCAAGATCAAATTTGTGGTTCTTTCCTGGAGTTCCAATTGGGATCGCTTTTTCCATTTGGTAGGGAACCTTTCTCGCCTGCTCAAACCACTCTTTCACAGCCAGCTGAAAGGCCTTCCCAACTTTTGGATTGTCACTGTTTGAATTCATCTACTCATCCCCAAACCACCAGATATGAATTCCTGTTTGAATTTGTTCTCGCTTTCCTTCAATTCTGCGACAAACTCCTTGTAAGAATGGGCGGTGGAAGGAATCTTTAAGCCGTGCTTCACCACGCAAAGATCCTCCCTTGCCGTTACATTTTTCTCAAAGGTGGAACCCCGGTTCAGCCACAGGCGAACATCTTGAGTTTCCTCCACTTCCGGGTAGAGATAGTACCCGGAAGTGGCCTCAAATCGGACCATATACGCCAACACCTGCAGATAGTCACGGTTTCCAATGTGGTCCATAGGTTTATACTTGGCATCTGCAATGAACCGATTTTCCGAATCTTTGCTGAGAAAGTCCGGGTAGATCAGTCCCACTCCACCAGCAAACAGTCGCTGCCCGCCTTTTCCCGATTTGTTCTTAGGGTGATAGAACAGATCTTGCAACAAAGAAGCTATGTATTCCTCCCACAGCCAGGCCCCATCAAACAAAATGCCGTAAATCTGCCGTGATCCGGAACCGATTTGGTGCTTCTGGTGCTGAAGGATCAGCAGGCAAATCCGCTGCAAAGCGCCGTATTCCCGGAAGTAAGCGTGTTGAACAGGGTTGTCCCTATTTTCTTTTACAATCTTTTGCCTTTGGCAGGGATTGTAGCCGGGCGTAGCCCCTCGAACCAGCTGGACTTCCCCCCTGACACGGGAAAGCAAGTGGTTTCCGTAAGGTCTCCCTTTGATAAACTCCAGGGTGTGGCGCACCAGTTCCATTAAACTGTTGTCGTAGGAGAACTCCCTCTGGTTGTAGGCAACCTTGCCGTAAAAGGGCGTGTTCTGCTTGAGATGCCTGGGAACGTCCACCACACCTTTGATCTTCTCATCGTTGTACGCCTGAGAAGTATACTGTTTGAAGATCCCCTTTCGCATAGCAGCTTTCAAATAGTGAGGAAACAGAAAAAGGAGAACTTGGAACAATCTGTTTTCCTGACTGGCATCGGATTTGAGGTTCACCAGATTGGGGATGCCAACCACCTGTTCCAGAAGATATTGGAATAAAAAGTCCCCCTCTTCCCCACAGAATCTGGATTCAATGATCAGCCGCTCATCGCCCCATCCCAGGAATCCCATCACATTGCCAGTTTGGTAAGAGTCGTTGACCCCTTGGAGAATCATCTGCTCCCCTGTTAGGTCCTCCATACGCTGCAAGTTTCCCGGGAAGACAAACACTCCCTCCCGTTCCAGCTGCTCCAACGTCTTATCGGCAATCTTGGCGGTCAAATGCTCAATCGGGGAGAAAAGGGCTTTCGGGAACCTGGAATTATCCTTGATTCTGAGCAGTTTCATTCCCATCACCCTCTGGGGCATCCGGATAGCCATAGGCCTCGGCAAACCGCTGCAAGATCCCCGCTTCGTCATACATACCTTGCACGTATTCCTGCAGAAGAGGAGCAAGGTAATCCGTCCACAGCTGATCAAAGGAGAGCGTCTTTAATTTCAGGAAGTAGGCCGGGCCAATCTGATAGTTCTCATTCAGATCTTCCACCTGGGCGATCTCCTTATTCAAGGCCGTCATCCGCCGGATGGCCTCCTCTTCCAATTCCTCGTCCTCCAGGTTTGCCAACATCTCCAGGCGCTCATCCGCTTTCAATTCCACAAACCGGAACCGTCTGCGCATGGCAAAGTCAAAGCTGTCCACCGACCGGTCGATGTCATTCATGGTGCCAATGATATAAACATTCTCCGGGATGAAAAACTTCTCATTGGGGTCGGCGTGGAGATTGGCATACTGGGTGGTGACTTCTCCCGCTTTCCCACGGTATCCCGGATCCAGGGCAAAAAACAGCTCTCCAAATATTTTAGAGATCTCCCCTCGATTGATCTCGTCAATGATAAAGACGTATTTTTTGAGCTTCTCCACTTTCGAGGTGGCCTTGGACGATTTCTTTTTCCGCTTTAAGATCTCTTTATAGATGGCAAAGTCATAGGAGTATCCCTGTGTAGCAAAGGCTTTCCCAAAAAACTGAGTAAGATCCTTGACCTTCTCAAAAGACTCTCCAGATTCCACCATCTGCTTCACTTCATCCAGGTTCAAAGTCAACTTGTTGGAGGTGGCGTTTCCTGGGATATAAATATAGATGTGGGAGTCATCCACATCGGTGATGGAAAACTCGCTTCCATTGACCGTCTGGAAGGTGTCCACACCAAATCGTATCGTCTCAAAAAAGTCGCTCATTGCCTCTTGAGCGGATACCTCCTGATCGAGATCTTCCTGTGTCTTCTGGGAATCCTCGTAATTCTTCCTGGCTCGGGCTACAAACTTCTTAAAAATGCCGTCCTTCAACTCGAAGCCCATGGTCCCGTCCTCGTTGAGCTTTGGCCGCAGTCCTTCCACAAAATCCGAATAATCGTAGCTGGGGTGGAACTGCACAAACTCTACCTGCTGTTTCTGCTCCTGGGAAAGCAATGCGTACTCATGGTAATACCCATCGCTGACAATATCTGCGGCGATCTCTCTGGCTAGATAGGTCTTTCCAGTGCCCGGTGCCCCTCGGAAAATCAGGTTCTTCGACTGAATCAACAGCGAGGAATAGGGATTCTCATAGCTGGGAACCTCCTGGACCAGCTCTTCTTGAAGCGCCTCCTCCACCTTGGAGGCTTCGTCCTCTTTTTCGTCTTTTTCCCGATAGGTCAAAACAAACTGATCCCCCGGCTGGCCAAACCGCTTCAGGCATTCCTGCACAAACAAGATCGTAGAAAAAACATTCCAGCAATAGATGACAAACATCTGGCCAAGAGCGTAGCTGTAATAAGTCAAATATTCAATGGTTTTGCGGTGCTTGCGATACTCCTCCACACTGGGATAGATCCCGCGGATCACATCGCTGTTTGGATTGTATTTGCAGATAGGAAACGCCTCTTTTTCCTCTACAGACAAGGCGGCAATCTGCTTTTCAAACACCTGGAAAGCGATGCGGGCCATGGTTTGATTGGAATTGCGCCGCTCGCCCTTGCGATAGGTACGGTAAACAATTTTCCCATCCCCCCGCTTCAAGTACACGGACAGAGTCTTATACCCATCGCCCAGGCTCAGATTGTCCATGGTAAAGCGCTCATCGGTGGACTGGATTGCATCCGCTGTAATGGACAGCTGGAACTTTTCCAGCAGTTTTGCTACAACAGGAAAGCCCAACCCTTTCAAAAAACTCCTGGCCTCTTCCGCTTGGAAGGAATCCGTCCGGATGTCCGTTCCCTTTGCCAGGTGGGCCGCCACCGCCAAGACATATTTGGGCGGATACCGCTTTCCATCCTCTGACAACAGCTCATACTTGGTGCTTTGGTGGGAAACCGGCACTCCGTGTTCATCAATATACTTCAACGCATGGATAATGTCCTGTTTTTCTACCTCTGGAATGGCCATGCTGGGCCTCCTTTCAAGGAAAACTATGGTTTCTAGGCTGGTCTGCGGGGAATGCCGTGGTTACAGGACTTGCTTTAGCAGCTCCACCGCGCTCTCCTCCCTGGGGTCGTTTGTGCCCAGTTCCCCACGGAATGCCCGGGCCAAAATGGCTTTTTTCATCAGGTCAATCTGCTCCAGCACCCCTTCGGCGGCTTCCTTGGCCTGCTGCTCTTTGGCCAGGAGGTCGTCCAGAATGCGAACGATTTCGGCCTGCTCATCAACTTTGGGCATTGCAAATACGTATGCTCCGATTTTTTTAGCATTAATATTGGATTGATTGACTCCATCCGTTTTGACAGAATTACAATACTCTTTAGCAGAAACCGTATTTAGCGAATAATTCAAGTAATCACCAATAATACGAGAATGGTCATAATCAAGTTTAATTAGATACCCTGCGTAAATGGCAGGATATTCACCGCGATATATTGATGTTTTGCCTACAAGGGCAGGACTATTTGTTCTATTAAATAGAACATCACCTGGTACCAATCTACATTATACCTTATATCCGATTAACATTGCGGTTCAGTCGCACCCGATTGCCTTTGGGTGACTTACCGCTTTCCAGCCGTACTGTGTTCCCGTGTCAGCTTTCGCCTTTCGGTTAGGCTGGTTGTTTCCCGTGTTATCTTACGGGGCAGTACCTTATACTGCTTTTCTCATTGCCCTATCCGGGCGTACGTTATGCAGGTGCCCGGTGTCAATATGCGTTGCCACTAAAACTTCGAAGTCAGGGAATTCCTGCTCCGCCAATTCCACTCCGATGGCGTTTGCCATCTGCGGGGAGAGCCTGTCCCCCTCCGCAAAGGATTGGACGAAGTGGTAAAATTTCCGGCCCTCCATCTTGTGAAAACGTTTCTTGGTCGTTAAAAATTCGATATAGGACGACTGGGGCACACAGTTACAGCCCGCCACCAGAGAGATCCCTTTCCATAATGTTTTCTCATCTTTGGCGACATAGCCCATGGCACCAGCCATCGCTCCACGGGTCTGCTTTGCGTTACGGATCGCTATGAATGTTGCCACGGTCACTCCACCTCCCAGTAAATTTCCTCGATGAGTCCATAGAGATTCGTGTAAGCCTCGGTGAAATTTTCGGCGTCCACCAGGGTGATGCGGCCCATGTTGGCCAACTTTGTCAGCTGGTTCAAGTTGCGGCCCTGGGCTTTCAGCTCGGATAAAATGGGAACCAGCTCGTCCGTCTGTCGCACATTTTTGCCCAGGGCGCACTTCACGATGTAGTCGGTGACGGTCATGTTTGCCCGCTGTGCTTTGCGCTCAATGGCGGCTTTCTCAGCTGGGGTCAGCCGTGCGGTAAGGATGGCAGTTTTCTTTTTCATGCGGTTCTCCTTTCTGTCCTTTTTTCTGCATAGCGTCCTTGACCTTGCCCTTGAAAACTCCCCCTGCAGGGGGCTGGGGGG
>OLRD01001557.1_pt1 | contig 12646 bp, 14 predicted proteins | sample 1672051 | NCBI WGS metagenome assembly OLRD01 (sample SAMEA3136640, study PRJEB25190) | human gut metagenome | biome: human gut; feature: human-associated habitat; material: faeces | place: Austria | collected 2013 | reverse complement strand
TCCAGCAGATCTCCTTCGAATATCATCTTTCCCCCTGCTATTATGCCTATATAATCGCATACGTCTTCCATCTCTCTCGCATTGTGAGATGAAATGAGAACGGTCATTTCACGTTCGGCCACATCGCCCATTATATAGCGCCATAATTTTCTGCGCACTATAGGATCGAGCCCGTCTATAGGTTCGTCCAATATCAGATAATCAGGCATAGCCGACATAGCCAGGCAGAAGGCTGCCTGTTTGCGCATTCCTTTTGAGAAATTCCCCATATTTCTCCTAACGTCTATTTTGAAGTCTTCTGTCATCCTTTCGAACCGTTCGTCATTCCACCGCTCATATATGTCCTTATAATACCCCCTCATGTCTTTCAAACTGTAGCCTCGGAAGAAAAATACCTCGTCCGGTATGATGAGCACTCTCTCTTTGAGTTTTTCGTTATCTATTACCGGCTGCCCGTCTATGGCGACGGTTCCCGAATCCTGAGCAACAAAACCGGCCAGGTGTTTTATTACAGTCGTTTTTCCTGCCCCGTTAAGACCCATCAGACCGTAAACAGAACCCTTTGGAACAAGCAGGCTAAAGTTATCCAGAACTCTTATATCCTCATATGTTTTGCAAAGATTTTCTATTCTGATCACAGGTCATTCTTCCTTTCTTCGATTGTCTCAATCGCAATTTTGTAAGCTTCTTCATAGCTAAGACCGAGAAACAGTAGTTCCCTGAACGCCCCCCCTATGGCGTCTTTAGCCTTGCAAAGACCCTCTTCATCAGGCACTATACTCTTTTTATCCGCAACAAAGGTCCCCACCCCCGAAGACGTGTAGATATAGCCCTGACGTTCAAGTTCTCTGTAAGACTTCTGGATGGTATTGGGGTTGACCCCAAGTTCCCGAGACAGTTCTCTTACCGAAGGCATCTTAGCTCCGGTCTGCAACTGGCCCATCATAATCTGCTCTTTGAACTTATCCACTATCTGGTCATATATTGATTTGTTGTTACGCAAATCAAGCTGAAACATAGCTTACCTCCCTTTTCATCCTAAGTGTACCATGCACCATAGTACACTGTCAATATTTTTCTTTCCAACCGCCGGTTTTCATGTTACAATTGCTATACATACTTACTTCTCTAAAAAAGGAGGTCGCGATTTGGATCGATTCGATGAAGAAAAAAGACGGGTTCAATACTATTCAGACGGGCGTTTTCACGACGAAGAATGCTTTGACGACAGATACGGTTCCTACGTAGACGCCGGGAGAAGGAGAGGACTTCCCTCCTGGGCAAAGGCAGTAATAATCATAGTTCTCATACTCGTGGCTATAGCCATATTTATGGCCGGGTGCAGCAGCATCATAGGCGGTATCGCCGGAAATTCTGATTCTTCGGAAGTCACCACTAATTTCGGTCATGATTATATAGGAGTCTTATACGTTATCGACACCATAGATGAGTACGGAAGCGGTTCTTACAATCATCAGTATCTTCTAAACGCCATAGATTCCATGGCAGAAGACGACCGCAACAAGGGTATGATCCTGTATGTGAATACTCCCGGCGGAAGCGTCTATGCGTCGGATGAGCTTTACTTAAAGATAAAGGATTATCAGGAGACTACAGGCCGGCCTGTCTACTCGTCGATGCAGTCGCAGGCAACTTCAGGCGGCTATTATATCTCGGCTCCGTGCGACAAGATCATCGCCAACAGAAACTGCTGGACCGGATCTATAGGCGTCACCATGGGCACATTTATAGATATAAGCGGTCTGCTGTCTGATCTGGGCATAAATACAGAGACGATAACTTCCGGAGCCAACAAGTCCATGGGAAGCAACACGGAACCTATGACAGACGAGCAGAGAGCTATATTCCAGTCCCTTACAGATGAAGCCTACGAGCAGTTCGTCAGCATAGTAGCGGAAGGCAGAGGCATGTCCGAAGATCAGGTAAGAGAGCTGGCTGACGGAAGAATATACTCCGCTCAGCAGGCAGTAGACAACGGTCTGGTGGATGAGATAGGAACTTTTGAAGAAGCCGTAAACGATATGGCTGCAGTCTACGGCATGGAAGATGTATATGTAGAATATTTCCGATCCAAGTCCTATGCAAGTCTTTCCGACCTGCTGGGTATCATAGCAGATCAGAAGGGTTCTTCGTCTGTCACAGACGCCGAGGCCATAGAGGCGCTGATCGAGCTCAACGGCAGCTTCAGGCTGAGCTACATGAGCAATGTGTCTAAATAACCATTGATTCAGTCGACTTTTTATGATAAAATAATACATTATTAGATTGGAGAAACGCATTATGAAAAGAATCAAAACTTTAAAAACCGCTTCTCTCTGCGAGAGCGCTAAAAACGGAGGATGCGGCGAATGCCAGACTTCCTGCCAGTCGGCCTGCAAAACCAGCTGCGGAGTTGCAAACCAAAAATGTGAGAACGAGGAGAAATAAGCACCTCGAAGTTTATCAAAAATCAGAATTGCCGCCACTTAAGGCGGCAATATTTATGTCATTTTACCGGAGGAAAATATATGATACATCAGTACCGGATGGGCGGCTATAATATAGTGCTGGATACCTGCTCGGGATCAATACACTCAGTGGACGAGGTCGCCTACGATATAATATCAATGTATCCTGAAAACTCCAGAGAAGATATCGTAAAATCTATCCTGGAAAAATACGTACACAGAGACGACGTCACAGAAGACGATGTCATGTCATGTATAGATGATATAGAATTTCTCAAGGCCGAAGGAAAACTGTATACGCCGGATACTTTTGCAGAGGCTGCGGGAACATTCAAAGAGCGCAGCAAAGATGTTATCAAGGCTCTGTGCCTTCATGTGGCTCATACATGCAACCTGAACTGTTCCTACTGTTTTGCCAGCCAGGGAAAGTATCACGGACAGCGGGCTCTCATGAGTCTTGAGACAGGTAAGCGGGCCTTGGATTTTCTGATAGAGAATTCCGGAGACAGGACGAATCTCGAAGTAGACTTTTTCGGAGGCGAGCCGCTGATGAACTGGGAAGTAGTGAAGCAGCTGGTGGAATATGCGAGGGTTCAGGAAAAAAAGCATCGCAAGAACTTCCGCTTCACCCTCACCACCAACGGCATGCTCATAGATGAGGATGTCATCGACTTCGCAGATAGACAGATGAGCAACGTGGTCTTAAGTCTCGACGGCAGAAAGGAAATCCACGACAGGCTCCGCGTCGATTACAAGGGCAACGGAAGCTATGACGCCATAGTTCCAAAATTTAAGCGCCTCGTTGAATCGAGGGGAGGCAAGGATTATTATATCAGAGGCACCTTTACTCACGCCAATCCGGACTTCACCAAGGACGTGTTCCACATGGCAGACCTTGGATTTACACAGCTGAGCATGGAACCGGTCGTTGCCGCAGAAGGTGATCCGGCCGCTCTGACCTCAGAGGATATAGAAATCGTGAAGCAGCAGTACGAAATACTTGCTCAGGATATGCTCCGCCGCCAAAGGGAGGGCCGCCCTATAACCTTCTATCATTATATGCTGGATCTGACCGGCGGTCCATGTATATATAAGCGGATATCCGGCTGCGGCTGCGGAACTGAATATATGGCCGTGACTCCTTGGGGAGATCTCTATCCGTGCCATCAGTTCGTAGGAGACGCGGCCTACAAGCTGGGAGATATATGGGAAGGCGTCAGCAATTCGCCTCTTCAGGAGGAATTCAGAACCTGTAACGCATATTCCCGTCCCGAGTGCGGCGACTGCTGGGCTAAGTTCTACTGTTCGGGAGGCTGCGCCGCAAACGCCTGCCATGCTTCTGGAAGCATAAGAGGCGTCTATAAGCCCGGCTGCGAATTGTTCAAAAAACGAATCGAATGTGCGATCATGATGAAAGTAGCGGAAACTGAAATATAACAGGCAAAAAATGAAGACCCCGTATCACTGATGATACGGGGTCTTCAATGCACATATTAAATTCATCATACTACGTTTAAGCAGTAAGTATCATGCGGAAAAAATTTAAACAACGTTTTATGATAATTTAATTCAACAATTATAAATAATATACCTTATCTCTTACACTGATGCCTTTTTAGCTTTTTTGGCTTCTTTATCTGCCAGATAGTACTTGCCCGGAGTATTGAAGTATTCCTTCTGCAGCTTCGCTACCTGAGGTACCATTATGATCAGTCCAATCATGTTTGGAGTCATGATAGCTGCCAGGAATCCGTCGGTGATCATGTACATCATAGTCAGGTCTATGCCCGATGTCGCCAATACCATAGCTACAGGGTATACGTATCTCCATACCTTGGAGAACTTAACTCCAAACAGGAACTCTGCCTGTCTCCAGCCATAGAATGCTGACACTACGATAGTAGAGAACACGAACAGGAATACGCAGATTGCTACAAAGTAGTCTCCGAAAGTTCCGAACGCATTGTGGAACGCAGCCTGAGCGATTGCTCCGGTCTCGTACTCCGTTGTAGTCCACATGCCTGTGGTCAGCGTCAGAAGAGCCGTAACTGTACATACGATCAGGGTGTCTACCGTTACTTCGAATACGCCCCATACTGCCTGCCTGATAGGGTGATCTACTGTCGCAGAAGCATGTGCCGTAGGCGCAGTACCAAAGCCCGCCTCGTTGGAGTATACTCCCCTGGCAGCTCCCCATCAGTCGGTCATTTTTTGCGGACAGTTCAATACATGCCCTTCGGTTCCTCTCCCTACTCCTGCGTTTGCTCTCGTTTGATTTCTCCCTCTGTATCCTCTTAGCACAAGCGGGACAATACTTTGATATTCCAGAGCTGGGGACGTATTCAACACCGCACACCGTACAATTTTTAGGCTTTAACGCCGTCCACCGCTTTGTGGGTGTGATATGTAATTCACCGACAAAGCCGATGAATTTATAGTAAATCTTGATTTCCTGCCTTACTGTCCCGTCCGCAAGTTTCTCACGTTCCGAAACAAGTATCTTGTCTATGAGTGCGTTTATGATGGTTGCGTCCAACTCTTTCAGCCCCTGATAGTTGCGGATTAGGGATAGAAAGTCCCTCACGCCCTGCGATTTCTCATAGCTGTCATTGAGCGTTTCCGTTACCTCTTTCAGCCGTGCTTCAATTTCAAGCTGCTCTTTCTGGTATTTCCCCGACATCATCTCAAAATTCCGCTCCGTGATACGCTCCATTACCTTGTCCTCATAGAGAGAGGAAAACAGCCTGTCAAGCTCCGCAAGGCGTTTGTTCAGCTTCTTCTTTTCTTTCTCTAATGATTTCGCCCTGCTCTGGTCTGTTTCCGTGAGCCGCCTTTCTATGGCTCTGACCGCCTTTTCATCATTGACCGCCATATCCGCAAAGCGGTTGATGTCGGCAAGGACGGCATTGAATAAGTCCCTCGCTTCAATGCTGTGTGCGGTACACATAACATTGCCATATCTGCCATAATTATTGCAGGTGTATTGTACGCAGTCGATGATGTCGGGGCGTTTCCTCCTGTTGGCACTCGCCGCCCGCATCGCATAGCCGCAGTCCGCACACTTGATAACGCCCGAAAAGATATTCTCAAATCCCCCTGCGTTCTGCTCCCGCCTGCGGCTCGTCATAAGCTGCTGTACGGTGTCAAATTCCTCCTGCGTGACTATCCCCTCATGGGTGTCTGGTATCACTTCCCATTCTTCGGGCAGCTTAGAGGGGCGTTTCTTGCTTTTCATGTTGGCTGCAATCCGCTTGTAGCCTGCAAGGTTGCCCGCATATATCGGGCTTCTTAAAATGCCCCTCACGCTGTTCTCGCTCCAAATATAACGGTTTTCCTCGTTATCCTCAAAGTACCGCTCATAGCCTGTTGCCCCTTGCTCCACCGCATAAGCGGCAGGGCGTAGGATATGCTGTTTGTTGATGTGCTTGCGGATTTTGGCGATGCCGTTGCCCGCTAACGCAAGGTCGAATATCTCCCTTACCACATGGGCAACTTTGTCATCTATCAGCAGATGGTTGTGGTCGGCAGGGTCTTTGACATAGCCATAAGGGGCTGTTGTTCCCATGAATTTCCCCTGCTGAAACCTCGCACGGTACGCCGATTTTATCTTGACTGACACATCGGCAGAATACATTTCGTTTAGGATGTTGCGGAAAGGCGTGATGTCCATAGCGGATTTGTTTAAGGTGTCCACGCCGTCATTGACCGCTATATACCTCACGTTATGCTCTGGGAAAAAGACTTCCAGATATAACCCACAATCAAGATAGTTCCTCCCCAGACGGGATAAATCTTTTGTAATCACGCAGTTTATCAGCCCGTTTTCAATGTCCTTAATCATATTCTGGAAACTTGGTCTTTGGAAATTTGTTCCAGAGTAGCCATCGTCAACATACGTTTTTGCTAAATGCCATCCCTGCCTTTTCACATAATCCGTGAGGATGGATTTTTGTGTCGCAATGCTCGCACTCTCGTTATCCGTGCCATCGTCCTTTGATAAGCGGCAGTAAATGCCGACTTCATAAATCTTGTTCTCCGTTCTTATTCCTGCCATACTGTAAAACCTCCATATCTGTCCTAACGTTTTCATGTTCCATTGCGTACATTCTAAGCGGACAGCCCCTCATTGTCGAAGGTGTCGCCCTCGGCAATCTTCTTCCGAATATCCTCGGAGATAATCGGGACAAACGCTTCTGCAACGGTCTGTGTGCCGATATATTCTCGACTGATAATCATTTGTACTTGCCCTTTTGGCACAATACGCTTTCTTCTTCCAGTTGTTTTCCTATCCTCGCCCATACTTAAATCTTCCTTTCCAGACAGGGCAGGAGAACGTCTGGAAACGCCCCGCCCTGTCAATCAGATACCATCAATCCCCGCTGTTTACTTCTTTCTGTAATGCTTCAAGGAGTGCCGCTGCTTCATCAGCGTTCAACGTGATACCCTTTCCGCACTTCTCACGGTTCGGGGAAAAGCTGCGGATGTCATATTTCGGCTCTCTCCCGTTCCATGAAATAAGATTGATTTCCTTTGTGTAGCCGCTGTCACTCGCAGACAATACGGCGATTTCCTTTACAATCTCATACTGGATTTCTTTCATTCCTTACCTCATTCTCCTTAAAATTCTGTCTTTCTTCTGTTCCAAATTCCTGCATTTACTTCCCGAAAAAAGAAGGTTAGCGGCTGTCCCTGCTCCGTTTTCTCTGCAACTCACGTTCCAGAAGTCGGATGATGGTTTCCTCCATCTGCTTCGGCGTTGTGTCCTTCGGAAAGTATTTTTTCAGTTTGCTTGTGTTGATTTTCAAGGTTTCTTTCTGGTTTCCCTTTTCCTCCGTCATAATGGAAAATATCATATCCATGTCAAGCTGCCCGCTCTGGCTCATGCTTTTCATCCGCTGTGCCTGTGAGAGTGAGGGCGTTGCTTCTTCGCTCTCCATCGTGGCAAAGAGATTTTCCTGCTCGTCTTTCTTCAAAAAGGACAGTTCCACCGCAGGTGTGAGGGCGATTTTCCCCTCGTCCACCATCTGCAAAATCGGCGGTATCAGTTCCGTCAGGCGGATAAAACGCTGGACGGTCATCCTGCCCACGCCGAAGCCCTGTGCCACTTTGTCGTCCGTCCGCAACTTCGTCACAACTTGTGACGAGGTTAAGTCTGTGCGGAAACCCTGCCGCTTCATGGCTTCGGATTTCATCCTGTAGGCAAACGCCCGCTCCGATGGCAGGATATTTTCACGCTGTAAATTACTGTCTACAAGGGTGATGATGGCTCGGTCACGGTCTAAGGGCAGGACAAATGCAGGCACGGTATTTATACCTGCAAGTTCGGACGCACGGACACGCCGCTGCCCCGCAATCACTTCATAACCGTTCCCGTCCTCTTTCGGGCGTGTGATTATCGGCGTGACAATGCCAAATTCCTTGATGCTTTCCGCTAACTCTGACAGCGTTTCATCCTCCACAACATGAAACGGATTGTCGGGAAACGGGTATAAATCTTTGGTCTTTAACACCTTAAAATCCTGTTTCTTCATTCACTTTTTACCTTTCTCTTGATTTGTTTCTGCCTGTTCTCTGTAATTCTTCCAACACTTCTGGCGGTATCTTTGAGAGCAGCCGCCCCATCTGCTCGTTGGTTCTCTGCAATTCAAATATCCTCTGGTTGGCTTTCTGCACCTTTAATTCCTGCTCGTACTTTTCATCACGCATACGCCCTGCATAGTCGGCTTCCTGCCCGATTTGCTCCTTTAAGCTGTCGATATACGCCTGCTGTCTGCCGATTTCCTTAGAGAATTTCTCCACTTCGGGCAGCCATGCGGCAACCAGTTCCAGAGCCTTGTCACGCTTTTTCCCTGCGTTAAAGGCGTTGATGTCGGACAGGGCAGACACGATTTCCCCATACTGCTTATCAAGCCTGCCGCCCAACTTATAGAGCCATGTGGGGACGTGTTTCCGCTTGGTTTCCATCGAAGATTGACCTCTCTCAAGCTGATTCCAACGTGAGGACATCCGCTCATGGTAGGCGGTCTGCCACTCCGACAGGCTCTTTTGATTGCCTAAAATTGTTTTGGCGGACAGCTTATTGTCTGGTGTAATCGGCACAAAGCAGAGGTGCATATGGGGCGTTCTCTCGTCCATGTGGACGACTGCGGAGAGGATATTCTGCTCCCCGACACGCTCCGAAATGAAATCCAGAGCCATCGTAAAATACGCTTTCTGTTCTTCGGGCGGTAACTGGTTCATAAATTCTGGTGAAGCCGTGATGAGCGTTTCCACCATCATCACGCTGTCTTTCCTTGTCCTGCACCCTGCTTCGGCTACCTTTCGGTTAATCTCTTTCTTATAGGTGTACTTTGGCGGTGCGACAAGATGATAGTTATTTTTAGAGCGTTCCATGTCGATATCTGGGTTGCTTTTGTAGGCTTCTTTCTTCCGCTCGTTGTGGCGTTCGCAAGCCGCAACGCCGCCCGCTTTGCGTTTCTGGAAACGCAGGATTGCATAGGGCATAATCCATCATCTTCCTTTCTTCGGCGGGTAACTGCCCTTTGGGTGACAGCGGTGACGGTGGTGACGGCAGTTTTGGGATGCCCCCTGCCGATTGCCGTAACTGTCACCCTTATCCCCTGCATGACGGTCATGACGATGGTGACGGTGTTTTTGGGATACTCCCTCGCAAGAGCTGTAACCGTCATGCCGCCGTTCTTTTATCCGAAGCCGCAAGGCGTAGGATAGCAGGGCGTAAGACCTGCCATAAGGGAGTCCAGAGGGAACGTCTGGCACACGGCTCTTTGCAGGGCAAAGTGTAGTGTGTTACACCCTGTAAACGCAGTCGGAAAAATCGGAGAGATTTTTCTGACCGCAGGGGTGATTTTACACGCCCGAAAAGGGCGGGTGAATCCCACGCCTGCATTTTGCGTTTGCGGGGTGTTCTCCCGTAGGGATGACAGCGGCAGGGTATCCTAAAATCACTGTCACTGCCGTCACCGCTGTCACCCGCAGGGCAGAGCCGCCAACTTTACATGGCTTTAAGCGTCAATGACAGTAACAGGGGGTATCCCAATATCGCTGTCACCGCCGTCACCGCTGTCACCCGCCCTCCTTGCAAGGGCAATCTGCCTGCCGTCTTTCCTGCGGCTGTACTGGTAGCAGATACGGTTCTCGCTTAAAAATGTGGTGTGATATTCATTCAGCCATTTCGTAATCACCGTGGGTATGGTTTCCGTTTCCCCCATAGCGGCTAACAGCTCCGTTGCCGTGCCTGCCCATTCTTCCTTATCCCTCATAAAATCCACCAACCGAAAAAGGACATCTGGTATCGTTTCTTTCGCAAGCTGCTCCTGCGTTTTCCTCTCCACAAGTTCCCAACTGCAATCACGGAAACGGAGCGTGTATTCCTGATAGGGCGTGTCCCTGCCCGTTACATACAGCTTGGCGGTGTCAGATGCCCGTTTCTCCTTTTCCAGAACAAAGGTAGCGTCCGCACTCCCCGTTAAGCCTGTCGTCCCAGACACCTTGTTGAACACATCGCTGTCATTCTGCTTTCGGATGTGGTGTACGACAATGACCGCCAGAGAGTGCCTGTCGGCAAAATCTTTGATTAGGGAGATGTCCCCATAGTCGCTTGCATAGGCGTTGTCTTTTGAAGCTGTACGGACTTTCTGCAAGGTATCAATGACAATGAGCCTGCTGTCTGGATAGTCTTTCAGATAATCCTCAAGCTGCACGATAAGACCGTCTGACAGCTTGCAGCTTGCCACGGCAAAATGAAGCCGCCCGCTCGCTTCGTCCGTCAAACGGAACAGCCTGTCCTGTATGCGGCAGAACGTGTCCTCAAGGCAGAGGTAAAGCACATCGCCCTCCATTGTCGTCATGTCCCATAAGGGGATTCCCTGCGACACGCATAAGCACAGCTTCAGCATGAGCCAGCTCTTGCCTATCTTCTGTGAGCCGCAGAACAGCGACAAGCCTGTGGGGATAAGGCTGTCCACCACAAAGGACGGCTTCTCAAGCGGCTCATAAAGGAGCGTTTCGGCGTTGACTGTCTGTAACTTCTGCATGGGTTTCCTCCTTTCGGGCAGTTATCTTGTTTTTGTTGCACATAGGCGTTGACCTCCTTAAAAATAGATTTACTCCCACGAAAAAAGTGAGAGTATGTAATACCGCCAATCCCACACAAATAAAAAACAGATTTCTTTTTCGGGCGGTGTCGGTCATGGTTGGAGATATTTCCTCATTTCCGCTTTTACTTTCTTCTTTGCAACAGCAACGGATTTCTGTATTGCAGAAGCGGTGCAATGCTCCATAGCGGCGATTTGGTAAAAATTGAACTCATACTCGTAGTAGAGCAGGAAACGTCGCCTTTGTATCTCTGGCAGTCTGTCAACCGCCTTACAGAGCAGTTCCGCCCGTTCTGCTTCAATCATTTGTTCCTCAATGCTCTTAGGCAGCTTTAACGCCCGCCTGTTCAGCGTTTCGTCCCATACTTCCGAAAACTCCCTGTGCCGCTCGTCCCATTGGAGAAGATTCCTGTTCCTGCGTTCCATCTGCCGAAATTCAAAGAATAACTGCTCGGATACTTCCAGTTCGTGGTGTTCCCCCTGCCCGTCCTTAAAACTGATAAAATACCTTATACCGCTTTCCGTGGATTCCTCCCGAAGCGTGTACGCCTTAGCTTTATATGCCATCCCGTTTTCCTCCTGCCAAAAATAAGCGGGGAGATTCCACTCCCCACCCAGTAGCCCGCAGAATAATGGGATGTATTAGACGCTTACAAAATTTTCCGAAGCTTCTTCCGCAGATGGTCTAACCTCGCATAGATGGCACCAGTCGTCAAATGCACAAGTGGGGCAATCTCCTTTGTGGAATACCCCTGCATTTTCAGCAGGACGATTTTCAAGGTACGCCCGTCCACCGTGACTAATACTTGATAGAGATTTTCGCTCTCAATCTCGTCCAGTAACTCCGCAACTGTATTCACCTCCGCTTGCCGCTCCCTGTCTGCCATGTCCTCAAGGTATTCCGCAACGTCATTCGTCCATCGGTAAAACCGCCTGTTGGAATTGAAGTCTGCCCTGTCCGCTATGCGTATCTGCTCAATGGTCACTTCATCAACGCCGCACTCACGCAGCAGCTTTTCCTCCGCTTCTTTCCAGATACGCCATTTCCTGTCCTCCCGTCCGTGGTTGTATGCCATTCTTTCTTCCTCCAATCAGAATTGATTGAGAGGGCAGAGAAAAGCCCCCTCATTTTCCCAAAGGAAAAAACAAGGGGGCTGAACGCCTTAAATTTTAATTTTCTATTATCTTTCTTAGTTTTCTTAGGATTCTGGCTTTGCGTTTGTTCACAACGCTCTGGGTTATGCCTAACCTCGCCCCGACTTCACGCTCGGAAAGTCCGTCAAAAAAGATTGCCTGTATCAACTCCTGCTCACTATCCGACAACAAAGGCAGGGCGGCTTTCAGCCTGTCCACCATAACAGCATTGACAACGGTTTCCGCAATGTCCGCCGCTTCATCAGCGATAAAGTCCAGAGGATTCCCCTCGCTGTCCGTAAATCCGTCCAGAGATAGCAGGCTGTTCCTCGCATCTAATTTTTGCAGGTAACGCCACCGCTCCCTGTCACGGTAGAAGTCCGCATATTGCTCCCTTACGACTTCAAGCAGACAACCTTGGACGGGGATAAACAGCTTGTCCATATATCCCTTGTCGGCTTGCCTGCGGCGGCAGAAATCCGTATAGGACAGTTCCACATAGCCGCCGCTTTCTTTGATATATACTTTTCTTGGTGCGTATTTCACCGCTAATACCTCCAATCTGAATTTTTGAAATGTAAAAATCCAGATGGAGAGGCGGGGAGCGGCAACGCACACCAGAAACAGCCCTGCGGCACTTTCCAACAAAAAACGACAAAAGAAAAACCGCAAAGGCTCTGTGACCTTCACGGTTATGGGAAATACAAATTCTGTTGTATGGAGATTGTACTTTCACTTTCAAGGTGAGAAGTACCGCTGCACTGGCAGAAATTTTTTTAACTGGTTTCCTGCCATTCTCTGATATGCTATGTATTGATAAATTTTACTTCGTATGAGCAGATGAATAACCGCCCGAAAAAAGAACATAAAAAAATCCCTCCAAATTTAAAAACAAATTCAGAGGGTAATTTAGGGTATAACAAAATAACC
>OLRD01001539.1_pt1 | contig 12806 bp, 9 predicted proteins | sample 1672051 | NCBI WGS metagenome assembly OLRD01 (sample SAMEA3136640, study PRJEB25190) | human gut metagenome | biome: human gut; feature: human-associated habitat; material: faeces | place: Austria | collected 2013 | reverse complement strand
TAAGATCACCAGCGATAAGCGGATTGTGGCGGCGCTGCCCACCATCAAGAAGCTGATTGCCGACGGGGGCAAGGTAATTCTGTGCAGCCACCTGGGCAAGCCCAAGAACGGCCCGGAAGCGAAGTTCTCCCTTGCGCCCGTGGCGGAGCGCCTTTCCGATTACCTGGGCAAGCCCGTCGTTTTTGCCGACGATGACAACGTGGTAGGCGAGCATGCCAAGGCTGCCGTGGCCGCCATGAAGGACGGTGACGTGGTGCTGCTGCAGAACACCCGCTTCCGTAAGGAAGAGACCAAGAATGACGAAACCTTCTCCAAGGAGCTGGCATCTCTGGCGGATTGCTATGTGGATGACGCTTTCGGCTCCTGCCACCGTGCCCATTGCTCCACCGAGGGTGTGACGAAGTTCCTCTCTCCCTGCGTGGCCGGTTACCTGATTGGCAAAGAGCTGTCCATCATGGGCAAGGCGCTGGAAGATCCGGCTCGCCCCTTTGTGGCTGTGTTGGGTGGCGCGAAGGTTTCCGATAAGATCGGCGTGATTAACAACCTGCTGGATAAGGTCGATACGCTGATTATCGGCGGCGGCATGAGCTACACCTTCCAGGTGGCTTTGGGCGGCCATGTGGGCAAGTCCCTGCTGGAGCTGGACAAGGTGGATCTGGCTAAGGAACTGATGGAAAAGGCCAAGGCCAAGCATGTAAAGCTGCTGCTGCCCGTGGACAATGAGGCCGGCGACAGCTTCTCCAACGATTGCATGCGCATCACGGTTCATTCCAAGGAAATACCCGACAACTTTGAGGGCATGGACATTGGCCCCAAGACGCGGGTGATTTTTGCCAACGAAGTGGTCAATGCCGGTACGGTGGTTTGGAACGGCCCCATGGGCGTGTTTGAATTTGACAACTTTGCCGTGGGCACCCGTGCCATTGCCAAGGCCATGGCCGAGTGCAAGGGCGTGACCATCATCGGCGGTGGCGACAGTGCGGCGGCCATTGAGCAGATGGGCTTTGCGAATAAGGTAACCCATGTGTCCACCGGCGGCGGCGCTTCCCTGGAGTTCCTGGAAGGCAAGACGCTGCCCGGCGTTGCCTGCTTGGACGAGAAATAAGCACAGGTGCAGGGGACGGCTTCCCGATGAAGCCGCCTCCTGCAATTTTTGCCCTGTGGGCTGATTTTACGGAACGAGAAAGAGGAATAGAGAACATGCGTAAGGCGATTATTGCCGGTAACTGGAAGATGAACAAGACGCCCGCTGAGGCGGCGGCCCTGGTGGAGGAACTGAAGCCCCTGGTCAAGGATGCCACATGCGATGTTGTGGTGTGCGTCCCCGCGGTGGACTTTGCCGCGGTTAAGGAGGCCGCTGCGGGCAGCAACATCCATCTGGGCGCGCAGAACGTCCATTGGAAGGAATCCGGCGCCTACACCGGTGAGCTGAGCGCTGACATGCTGAAGGCTGCCGGGGTGGAATATGTCATTATCGGCCACAGCGAGCGCCGGCAATACTTTGGCGAAACGGATGCCACGGTCAACCAGCGGGTATTGGCGGCTGTGAAGGCTGGGCTGAAGGTCATCCTCTGCGTGGGTGAGATGAAAGCCGAGCGCGAAGCCGGCTATACCGATGCCTTGGTGGAGTACCAGACGCTGATTGCGCTCACCGGACTGACGGGTGAGCAGGTGGCTGATGTGGTAATTGCTTACGAGCCTGTATGGGCCATTGGCACCGGTCTGACGGCCACGGATGAGCAGGCCAATGAAACCATCGGCGTGATTCGTAAGGCGGTGGCACGCAAATATGGCAAGGAAGTTGCCGACAAGACGCGCATTCAGTACGGCGGCAGCATGAATCCCAAGAATGTAAAGGGCCTGATGGCGCAGCCTGAGATCGATGGCGGTCTGATTGGCGGTGCCTCCCTGAAGGCTCCGGATTTCTCCCTGGTTGTCAATTACGACAAGTAAGCGCTTTATTCTGAAAGAACCTGCTGGAAATTGATTTTCCGGCGGGTTTTTTTATATTAACAGGTGTTTTTGATATCTTATGATGAATTGGACTGGATTTTTGGGCGTTCTCATGGTATGGTGGATGTGGCCGTTTTACACGACCGAATTTCCATGTGGCAACATGGGTTGCTGCAGCCATCGGAAAGGCTCAAGAGGGAGGAAATGCGATACGAAAAATAAAGCGCATGGGGGGAATACATTTTTCTTTTTTTTCATTCCTGCCATCATTTTACCTGCTATGCGCAAGTATGCCGTACCTGCCTGCTCCTCCCTGGAGGCAAAAAGGAAAGGAGCATGAACAACCATGGAAACACGGCCCCAACAAGTGCAACGGATCACCAGGTTTGAGGAAACGCCGGAATACCGGCAGTTCCTCGCACGAAAGCAGTCCCTGCTTTCGGATACGGGCAACCCCTATTTCATCGCGCATGATTCTCCCCTGACGGACAAAAGCTACATGGATGGGAGATGGGTGCTCAACTTTGGCAGCTACAACTATGCGGGGATGTCCGGCCGGCAAGAGGTCTCCGACGCTGCCATAGACGCCATCCGCCGCTATGGCACCTCCGCTTCCGGCAGCCGTCTGCTGGCCGGGGAAAAATCCCTGGACCGGGAAATGGAGCGCGCCCTAGCCGACTGGAAGCATGCGGAGGATGCGCTGGTGCTGGTGGGGGGACACTCCACAAACGTCACCTTTGTGGGGAACTTCTGCCACGACGGTGATCTGATTCTCTACGACGCGCTCATCCATAATTCCGTTGCGGAAGGATGCAGACTGGCCCACGCAACGGCGCGCCCCTTTCCGCATAATGACTGGGAGGCACTGGAACGCATTCTGGAGCGCCGGCGGGATAAATTTGCCAAGGTGCTCATTTGCGTGGAAGGCGTTTACTCCATGGATGGCGATATCGCACCAGTACCGGAATTTGTACGCATCAAGAAGAAGTATGACTGCTTCCTGATGGTGGACGAGGCGCATTCCACCTGCGTCATTGGTAAAACGGGTGGCGGTGTGGATGAATACTTTGGTCTGGCGCCCAACGACATCGACATCAAGATGGGCACGCTCTCCAAGGGCCTGGGCACTTGCGGGGGCTATCTGGCAGGAGCCGCAAACCTGATTGAATACCTGCGCTACAGCCTGCCGGGGTTCGTCTTTTCCGTGGGTATTTCCCCGGCACTGGCTGCGGCCACATTGTGCGCCGTGCGGCTGATGCAGACGGACCCAAGCATTATGGAAAACATGCGCCGCAACGTGGCGTGCTTTGCCCGGGAGGCGCGCAAGCGCCGGCTGGATATCGGCTTGGCTGGCAAGACGGCCATTTTGCCCGTACTGGTGGGACCGGATGCAGACGCTTGGGCCCTTTCCAATCTGCTGCGGCACAAGGGCGTGTTTGTGCCTCCGGCGGTTTACCCGGCGGTGCCCAGGGATCAGGCGCGCCTGCGCTTTTGCGTGACCGCAGCCCATGTGCCTGACCAGATTGTGGAAGCGCTGGACAAGCTGGAGGAAGCGGCCCAGGAGCTGGGCATTGTCCTACCACGCATCACTGAATCATAAACGCAAAGAAATGGCGCCATGGAAAGCTGTCCTAAGCCTTCCATGGCGCTTTCATATATGGCTCCGGGTCAATCGCCTCAGTGCATGGGTACCCAATCTTCGCGTAAAATGGCGTACACATCCACGTCCACAAAACGTCCCTTGTTAAACAGCCGCCCGCGCATGGTTCCCTCATGGCGCATGCCGGCCTTCAGCATCACGCGCCCACTGGCTGGATTATCCGTTTCGTGTTGCGCTTCCACCCGATGGAGATTCAGCTTGCGAAACGCCAAGTCCAATACAGCGCGGAGGGCTTCGGTCATAAAACCCTGGTTCCAGTATTCCCGGGCTAAGCTATATCCCACTTCCGCACTCCTGTTTTCGGTGTTCAACCACATGAAACCAATGGTGCCTATGACATGCCCCGTGTCTTTGAGCACAATACCATAACTGCTGGGGTCACCGTTGCGGTATTGGCGCAGAATATAGCGCAGGTATCCGCGGGTTTGGCCAATGGTTTGATGGGCATCCCAGAGCACATGACGTGCTACCTCAGGATCACGGGAATAGGCAAACACATCCTGGCAGTCGCTCATCTTCAAGGGACGGAGCAGCAGGCGCTGCGTTTCCAGTACGGGCAAGCGGGAAAATATGTCCCGATAATACCAGAAGGAATCCCCGTCGTACTCCTTGGGACGCAACTCTCCACGCAAACGCTGGAATAAAGTATCATGCATGGAAATACGCCCCCTATCGGCTGATCACTGCGGACACAGCGTATTGATCGGACGGCTTCCAGGTAGCGCTGCCATAGACCAGCAACGCTACACCCAACAGGGCAATCAGCGCCATCACCAGAAGGAAGAACGCGAAGGCATAGCTTTTCTTGGCCGCCAAGGAAAACACCTCCTGCAAAAACCATGGAAAAAAAACCGGGGTGGGAAGATGCGTGATGGGAAAATCGTTTCTATCTATGAAAACGGTCAGGTGCACAGCTGATTGGCCATCAGCAACGCCAGGGCTGTTTTCCCGTCCCGGAACGTACCGTTCATGACCTGCTCCACGGCCTGTGCCAGCGGCATGCGGACCACGTCCACAAATTCATCCTCGTCTGGATGGCTGTTACCCTGATGCAAGCCAGTGGCCAGGTAGAGGTGAATACGTTCATTACAAAATCCGGGGGTGGTTTCCAGACAGGTAAGCTTTTGCCAGTGCTCGGCGGTCAAACCCGTTTCTTCGGAGAGCTCCCGCTGCGCGCAGACAAAGGGGTCCTCGGTGGGGGAATCCAGCTTGCCGGCGGGGATTTCCAGCGTCACCTGGTCTATTGCGACCCGATGCTGGCGTACAAGTACGACCTGTCCCTGCTGGTCAAGGGCAATCACGGCAGCAGCGCCAATATGGCATACGATTTCCCGCTGCGCCGTTTCCCCGTTGGGTAAACGTACTTGCCACTGTTCCACGCGGATAATCTTACCGGGATAAACTGTTTCACGGCGGAGAACTTCCTCACGCAGCGCCTTGTCATCCATGATGTAACGACCTCCCTTAGCAATGTCGTTGCTCCATTCGACAGGGAAGGTAGAAAGTCCTGCCGCACTGGGGATTTCGACCGTTTTCACCAAGGAGTGTTCATTGACAATCTGTCATGGACAGGCTACAATGGTATCGTTCCATATGAACTCGGAGGAGGGAACCTGTTTATGAAAAAGGTTCATGGCGGGAAACGCGTATCGCGCATATTGGCATTTTTTGCGGCGTGTATTCTTTGCCTTCAGATGACATTGATCCCTGCGCAGGCTTTGGAGGACTGGTCGCTGCTCTCCATTACCTTGAGCTGGACGGATGCGCAGGGCAATCCCGTTTTTGCCATGGCGACGCCTGTGCCCTATGGAGAGGAGCAGGCGTTTTGGGCGCAGGTGGATATCACCGCGCCCCTGGATCAGCTGACGATTATCATCAGCCATCCAAATCATCCGGAATATGTGTTTGACCCGGCCAATGGCAGCGTTTTGCTGAATGTGGTGGATTCCGGTGCGACCATGGATATGCTCACCGCGATTCCCATTACGGCCATGGCCAATGACACCTTTGCGGATGCTTATACCTTATATGTATCTACGCAAATGATGCCCACGGATCCTGCACTGGATACGCCTGTGGATGTGACGGTGGTGTATCAGTACGACAACGGCGAAGTGATCGACCAGCAAACGCAGCCCCTGGGCAGCGGAGATCATATTATTATACCAAGCAGCGCTCTGGTAGCGGGCCTGGAATGGACCAGCGCGCAGGAAGTACCGGTGCACGTGGAAGGCGGGGTAGCATCCCCGAACCCTGTAGTCTTTACGTACAAGACGCCTGATGTACCTGCGAATGTGACGGTGGTGTACCAGTACGAAGATGGCGAAGTAATCGACCAAACGACGCAGTCCCTGGGCAGCGGGGATCATACCATCAAACCTACCAGCGAACTGGTAGCGGGTCTGGAACTGACCAGCGCGCAGGAAGTACCGGTGCACGTGGAAGGCGGGATAGCGACCCCGAATACTGTGACCTTTGTATACAAGCAAGCGAGTACGGAACCGGTTTACGCCAACATCGAGATTTCCTTTGTGGACAAGGATGGCAATCCGGTGGCAAGCCCGCAGTCGACCAGTCTGCCGGTGGGACGCCATACGGTAACGGCAGCACCAGAAGATCTGCTGGACGGTTATTCCATTGCCACTGAACCCAATGTTACTGTGGAAGTGTACGAGGATGGTACAGCGGATCCCGCTTCCATTGCGTTTGTATACAACAAGGTTGAGACTGATCCCACGGAGGAACCGCAGCCCAGTACGGCCTCTGTAACGGTTTTGTACCTGGCGCGGGAGGATGACCATGAAGTGGCCGCGGCGCAAACATTTACGCTGGGCGAAGGCACGGTACCGGTTTCCGCAACACCAGAAAATCTGGAAGCGGGGTATATCCTGGACGGTGCCGCTACCCAGGACGTGGTCGTGGATCAGCAGGGAAATGCCAGCCCCAACCCGGTTACCTTCTACTATGTAAAAGCACAAGAGCCTACCCCAGTGGCGCAGGCAACGATTACGATCCGCTATACGGATGTAAAGGGCAATCAGATTGCACCCACTGAAACCCGTATGCTGGATGCCAATAACGTATATGCCATTGCACCCGATCCCAGCAGGGTGCCCAGCGACTATTTGCCCCTAAAGGCTGACACCGTGTCCGTAACCGTGAATGCCGAAGGCGTGGCGGATGTGACGGAAGTTGTCTTCGTGTATCAGCCGAAGGTGACAGAAACGGAGATCCCCACCGGCGCATTGATTCAGCGCTGGGGGTATACCACGGCTGAAAAGGGCAGCATTAACTGGCGTGACGAGCCATCCACCGATGGGCGTAGACTAGGGACGCTGAACCAGAATACGTATGTGTGGCTGCTGCGCGAAGAAGTGAACAGCAGCGGCGAAGCCTGGACCAAGGTGCTGTATAACGGCCAGGAAGGCTATATCATGTCGGAGTTCCTGGTGATACTCTCTCAGGCCGAGAGCGATTACTACACAGAATCGTATATCAAGGGGAACGGCTTTACCCCTGTCCCCACGGAGACGGCCAGTCCTTCGCCTAAACCAAGCCCGGAGACGCCTTCGCCAAGCCCGGAGGCACCTTCGGCCAGCCCGGAGACGCCTTCGCCGGCCACACCCTCGGCCAGCCCGGAAACGCCTTCACCAAGCCCGGCCACACCCTCGGCCAGCCCGGATACACCTACGCCAAAGCCTGCTGCGCCAACACCGTATGTGGGCTACGCCCTGACGAATCAGAACGTTGCGCTTCGCAATGGCATGGATTATCAGGACACTTCCATCCTTACCATGCTTGAAAGGAACACGTTGGTACAGGTGCAGCTTCAGACCACCGACGACGCGGGTACACTGTGGAGCTACTGCACAACTACCGACAGTAACCCGATCAGCGGCATGGTGCTGGATAGCGCCCTGAACCGGATCAGTGACGCAGAAGCTCAGGCGATTATTCAGGCCAATGCCACCCCCACACCTTCCCCCACTGCGGAACCGCCGCAGCAGCAGGGCTATGCGGTGGCACGGGGCGACAATGTTTACATGCGCACCCTTCCCAGTGAACTAAGCGGCATCAGTCATGTGCTGTCCGCGGGTGAAGTGGCCTATGTGACGGGGCAGCAATATGTCCTGAACAACGGTACCTATGAGATTTGGCATGTGGTGCAGTATGGCAGCGAATGGGGCTACATCCGCGCGGACCTCATGCGGATGCTGGATCCCTGGGAGGAAGAGCAGTACCTCAACAGCCTCAAAACGCCTGCTCCCACCCTGGTAACCACGCCTCAGCCCTATGATGAAAACAACCTGTCCAGCTATGGATACGTGTCCTCTTCTACGGTGAATTTCCGTCAATCGGCAAGCACGTCCTCCACTCGGCTGGCAACGCTGCGGCAGTATGCCTTCTGCCTCGTCCTGGGCACAACCCAGTCCAATGGCACTACCTGGTATAAGGTAAACTATGGCGGTAAAGTAGGCTACATCCAAGGCGACTACTTCAAGCAGCTGACCATTGCCGAATTGCAAGACTTCCTGCTGAGCAATGAATACAAGCAGGGTATTGCGAACAATTCCTCTTCCAGCAGTGGCTCTTCCGGCAGCACCTCTGGTGGTACGTCGAACCTGCCCAGTGCGGAGGATCAGACCGTTCAGGAATGGACCAACCCCAACAGCGGCATCAACGTCAGCTATGAACCTTTTGATCCCTTTGCCACCCCGGAACCTCTGGTAACCGCGTCTCCGCCGGCGTCTGCATCGCCCAGCGCGGAAGCCACAACCCTGGAACCCCTGGAAACCCTTCCCGTGGAATATCCCACCGAGGATACGGAAAGTGGCGAAGGTGGCTCAGCGGTTGGCTGGGTGCTGGCCGCAGCGGTGGTGCTGCTGGGTGGCGGCGGTGGCGGATATGCCTATGTGCTGCATAAGCAGAACCAACGCCGGGCCGCGCAGCGGGCAGCCCAACGCCGGGCAGCAGCCCAACGCACGGGTGAAAGCGCAAATCGCCCCTATGCCCGTACTGGCACAGCTGCGCAGCCGCGCACCGGTACCTATAATGCTGGCGGAACCGCAACGCCCACGCAACGGCCCTCCACAACCACAACAGCCGGGACGACAGCGGCCGGAGCTTACGGCGCAGCCAAACAGGCGCGTCGCCCCTATGCTGGCGAAGGCAGTACGGCGAGCAGCAGCGGAACAAACCCGTATGCTAATTTCCAGCGGCCCACCACCAATAGCGCAGGAAACTATGGCTCGACGCAAGGCACGAATACCAGCAGTACAAGTACGGCGGGCGTTGGCAACAGCAGCGCAAGCAGCTATGGCACGCGTCCCGCGAGTGGAACGGCCACAAGTGCAACGGCTGGCACAGGCAGTACCGCCGGAACATACGGCACAGGCACGGCTGGTGCGTCCTCCACGGCTTACGGAGCCACAACGGCCCGGAGAACCGGCGCGAGCAGCTACGGAACACGGACTTCCAATGGTGTCTCGGCTGGGGCCCACGGCGGAACGCCTGGCACCCAGGGCGGAGCGCAGACGCCGTCCACTGCGAAGCCGTCTGGAACCGGCATCTATGGCCAACCGACAGGCAGCACCGTTAAGCCGGGAGCAAGCAATGCGGACAGCGCGCCCACTACCAGCGGCATGCCTGGTGACACGACGCCGGCATCTCCTGCCTCTGGCGCGCCGGTAACACCTGCGCAGCCCAAGGCCACAGGGGCATCAGCCTATGGTTCCCAGCGCAGGAGCGCCGCAAACGGACAGCCTGTACGCCGCGCTCCCAGCCAGGACAACGTGGATTTCCATCAGGACAACGATAGCGATCTCTAAGATGACATAACCCAAATACAAAGCGGGCGCTCCCTGGAAAAAGTGGAGCGCCCGCTATTCTTTTTGTATGGGAGATAGAATGCCTCGTGAGAGGTACTGTTCCCCGGCTATACCTTTCCCTGAAGAAAACAGCCTGAGCAGGTTTCGTGTAGATCAATTTCAATGGAAACCATGCTTCTCACAAGGAGAAAGAAAAAAGCAGGCGGATGCTTCGAAATAAATCCAGATAGCATTCGCCTGCAAATGGCATCGATGATCGCAGAGAAAATATTGGGATGTTTACGGGGTGCCGGGTTGCTGGGCAGGATCAGCTGTATCTTGCGGGGAAGGCTTGGCAGAAACAAATTCACGTTTCAAGTCGTCCACCTGATCGTGAATACGCTGCATGCGCTGATCCAGCAGCGCTATATCCGTGGCGGTCTGCACCAGCTCATCGGAGATGCTGGCCGGTATGGTGGGAATGGCCTTGTAGCGCAGCTGATGCTCCAGTGTGGCCCAGAAGTCCATGGCGATGGTGCGAATCTGCACTTCCACGGGCACGAGCAATTTTCCCACGGACAGGTAAATGGGTACCTGAATAATCAGATGCAGGCTGCGGTAGCCGTTTTCCTTCGGTTCGCGGATATAGTCCCGCGTACGGATCAAGCGCACATCATCCTGCTGGAGCAAAAGGCGCGCAACGGTATATATATCATCCAAATAGGAACAGATGACCCGCACGCCGGCAATATCAGTCAGGAAACTGATGGCTGCGTCCATGGTGACAGGGAGCTGCTTGCGCTGCAATTTCTCCACAATGCTTTGCAGGGACTTCAAACGTGTCTGCATGTGATGGATAGGATTGCGGCGGTGACGCATTTGAAACTCAGCGTCCAGGTTTTCCAGCTTGGTTTTCACCTGCCGGATAGCGGACTCATAACGGCACTGTACGGCGAAAAAGTCATCCACCAGCTTTTGAAATTGATCGGCAATTTGCGGGACCGTGGATTCTTCAAAGGAAGCCATTGCTTGTTAGGTCACCTCCTGAGGCACAAGCGAAACGGGAGCGGGGGAAAGGGGCAATGCTACCCGGAAGGTAGCGCCTTTACCGGGGGTGGAACGAACGTGAATTTCGCCGCCGGATTGCGCAATAATCTTTTTGACAATGCACAGGCCCAGACCGGAACCTTCCCGGGAATGGGAAGTATCTCCCTGGTAAAAGCGCTCAAAGATGCGGCTCATGGTATCCTTATCCATGCCGCAGCCATGATCCGTGATCTCCACGTAAACCTGATCGGTCGCATAGCAGCTGATCTGGATCACGCCGTCCTGGGAAGAAAACTTTATGGCGTTGGCCAATAGATTGATCCATACCTCGGCCAATAATTCCTCGTGGGCGGTTACGGTGGTAGGGGAAAGATCCAGCTCCCAGTTGATGGCCTTGCTTTCCCAGGTGGGCTCCAGCTGCACAACCATGCGTCGAAGCTGCTCGTCCAGGGCGTATGGCTTGGCTTCGGTTACGGGCACGCGGTCCAGGCTGCTGAGCCGCAGGAGATTCTGCGACAGGTGGCTTAGACGCTGGGATTCATCGGCAATAATGTCCACATATTCACGCCTGGTGGCTTCGTCCAGTCCCTCTGACTGAAGCAGCCGGGCGAAGCCCAGGATGGAAGCGATGGGCGTTTTCAACTCATGGCTTACGTTGGAGATGAAGTCCTTTTGCAAATATTCATTCCGGGCCAATGCCTCCACCATGTCGTTGAAATTTTTCATCAGGCAACTAAGCTCGTCCCGGCCGGAGGCAGCCACACGCACCGTGAAGTCTCCTTGGGCCACTTGCTGCGTGGCTTTGCGCAGGCGTGCAATGGGGCTGGCAATCCTCCCGGAAAACGCCATCCCCAACAGCATCAAGGCCATCAGAAAGAAAAGAATCGAGAAAAAGAACCGCAGGATGGACATGTGCTGTAAATTGTAATTGGCCATTGGCGCAATGCGGGCCAGGCGGTCACCAATGCGCACATAGGTCACAGGCAAAGCGGAGAAATTCCCCTCCCGGGTGACTACCAGCTGATTGTCCAGCGCTTCCAGCTCCTGTGCGGTCAGGTGGGCGTCGCTTTCCGAAACCAGACGAATGGTCAGCGAACTGTTGGCTGCCAATGCGGCGATTTCTTCCATAGGCAGGTCGGTCTTTTGCTCCAGGCCCAGCAGATAAACAGCGGCATAGCGCTCGCTGGCCTCCAGCTCATCCAGCACGTTATAATTACTGACCACGTAGGAGGCAATCGAGGCGAGGATAGCCGCAAGGATCACGCAGAAAAAGAAGGAACGCGTCACTTTGCGACGGAACGTAAGCTTATCCGCTTGGCTTTTCATGCGACTTTTTCGGCCTTATAGCCCAGGCCGCGGACGGTCACCAGTGTGAAATCAGGGAAGATTTCGCACTTTTCCCGCAGACGGCGGATGTGCACATCCACGGTACGCTCATCGCTTTCGGCGTCCATTCCCCAAATTTCATCCATAAGCTGACGGCGCGTGAAAATCTGCTTGGGGTAGCTCAGCAGCTTATATAGCAGATAGAACTCCTTTTTGGGCAGCTGCAACTCCGCATCGCCACGGGTAACGGTGAGCGTATCATAATTCAGCACGGTTTCGCCCACCTGCAGCTGGTGGCTGGTGACAGCCTGCGCGCGGCGGAGCAGCGCCCCCACGCGCATGAGCAGCTCATCCAGATCCACCGGCTTTACCATGTAGTCATCAACCCCCAGGGAGAATCCCCGGCGCTTGTCCTCCAGGGTTTCACGGGCGGTTACCATAAGCACCGGAAGCAGGGGGTAGCTCTGCCGGATCTGCTCGGTGAGGGTATAGCCGTCCATAACAGGCATCATAATGTCGGCAATGACCAGGTCAGGCTGTGTGCGCTCCATCTCTTCCAGGGCTTCCTGCCCGTTGGCTGCTTGCAGCACGCGATAGCCGTTCATATGCAGATAGGCCGTCATCAGCTTGCGCAGGTTCTGGTCATCTTCCACCACAAGAATCGTAAACAAACCGGTCCTCCTCTCTTGCCAGGGTGAGACATATTGCCACAGGGGCGAGAGAGAATCCGCGCCCCGCTACCTTTATTGTATCACATGCTGCGGAGGGCATCAATGGGGTTCAACCGGGAAGCCTTGCGCGCGGGGGCCCATCCAAAGATGATGCCCACTGTGGCGGAGAAGAGGAATGCCAGCAGAATCGCGCCTGTGGACAGCTCGAAGTCCACCTGAAGCCATACCGCAAAGAGCAGGGAGAGCAAATTCCCCAGCAAAATGCCGATGATGCCGCCCAGGAGGCTGAGCAGACCTGTCTTTTCCGGTGGGCGGCGCTGGAGAGCGGGGCTCACCCGGAGC
>OLRD01001538.1_pt1 | contig 12826 bp, 12 predicted proteins | sample 1672051 | NCBI WGS metagenome assembly OLRD01 (sample SAMEA3136640, study PRJEB25190) | human gut metagenome | biome: human gut; feature: human-associated habitat; material: faeces | place: Austria | collected 2013 | reverse complement strand
TACTGATACATCAAGCAGGGTTACAAGCTCATACAAAATCTGCAAACTTGGGTGTTGCCCGCTGTTTTCAATGGACGCGATGTAGCGCGGCGCAATGTTCAGCTTATCCGCTAACTGATTGCGGGAAATTCCTTTTGCTTTTCTTGCCGCTTTGATAGCTTGTCCGAAAGCCTTAAAATCAAACTTTTCTTTACTCTGCTTCATAGTTATTTCACCCATCTACATTGTATATTTCATCTTCCTTTCGGGATATGATTACACACATCATAGTATGGATAGAAATAAAGCATATATAAACCTTGACGGAAGATGTCAAGGTTTATATACTATAATTAGGACTATAAAGGAGGGACGCATTTGAAAGAAAGCAGATTATTCAAAATTGTATATTATATCTTGGAAAATGGACGTATAACCGCCCCGGAATTGGCGAAAAAATTTGAAGTATCAGTACGAACGATTTATCGTGATATAGATGTGATAAGTAGTGCAGGTATTCCCATTTATGTTACAACAGGAAGAAATGGCGGCGTACAAATACTTGAAAACTATGTTTTGGATAAAGCCTTTTTTTCTGAAAAAGAGAAGCAAGACATATTAGCTGCTTTGCAAAGTGTATCGGTTGTAAGTAATACTTATGAAAAAGATATGCTGACAAAATTATCAGCTCTTTTTAATGTCAATTCTGACAACTGGTTTGAAGTGGACTTTTCACGTTGGGGAAGTAAAGAACAAGATAACACCACCTTTGAACTGTTGAAAAATGCTGTTATCTCTCATAAGGCAGTCTGTATTATGTATGTAAACTCTTGGGGAAACAAGAGCAAAAGAAAAATCTATCCGATAAAGATGATGTATCGAGCAAAGGAATGGTATATTAAGGCTTACTGTATTGATAGAGCTGATTTTCGTATTTTCAAATTTAATCGTATTATTGAAATGCAAATACTATCAGAAGAATTTACACCAATGGAATATCCTAAATCAGCAGATGAACCGAAGCAAAAATACAATACAATATCTCTTTGTTTTCCAAAAGAAATGGCATATCGTGTATATGATGAATTTGAAGCGAGCGATATAAAAGAAATGGAAAATGGCGACCTCATTGTTACTACTGAAATGCCAGAGGATAACTGGCTGATAGGCTATCTACTTTCTTTTGGTACACAGGTTACAGTAATTGAGCCTGCCTATTTGAAAAAAATTTTATCTGATGAAGCAAAAAAAATATATGAAAAAAATAAAGCATGACATTAGATGTCAAGGTTTAACTGTTACAATATGGGTGTAACGCATTTATGGAGGAAAAAATATGAGCGAACAATTTATAAATTTGACGATTGAAAATATAGACAAGGAACATTTATGTTGCGCGATTGCCGATAAAAAACATCAAGCGGGAGTAGCAGTAAAAAAGAATTGGTTGAAAGAACGGATTGCTGAGGGACACGTTTTCCGAAAACTTGATGAAAAGGGAAAGGTTTTTATTGAATATGCTCCATTGGAAACTGCGTGGGTGCCTGTTCATGGAGATAATTATTTGTATATCTATTGTCTTTGGGTGGCAGGTTCTTTCAAAGGGAAAGGGTATGCAAAATCTTTGATTGAGTATTGTATCAATGACGCAAAAGAAAAAGGGAAATCAGGTGTCTGTATTCTTAGTTCCAAAAAGAAAAAACCATTTTTGGCAGACAAAAAATTTTTACTCAAATATGGTTTTGAAGTTGTTGATACCGTAAAAAATGAATATGAATTATTGGCATTATCTTTCAATGGGGAAAAACCGTATTTTTCTGAAAGCGTAAAAGAAATGAGAATTAGTGGACAAGAACTGACAATATATTATGGCTTACAATGTCCATACATTCCAAACTGCATTGAACAAGTGCAAGAATACTGCACTAAAAACAGCATACCATTAAATTTGATTGCCGTAGACACTTTAGAGAAAGCTAAAAATCTTCCTTGTATTTTTAATAACTGGGCTGTTTTTTACCATAGAGAATATGAAACAAACCATCTTCTCAATGAAACCATTTTGAAAAAGAAATTTCAGTTATAAGGGAAAAGACTATGCACTTTGTAAAGGTAAAAGGAATTTTATCTGCTTCAAACGGAATGAATTTATATCGCGGTTGTTCTCATGGTTGTATATACTGCGACTCACGAAGTAAGTGTTATCACATAGAACACGATTTTGAGGACATTGAAATTAAAGGAAATGCTATCGAATTATTAGAAAATGCCCTCAAGCGAAAGCGTAAAAAATGTATGTTGGGTACAGGCTCTATGACAGACCCGTATATCCCACTTGAAAGTAAAATTGGGAATGTTCGTAAAGCATTGGCTTTAGCAAATAAATATGGTTTTGGCTTTACTTTGATAACTAAATCCGACCGAGTATTACGGGATTTAGACTTGCTAAAAGCTATCAACGATAAAACAAAATGTGTTGTGCAAATGACGCTGACAACCTATGATGAAGATTTATGTAGAAGAATTGAGCCGAATGTATGTACAACAAGAGAACGAGTGGCAGCTTTGAAAAAACTGAATGAAGCAGGTATTCCAACAGTTGTTTGGCTTTGTCCTATTCTTCCTTTTATCAACGATACAGAAGAAAACATCAGAGGAATTTTAGAGCATTGCATAGAAGCAAAAGTATATGGCATTATTTGCTTTGGAATGGGTCTGACATTACGCGAGGGAAACCGAGAATATTTTTACAGCCAGTTAGACAAGCTGTTCCCTCACATGAAAGAAAAGTACATACGTACTTATGGTACACAATATCAAATCAATAGCCTAAAAAACCATGAACTAATGAAATTATTTCATCGAATATGTGAGGATAATGGTATCATACATGATAACGCAAAAATATTTAAGTATCTATGCAGCTTTGAGGAAAAAGACAGCCCTATCCAATTAAATTTGTTTGATTAACTTTCAGACAACAACTGAACCGTCCAACGGGAAATAAAAAAAAACGTTGTTTGGCGGCAAAGTTTTCACGCGCCTAACAGAATATAAACGACCTAACGGCGGTTTTGGAATAATAATCAAAGCCGCCGTTTTCTTTTTCAAAAATAAGAATACGGAGGGTGTATTAAGGTCGCCCTTTTTTAAGGATACGGCGGTATCAAGGAGGTATTGTCGTGTCCTTTTTTCTTTGTAATTCTTTGTTTAACAGTTTCTACTTATCAAAAAAAGCCCACACCCTATAACGGGATATTACGGCTATACAGATGAACTATTAAGTCACTATCATACTTTTAATATTTCTTTTGCGCCTGTCTGCATTTTGCAGATGGGCGCATTTTGCATTTTCTTGAAAAAAATATGGGGAAATTCCCCGAAATCAACGTCCAAATTCCGATTTGTCTATTCAATCCTCAAAAACCATTGATTTTTCAAGGCTTCACGCCTGTTTTTCATTCAAACCTTATCTGTTTGCCCTTGTTTTTGCCCTTACGAGCCGAAACAAGGGCAATTTTTTATTCCCCGCCGACCACCTTATCCAGCAGCCTTGCGGAAGTACGCTTCGCTTCCCTTGTAGAGTGAGCGTAGATGTTCATTGTGGTACTGACATCAGAGTGTCCGAGAAGTTCCTGCACATCTTTCGGCTTTGCGCCGCCGGACAGCAGATTGCTTGTGTAGGTGTGACGGAGCGTGTGGAAATGGAAATCTTCAAGCCCTTTCACTTTCTTCTTTGCCGCCCTGCACATAATCCCTACCGTACTCGGCGCTTCATACGCCCCGTCTGCTCTCAGGCAGACAAAGGAGATTTCCTTGTAGTCCTCCGGGACTTCCTCTGTCCTTTGCAGGCTGTAAACCTCATAATAGGTGCGCCCTTTTTCCTTTACTTCTTTGTAGTAGTTCAGGTGATAAAGCTCCCCGTAGCGGAAACGGTTTTTGCGCTGTTCTGTTCTCGCCGCCCGCAGGATTGCCGCCAGCGTGTCGCAGAAATCAACGGTGCGGACTTTGCTCCGCTTTGTCGTTCCCACTTCGGTTGTGTGCCTTGTTCCGTTATAGCGCATACTGCGGCGTACCGTGAGATATTGTTCCTCAAGGTTAATATCCTGCCAAGTCAAGCCGCATACTTCCCCGATACGAAGCCCCGTGTAGTACGCTATCTGCACAGGCAGCAAAGCGGGATTATCTTTTGCCTTGAGAAATTCCTCCAGCTTTTGGAACTGTTCATGGGTGATAGTAGGAATACTGGCGGTATCTTCCTCGCTGTCCGAGAAAATATCCGTTTCCTGCTTCCTGCCCCTCAGCTTCACATACTGCATAGGGTTAAAGGTAATCAGCTTTTTCGGGAATACCGCAAAGCGGAAGGAATTTTGCAGCACCGCCGAGAACAGGAGCATATACCCTTTGCTCATGGGCTTTGAAGTTGTCCCGTCCGGGTTTGTCCCACCGTAGCTCAGAAAATCAATGAACGCCTGCAAATGGTCGGCGGTCACGGTTTTCAGCTTGCGTTTGCCAATGGGATATTGCTTGATACGGTTGACCGTTCCCTGATAGGACATGACCGTCCCGTTGCTTAAGTTGCCGGGTTTCAGTTCTTCCTCTACCCACATATCCAGCATATCGCCTACCGTGATGTTTTCCGCTTTCCCGACAAACTGCTTTTCCTCGTAGTCCGCTATCGCTTTGCGGAGCATGGCTTCTGTTTCCGCCTTGCTCTCTGTGCCTGCAAACTCTTTCTGCACTTTTCTGCCGCTTTCATCTTCAATGTAAAAGCGTCCGTACCACTTTTTGCCTTTCTTTCTTACAGAACCTTTTGCCATAGATAAAAAACTCCTTTCTATCCGTGGCAATCGGGACTGTGACATATGGTGTGCGTAAAGTAATTGTGTCACTTCCGCCAGTGGAAGTCAACTGGCGTCTTTACTTGTCAAGGTGCCACGGAATTTTCTTTTTCGGAAAGCCTTTCTTCGGCTTCCTCCACTATCCCGAAAAGTGCGCCCATCGACATTCTTGTGCGCCCCTCATCGTGGATATGTAAAATCCCGTCTAAAAACCGTTTCATATCCTCAATCGGTACTTCCATCTTCTTGCGGTATACCTGTTCCATGATTGCCCCGGACTCTATGGCGTACCGTCCAAGAGACTCTTTCAGCCCTTTGTCCTCCGCCACACGGTCAACTTCCTCCATAGCGTCAGCAAAGTAGCAGGTCATAACCGTATACAGGTCAACCATCTTGCCGAGAAATGTCGTGAGAAGCTGCTGGTGCGGTTCGCCCTTTACTGTATGGGAAACTGTGTCCAGATACTTCTTGATGTGTTCCTCAATATCCCGCTGGCAGAGAGTATAGGTGTCATATTCCTTATCATCGGAAAGACCTGTCAGCCATTCGGGAGTTGTGAGCAACGCTTCCGCAAGACCGTTGATAACCATTGTGCGCTTCGGATCAACTCCGTCCGCTTCGTACCGCTGAATGGTGGATTTGTTCACGCCCACACGCCTGCCGAGTTCCGGCATGGTAATGTTTAACTCTGTGCGGCGTTCCTTAATCCGCCCACCGACCTGTTTTGCGGTGAATGTGGTTTCTTTTTTCAAGGTGTTCACCTCCTGACTGGTATCAGTATAACACGCCGATACTTATTTTGCAACCATTATCTCGATAAAAATTGTAAATAAACTATGAATGGTTGCAAAACGGGTTGACAAGAGATGACAGAATAAGTATAATGATAAAACAGTAGTTGCAAAATGAGTATTCTAAAAAGGAGGTTGATAGAATGAGCGCAGTCAAAATGGGACTTACCATAGAGGAAGCCGCAGAATGTACGGGTATCGGCAGGAACACCATGCGGAAGCTGGTGGAATGGGGAAAGCTGCCCGTCCTCAAAGTGGGGCGCAAGACCATTATCCGCAGGGACACGCTGGAACGGTTTCTGACGGTCAATCAGGGAAGAAATCTTCTGAAACCCGATGATGTCCGCAGAGTGGAATGACCATCCATTCTTTTTCGGGAAGTAACCCTAAGCCCTCGGCGTTTGAGAGCGAAATACACCCCTCGCACAAATCTTCGATTTGTACTCCGGGTATTTCGCCCTTGCAGGGGGCTTCCGTATCAACCGCCTGCAGCGTATGATACGGGGCTGTCACCGTTGCCGCAGTGACAGCCGCAACCGTAAACGATTGCAAAAAAGGACGCACCTTGACAACAGAAAACGGAGATGATGTATGCCGAGACACAGTTTTATCCAGATGTCAAAGCTGCCCAATGTCAAAGGGCGAATATCATATATTACAAGCCATGCAAGGCAGGAAAATCTCTATGCCACCTACCGCACCGCCGACAGCACCTTTTGGAGCGATCTTGCAAGGGAAAGCCAGCAGGAGTTTCAGCGCAGCGGCACAGAGGGCAAATGTATCGAAGCAAGGGAACTGATTATCGCCTTGCCCGAAATCTATACGCAATACGAGCCGCAGCAGGTACTCACGGACTTTACAGAGGAGTTCCGCAGGCGGTACGGTGTGGAGTGCGTGTCCGCCCTCCACCACAACAAGCGCAAGACAAATTATCATATCCATCTGATTTTCAGCGAGAGGAGGTTGCTCCCCGAACCTGATGTAAAGGTTGCTTCCCGCAGCGTGTTCTTTGACGAGACTGGAAAGCGTGTCCGCACCAAAAAGGAAATCACGGGGGAGGACGGGCAGATACGGAAAGGCTGTACCGTCATCAAAAAAGGCGAGGTATACGAAAGCCATCTGTTTACTACCAAAGATACACGCTTTAAGGGAGAGCCTTTTCTCCGAGAGATAAAGGAAGTGTATACGGAACTTATCAACCGCCATATCTCTGATCCTGAGCAGCACTTAAAGGTATTTGATAAAAACAGCGTCTATCTGCCGACCAAGAAAATCGGCAAGAACAATCCCAAAGAGGACGAAATCAAAGCCGACAATGCCGCAAGGCAGGAATGGAACAGGACAGCGGATATGGCGTTATTATCAGGTATCTCCGAAGCAAAGATTTTAGAAGTCAAGCGGACAGAGATACACGAAAAAACGAGCCAGTCTATCAAAAACAAGGGCTGGCTCCCCAATCTGTTCCGCAGTATTGTCAGCAAGGCAAAGGACTTCCTGCAAAGCCTAATCCGTGAACACGATATGCCGCCGAAGCCTGTCCTTGAAATAGATATGGCAGAGTTCCGTACCATGCAAAAGCTGATGATAAAGGCGCAGGATAAGGCGAAAGAAATCCGGCATTTGCAGGATACGGTACTTCCGAAACTGAAACAGCAACTTGCCGATACAAAAGGGATTTTCAAGGGTAAGGAGCGCAAGGCGCTCACAGAGCAGATACAGCGGACAGAAAAGGAAATCGCTGAAAAGCTGGATAAACTGCCCGATGTTCTGAAAGAGGACGGTTATCCCGATGTGCAGGCGTTCATGGCAACCTACCGCAAGGCGGAGGCTGTCGTGGAGCAGTACAATCGTGACCTTGCCGCATGGGAGAGGCAGGTCAGGGAAAAACAGAAACCTGCCCAAAAAGAGCAGGCAAAGCCGCCCGAACGGAAGAGCGTACTGAAACGCCTGCGCCAGCTTCAGGCGGTGGGCAGACAGAGAAGCCAGCCAAAGCGAAAATCCCACGACAGAGAAAGATAGCTTTAATGCCGAAAACAACACCGCAGGGCAGTACCTCTGCCTTGCGGGATTACATACATTTTAAGACAGAGAAACACCCTGCAAGATTTTGAAGTCTTGCAGGGCGTAGGTGGTTCATTCAGAAATTAATACATCTCCATCGGAGATTGTTGCCTTAAATGCCGAAATTGCACCTGCAATGGTGTTACCACTGGTTTCATCAATTTCGCCTTCATAGGAAATTTGCACGGTATCACCAACCTTGACAATTCCATAATCTACATAACGGGAGATACGAAGGTCATTTAGCAGAACCTTGTAGGTGATACCGTCTGCCGGACTCTTGCACAGAATAGAATCATCCACCAAGATATATTCTTCTGTAATCTCAATGATTGTACCGGCTACCGAGTTTCTGTACGGTTCATACTCTACTTCAGTGGAATTCTCTTTCGCATAATGGATAATCCTGCTTGCAGCATCCTCGCCGATGTTGAATAGATACTGCCAATTAAATGCGTTTGTCCACAGATAGCCGTCTTCCGTCACATACAGAGCAACTTTGTAAACACCAAGTGCTTCGGAAGTAATCGTAAAACTGAGGTAACTTCTGTCACCAACCGTCCATGTTTGATCTTCAACGAAAGGGGCGTTCCTACATTCGGACAGAACTTCCCACACATAATCGTCACTGCTCAATGCAAAACGTTTGCTATCAGGAGTATTGTCTCCCTCAGAAAAGCGCTGAAGCTCCACGACCTCGGACAGATTTACGGCATCCATAAGCTCACCAAGGGTGTTCGGAGGAGCATACTCGTCATTTTGAAAGACATAATAACTGTCCTCCATCTTTACGGCTATAAACTGACTTTGAGCAATATCCTTCAATGCATATGCTTCAAACTCGGCAGAATATTTTTTTCCATTATTGACTTCATCATATCCAACCACAGTGTAGTTGCCAATACTCTCGCCAATCCATGTTTCTGATACCGCACGGCCTTTTCCATGATACTCAATACCGTCAATTTTGACATTCCTATATTTTTCATATACAGTCTGATACTCCCATGGCCATACAATTGCAGATTCGCTGGCTCGGATAGAAAAGTCCTTGTATCTGCCGTCGGTTCCCTCCGGTGTTACATTTTCCCGAAATAGCGATGGGAGGATTGCCGCCCCTGCAATTACAAGCACTGCAAAGCATGCTGCCAAGGAACCCCATTTTAACCAATGTTTCTTATTTTTCTTCTTGCACTTAGCTGCGTCGGCGACAAGATCGTCATCAATTTGCCCGATGGCATTTGCGATTCTCGGTGTTTTCATATTTCAACGCCCTCCTTAATCAAGTAATCTTTTAGCTTGTTTCGGGTGTAGAACAACATATTTTTGACCTTACTCTCAGTAAAAGAATAGCGCTTTGCAATCTCCCTTATAGAATCGAAATAAAAATACTTGCGGATGAAGACATTTCTGACATATTCCTCCTGACTGCGAAGAAACGTACTGATCAGCTCACCTACATCCTCGTCGCTCACATCGGGGGCATATCGTTCATCCGGCAATACTGCCGCAAGCTCGTCCAAGGATAAAATGATCTCCGCTGACCGTTTCTTTCGCTTCATAAACTCCAGTCGCTTCAAAGAGAGATTTCGTGCAATCTTGCAGATAAAGGGCATGAAATTGTGCGGTCTTGTAGGCGGAATGGTGTTCCACACACTCACATAAGTATCATTAACGCATTCCTCAGAATCTTCGTGATTATTTAGAATGTTATAGGCAATACTGTGGCAGAGTTTTCCGTACTTTGTATCCGTCTCCTTGATCGCCTGTTCATCTCTATTAAAGTAGAGTTCTATGATTCTCAGATCATCCATGTTGTTCACCTCCCTCATTTGACCTAAAAGCGCTTTCACCTATTAAGTACGTTTTTTGAGGCGATGGTCTTAAAAAATAACTCTTTTAGAATTATACCATAAATCTTTGATTTTTCGGTCATATACATAAAAACGGCGGCAAGGTTTTCCTCGCCGCCGCTCCGGCTTAACTGTAAATCAGTTCTGCATTTACAATCTCCACCGCTCTACTGCGAATATTATTCATCCTGCCAACCCACTCCATTTGATTTTCTGTTTTTAGTTGCTCGGTTACGCCCTCACGCTCCGACATCTGTTTTATCAACCGAAGGAACATATCCTTTGCCTGTTTGTCTATCTCGGCAAGGTATTCGTTCAGCCTTCCGCTTGTGAGCAAATTGGTATATGTAAGCCTGTGATATTCTTTCAGATAGTGCAAATGCCGCTGTCCCCACAAACCGATAGGCTGTTCTTTTTCGGTTGGTAAGATAAGACAAGGAATATAATAATCTCCTTGCAGTTCATACCACAGACCATTTTTATCATCGTAAATATACTTGTCCATTGAAAAATCCTCCGTTATAATATATTCGCACATACATCACAGTTCTCCGATTGCCACACTTATGTTTATTCTTGTTATGAGATTTTCTTGCCCTTGTATTTGCCCTTATGAGCAATGAGGGAAAGAGTAAACTTGTGTGTAACCGTATAAAGAGATAAGGCGAACACATTGCGATAAATCCTTTATTTTCAAGGCTTTTGGAGGATTTTATTGATAACCTATGGAGAGCAATAATCGCTCATAATTTTATGGTTTTCAAATTCCAATTTGTCTACTTCTGTATGTTTATTATACCAGTAACTATTATCCACAACAACGATATCCTTCTATTCAACTATTTTTAACCAAAAATTTAACTTCAGTTAAATGTTGGTAATTGATTTTAACTCCATAAAAACGGCTATGTTAACCCAAAAAGATGCAGAATTTGAAATTTATGATTTTAACACTGTTTTTTGGTGGTTAAAAGTTATTCTTCCTATGCAGAGGCATTATCAAATATGATACACTTATTACATAAGTGAGGTAAACGACTATGAACCTAGAAGAAATCAAAAATGAATTAGAAAATTTGGATATGAATCAGCTTGATTTGCTTATCAAGTATATAAAAGATAAAAAACTTTTGAATGATTACACTGCTATCTTTATTGATGCAGTCGAAGCAAAATTCAATGATGTTTTTGTCTGTCCACACTGTCATTCGACTCAGATCAGAAAAAACGGACATTATAAAAATGGTACTCAAAGATACTTATGCGAGGACTGCCATGCAACATTTACTTCAACACATGGTACAATCCTAGCGAACACTAAACTACCTGCTTTAGTATGGTTAAAATATCTTATCATAATGGATCAGGATGAAGATTTAAGAGATTGTGCTCATTATGCAGGTGTTTCATTGAAATGCAGCTTCTATATGAGACATAAGATTCTCAATGCCATGTCCAATCAAATGAACGATGTTCAATTGGAAGGAATTGTCGAACTAGATGAAATGAGTGTTAATATCAGTTATTCTGGTAATCATGTTAAACAGAATCCTTGTAATAAGCTACCTAGAAACTCTTATAAAAGAGGTCGCAAAGGACAAAAACATAAATATAATGATAAGATAACCGATGCAATACAGATTGCAGGTGCTGTTGATCGTAGTGGAAATATCTATTTAAAAGTTGCCAAGATTGGGACAACTTCCCTAGAAAGCGAAACAGTAAAAAAGGTATATGGTCAGGTCTTAAAACACGCAACAACATTATGCACAGATGGTCTATATGTATATAGAGAATTAAGCAAGGAATATGGTCTTCAGCATTATTCTTTTCCAAAAAAAAGCAAGGAAAAGCGAGGAATATATCATATAAATCATATAAACTACATTCACTCTAAAATCAAAGAATACATGCGAAAACATACAGGAATATCCTCGAAATATCTAAATGAATATCTATCATTAATAGCTTATACGATAAAAAACAAACAAAGAAATCTTCATGATAATTTTGTCAATATCTACCAATATCCATGCACATTTAGACGGGCTCAATATATAGGCACTCCATTTCTTATTGAATAGAGCATCTTTTTGGGTTAACATAGCCATAAAAACGGTGTTAAAGTCCTTTGAAATAAAACATGATATTTTCATCAGTGCTATACTTATATCGAGGTGAAGATATTATGACTGATAAAATGTTTAATGATATTATTGATTCCATTATCAATAATGCAACTGATGATGAAATTGAAATCATTAGAGAAAAGCTCAATAACCATATCATCAATCATATCTATGATGGTGAAGTACATAAGGAACTGTCAGATGAATTTGATAGTTCCTTTTGCCCTCACTGCGGGCATGAGCACATCATTAGATATGGCAAGGATAAAAATGGAAATCAAAGATATTTATGCAAACATTGTCATAAGACTTTCTCGCCCATGACAGGAACTTTGTTTTCATATTCAAAGAAGGAAGCCTATCAATGGTATCTGTATATGGAATCACTCTTTCGTGGTGATACCATTGTACAGTCTGCTCATATTGCAGGTATATGCGAACATACATCTCTTGTGTGGAGACATAAGATACTGAGTGTATGTGCTTCTCTCACGGCTGAAGATCGCATACTAGATGGAGTTGTTTACCTTGATGAAAAACTTTCAGATGTTAAACATCCTGGAATAACAGTTGAAGATAAAGAATCAAAGAAGAAAAGAGGAATCAGCGATCAGAAGAGAAACATTGTCTGTGCCATAGATGAACACAACAATAAAGTGATACAGGTATCAGAAAGAGGAAGAATACATACCAAGAATCTCTATGAAATATATAAAGACAAAATCCCTTCACAATGTACAGTTGTCAGTGACAGCCTTCGCTCATATCATGGACTGATGAAAAAGTTAGGAGTCAAATGGATTAAGATTCCATCAGGCAAGAAAGAAAAGGACGGATATACATTGGATAAGGTCAATAGATTGCATTCGTCTATTGAATTGTTTTTGCATGGATATAGAGGAATATCAGACAAGTATTTAAAGAACTACATTGGACTATATAAGATGAAAGATCAGAATAAAAATTACTATAACAAAACGACTTTCAAGGGAATATACAAGAAGATCATGAACTCCATGTGTGAGCTAAGATATAGTGACTTTACAAATGAATTTTCATTTAAGACCATATAATCAATATATTTTAAATATAGTTACCAACATTTATCTAGGGTTAGATTTTTTATTAAAAAAGTTTTCCAGAAAGGAAAACTTAATCATCAGGTAGCCATT
>OLRD01001534.1_pt1 | contig 12863 bp, 14 predicted proteins | sample 1672051 | NCBI WGS metagenome assembly OLRD01 (sample SAMEA3136640, study PRJEB25190) | human gut metagenome | biome: human gut; feature: human-associated habitat; material: faeces | place: Austria | collected 2013 | reverse complement strand
TCGGCTCGGAGCAAGGCGGAACAAGACCTGTACTTATCATTTCAAACGATGTCGGTAATAAGCACAGTCCTACGGTCATTGTCGCACCCATCACAAGCCGAATACACACCAAAGCAAAATTGCCGACGCACACTTTAATCAATGATTTTGAAGGTTTGGATAAGAACTCAATCATTTTGCTTGAACAGGTAAGAACGATTGATAAGCAGCGACTAAGGCAGTATTTGGGAATGATACCAGACGATATAGTGGCAAGGGTTGATAAGGCTCTTGCCATTAGTGTTGCATTGGAGAAAATGAAGGCAACAGATGTGTAAAAGGGACGAGAACGATAAATTTGCACATTGGTAAAAATGCGGCTGTATTTCTATAATTTAGAGTACAGCCGCTTGTTTTATAGCGGAGGTACTCATTATGGGAAATGAAAACTATATCCAAAATCCAGAATTGCAAAATGAACAGATGAAAGATGAAAACGAAGTATTTAATTCATTTATCAATGTTATGGTGCAGATAGTTGAAAAATACGGAAAGACCGTTTTGCAGGAATTGGATTGTGCTGCGTAGGTTACGCAGCCTTACATATCACATTTCCCTATAAATTTATGGAGGTGGTACGATGAACAGAGAAGGAAAGAAATGTGTCCTGTATCCGAGAGTAAGTACCGAAATGCAGGTAGACGGATATAGCCTTGAAGGACAAAAAAACGGATTAAAACGATTTGCTGACCGAGAAGAAATGGAAATTGTCGGTATCTATGAGGATGCAGGTAAATCAGGAAAATCTATTGAAGGACGACCTGCATTTAAGAAAATGCTTTCCGATATAAAAAACGGATTGGAGATAGACTATATTCTGGTTTATAAACTTTCCCGTTTCGGAAGAAATGCAGCGGATATTCTAAATTCATTAGAGTTTGTACAATCTTATGGAATAAATCTTATTTGTATTGAAGAAGGAATTGACTCGTCACAGACAAGTGGAAAACTTTTAATCTCTGTTTTGTCTGCGGTTGCAGAAATAGAAAGAGAAAATATCATTGAACAGACAATGAATGGACGGAGAGAAAAAGCACGACAAGGTGGGTGGAATGGTGGATTTGCACCATACGGATATTATCTGAAAGACAATCAGCTCTTGATAGAAGAAACGGAAGCTGAAGCAATCAGAATTATATTTGATAAATTTGCTAATTCTGATATAGGACTTGGCGGAGTAGCAAAATATCTTAATCTTCAAGGTATAAAGAAGATACCTCGTCAGAACGGCACATTGGAAACTTGGAGCAGTCATTTTATACGGTTGATATTAGACAATCCTGTTTATTGTGGAAAGATTGCTTATGGCAGAAGAACACGAGAAAAGGTAAAAGGTACAAAAAATGAATATAAGCAGGTTCATGCAGAGGATTACATTCTGGAAGATGGACAACATGAAGGAATTATCAGCGAGGAATTGTGGCAAAAGGTTCACGCAAAGCGTATGGCAACAGGAATTAAACAGCCATCCAAAATCGGTAAGGATAGGTCACACCTTTTGACGGGGATATTAAAGTGTCCCCTTTGTGGAAGTTCAATGTATACGAACAAACACGCTTGGACAAATAAAGATGGCACATACAAAGAGGTTTACTATTATATTTGCGGCAGAAATAAGCAGGAACGAGGACATCATTGTGACTATAAGGCATCTCTGAGAAAAACAGATATTGAGCCACTTGTAATTGAAGCTGTTAAGGAATTGGTAAGCGATAAGTATTTTGCAAAAGAGATTGAAAAGCGTATTGGCGTACAGACCGATACAACAGCTATTGATAAGGAACTTGCCAATTACGAGAGTAAACTGAAAGAAGTTGATTTGAACAAAGCACGTCTGGAGAGAGAAATTGATAATCTGCCTGTTGATACCCGCTTCAGAGAAAGAAAAATTCACGATATGACTTTAAGACTTGATGCCTTGTATGATACGATTGTAGAGTTGGAAGAACGGATTGAAGATGCAAAGCTGAGAAGAAGTTCTATCGAAATGGAAGCAATCACTCTGGACAATATTTACAAGCTTATGCTGAATTTCGGAAAGCTCTATGATATAATAAGTGACGAGGAAAAGAAAAGCCTTATTACTTATCTCATAAAAGAAATTCAGATATATCCAAACGGGGAGTCAGAGCAGCCTTTGAAGTCGATAGAGTTTAATTTCCCAATATATCGGGATGGTCAAGAGGTAAGGCGGCTTTTGTGGGAAAAAGGTAATACCGTTGAGACGGTATGTTTATTGTCCAAATTAAAATCGACTCAGCATATTGAAGTTGAGCTGGATATGGACGAGCTTGATTTGACCGATGCGGAGAAGAAAGCTACCTACCAAGAAATCAAAGACTATGTACTGGAGCATAGCGGCTTGAAAGTCAGCAGCTTGTATATCGCACAGGTAAAACAGAAGTGCGGTATCATTGAGCGGGAGAATTACAATAAGCCGAAGTCTGAGGACGCTAAACAGCCCCAATGCCCACCGGATAAGGAAAAAGCAATCAAGGAGGCACTCCAGCACTTCGGGATGATTTGAGGTGACGAATATGGAACGCTTGATTTCCTGTGAGTTCAATATGGATACTGCCTGTGTTGAACTGAAATTTGTCGATGGCAGCATGATTTCCATTGACACGATCGCCGTGGAGAACGAGGTTGCCGACAATATGTATCAGCGGTCAGAGCTGGACTGGCTAATCTATAATAAACCTCTGGAGTATGCGCAGCTGGTTCTTGACGGCAACTTGGAACGGTATGTGAAAGGCACACCGGAGCATCGGTTGATTGATTGAGAATAAGTGTGACAGAGCCCACCGGTCAACAATGATCGGTGGGCTCTGTATTATTCCAGTTCGCAACCAGGAGTTTCAAGACGACAGTCTGTTTCAAATGTTGTCGAGAATCTTTTGGACGGCATATGGCTTGGCATATTTGATATAAGCATCGCTCACGAAAATGGTGTTTGTCGCATGTGGTTCAACCCACATTGCCGGGTAGATAACAACCTTCTTTTTGCTTCTTCGTCCAGCTGCGGTAATTTCACTATCAGCAGTGATTTCGCAGCCTGATTGCTTAAGGATATTCGCTAAAGGCATGATCATGTTAATCTGTGTCTCTGGTTTGATAGGAGATGCTTTTATGCCATCAACACCCCATTCAAGGAGCTGAAGTGCAGCAAAGCGGTCAAGCATGCCATGTACATATTGGTTCCTGTAATGCTTTAGGCATTTGGAACACGCAGATCCACAATCACAGGAACTCAACAGCTCTTTCATATCGGATAGTAGTTCGGCAATTGCATCGGCTACACTGACAGCATAACCAGCGCCGCTCGATAGACTATCGTAAAGATAGATATCGACATAGGAGGCTTCAGCCCCAGTCCTGAGACGATAACCGGTGACAAGTTCGGTGAATTCAACATCGAGTTTTTTGCTTGCTACCAGTCGCAGTGCTTCAGCTAAGGATTGAGCTGCACGGTTAAGCCATCTCCCGATCGCTTTTAATCTGATGAATTGTTTTTTTGAAGTATTTTTCCTCCGATGTACAGAGGAATTCTATATAGGGATTATAGCATGGAGCGTTAATTTTGAAAAGCCACCGTACCAAACTAATGATACAATGGCTTTCTTTTTCATTCATAAATGATTTTTATTCAACTACCATGCCTTCCCGGGTGCTTGGTAGTTGAGGTATGTTGTGATAATCCGGACAGAGAACCGTCCCCTTGTCCTTCTATCCCATAATAGTTCTGGAAATAATATCCATAACCTTATCGTAGCAGCCTCCACATCCTGTAGAGCACCGTGTTGTGTCTCTTACATCTTCAAAAACTTTAAGAAGCTCTTCCATGTTGCTGTGTTTATGTACCTCATCAATAATATCATAGTAGCTAACGTGGTTACATTTACATACTATGTAATCGCCATCCGGCATCTTCTCCTCCTGTTTTTTCTCCTCCACTTCTTTTTTCCAGAGACTGTGCAGATTGCAGTACGCATATGCGGCAACCACTTCATCACCTTCACAAATAGCAAAGGATGCCTGCGGTTTATCACCAGGCTTTAAAACCTTTCTTTGATTTCCCTGTTTTGTCTCAAGAGAAATCCATTCAATATAGTGTTCCGGAAGCATTGGATGAGAAACCTCACCTACTGTCACCGTCACCTGATTATTCTTTACTACACAAACAGGAATATGTTTTTCTGCTGCTGCCTCTGTGACACCCGGAATCAACTCTTTCATTTTTTCCCCGCAGCACATCAGCGGAACGCCGCTTTCCTTAACAATCGCTGCAATTTTTCCACAATGTTCACAAACATAAAATTTTTGTTCCATAATTCATCATCCTTTTTTGTATTTTCTGTTTTTTATCTTACCATATACATGTTGATATTGCAAGTCAGGAGTTGAGGACAGTAACGGAAAATAACGTTCTTTTATTCTTCCTCCTGTTCAGCCAGTTCTTTACTATAAGCATACAAGTCATCATTAATTAATAAAGCAATGCTCATATCCATCAAACCATCGCTTTCTATCCTCACTCTAAAAAGAGGATAATAACGACCAAAAGATTCTTTATTTTCTTCAATATCTGCAAAAATCTTTTCCCAATCTTTATCACGCATTAAGAAATATCGATTCTGTTCAATGGGTATTTACATCCTGTTCGAAAAAGAGAATATTGACACCGGAAAGATGGAGGGCGAACTGTTGCTCTCCATTTTGTCCAGTTTGGCAGAAAGTGAATCCCATTCCATTTCAGAAAATGAAATCTGGAGCATTCAGAAACGCTTCCGCAACGGCACCTTCAAGATTTCGTACCCACCATACGGTTACGATTACATTGACGGTGAGATGGTAGTGAACCCGGAGCAGAGCGAGATCGTGAAGTGGATCTTCACAGAAGTGCTGAGAAGTATCTTCCTCAACTCAACCTTGTTATGACAGTGCCGGGTATCCGATCCTTTGCCGCTATTGTTGCATGGATGAGAGATGGTTGCAAGGCGATGGTTGGTTTGACGGTTACTCAAGAAGTAGGGTTCAGGTAGGATTTGATTGAAAAAATCATTTAGGGTGCTTGACAAAGCTCTAAATCGAGTCTATTATATAAATTGAATTATATAAAATAATTTCTGTAATTCGGGGAAGGAAACTAAAATGGCAAGAAAAACGCAGATTTCCAAAGAAGTTATTTTAGAAGCGGCATTAAAAATGCTGATCCGTGATGGGTATTCCGCAATCAATATCAAGACCTTATCAAAGGAAATTGGCTGCTCTACACAGCCCCTGGTATGGCACTTTGATAACATGGAGGGACTCCGTAAGGCGTTAGCCGATCACGCGCTGAAATACGCGAACATCAAAATGCGCCCCTCAGCCAGTGAGTCAGTCAATGCTTTTGAGCAGGTAGGACAAGCCTATATAAAAATGGCGTTGTATGAACCTAATCTTTTTCAATTTGTATTTTTGAATGGAAGTGACTGCTATCCTGTGGGAGATTCTGATGCGATTCTTGACGATAAAGATAACCGTGAGCTGATCAAAATGATAGCGGCGGAATTTCAGATATCAGAGAAAAGCGCAGAGCAGTATGTTCGAAACACTGTAATATATACACATGGGATCGCTTCCTTCTTAGCAACCGGTATGATGCACTTATCGGAAGGAGAAATCATGAGCATGTTACATCAGGCAGGTAATAGTTTCCTCAAGCAGGCAGGGATTCCGGAGGATAGAATTCCGAATCCATGAAGCACAAGGTGCAGTACAATGCGAAAAAGAGCTATTATTTGGAGTGCCTTGTTTGCGGCAGAGCTTTTAGCGGTACTGTTCCATATGAATATCAGCCGGTATTATTCCGATTTGACAGCGCGGTTGGTGTTTGGGAGCTTGCTGGCAGCAGTGGGCGGAATTGGGCTGCTGGAAGTTTTCAAAATGTGCTGACTTTAACAGCGTCTCAAATCTGTAAAGCCGATTCCAAAATATTCAAAGCCTGCCTGTATTATATCACGATTGCCATGCTGCTGATTGATCCGTTGTATCTGAGCATATTGTGCGTTTTTTTCGGCGGAGGCGATATGAATGGAATTGCACTGCTGTTCCCTGAATGGGCTGTAAGAATCTTTTTTGGAGTAATGCTGGTGATCCATTGCCTGCTGTTTTGGAGAATTGTTTTACCAAGGTACAATAGAGCGTTTATGACAAGAGAGCCTGATGCTTAGACACGGGGCTTGCGGTGCGCGTAGTGTTTTTAAAGTGCAGGACACCGAAGGCACAGAGGTGTGCTTCTCACTCTGGCTATGGCACCAGGCAGACGCTTCAGATCTATACAATAGACACAAAAGTTTTACACGTCCACGATAAGCTGAATGAGGTTTATGATTTCAATAAAAGCGCAGGAGTTATTGGGAACGGATGTTAAAATAGAACTTAAATATTAGAAAATGAAAATGATGGAGGAGAAAACCATGCTGAACATCGAACATCTGACAAAGGCCTACGGTGAGAAGAAAGCCGTGGACAATCTAAGCTTACACATCGCCCCCGGCGAGATTTACGGCTTTATCGGCCACAACGGGGCGGGAAAGACCACAACATTAAAATCCGTGGTGGGCATTTTGCAGTTTGACGCAGGAGAAATCACCATTGACGGGATATCCATCAAGGAAAATCCCTTGGAATGCAAACGGCGCTTTGCCTACATCCCTGACAATCCCGACCTGTACGACTACATGACGGGCATCAAGTACCTGAATTTCATCGCCGACATTTTCGGCGTGGGCGCAAATGAGCGGCAGGCGCGCATCCGCAAATACGCCGATGCATTTGAACTGACCGCCGATTTGGCGCAGCCCATCGCTGCCTACTCCCACGGCATGAAGCAGAAGCTGGCCATCATCGCCGCCTGGCTCCATGAGCCGAAGCTGATTCTTATGGACGAGCCCTTCGTGGGCCTTGATCCGAAGGCCTCCCATCTGCTCAAGAAGATGATGCGCCAGGTTTGCAATGAGGGCGGCGCCATCTTCTTTTCCACCCATGTGCTGGAGGTGGCGGAAAAGCTCTGCGACAAGGTGGCTATCATCAAAAACGGAAAACTCATCCGCTCCGGCACCATGGAGGAGGTCAAGGGGGACGAGTCTCTGGAGGATGTGTTCCTGGAACTGGAGGGAGAATCATGCTGAAAGTATTGGTAAAAAAGGAGATGGCGGAACTTTTCCGCAGCTATTTCTACAACGCGAAAAAGAACAAGGCCCGCTCCAAGGGGGCCACGGCAGCCTATTTTGTCCTCTTTGCCCTTGTGATGGCAGGTATCCTGGGCGGGATGTTCGCAGTTTTGGCTAAGACCCTCTGCGCTCCGCTCCACGCTGCCGGTGTGGACTGGCTCTACTTTGCCATGATGGGGCTGATCGCCGTTTTGCTGGGGGCTTTCGGCAGCGTGTTCAACACCTACTCCACGCTGTACCTGCCAAAGGACAACGACCTGCTGCTGTCTTTGCCCATTCCGGTTTCCGTACTGATGGTCTCCCGGCTTGTGACGGTTTACCTCATGGGTCTTCTGTATTCCGGCGTGGTGATGCTTCCGGCGATCCTTGTCTACTGGATCCAGGCGGCATTCACCATGACCAACCTGCTGGGTGGGCTTCTGCTTACCGTGCTTATCTCCGTCTTTGTCATGACGGTTTCCTGCGCCCTGGGCTTTGTGGTGGCGAAGATCAGCCTGAAGCTGAAGCGCAAGAGTCTGATCACCGTCATCGTCTCTCTGGTCTTCTTTGCCGTGTACTACTTCGTGGTGTTCAAGGCGCAGACCCTGATCAGCCAGCTTCTGTCAAACGCGCTGGCTTTTGGCGAAGCGGTCAAGGGTGCTGCCTATCCCATCTATTTGTTTGGCCAGGTGGGCGTGGGCGATCCGATTCCCTGTTTGGTTATTTCTCTGGTTGTGGCGGCGCTGTTCGCCCTGATGTGGGCGCTCATTTCCCACAGCTTTTTGAAGCTGGCCGCCTCCACCGGGAAATCGGAACGGAAGGTCTATAAGGAAACTGCCGTCAGGCAGAAAAGCGTCTCCCTGGCGCTGCTGGGGAAAGAATTTTCCCGGTTTCTCGCCAGCCCCAACTATATGCTCAACTGCGGCCTGGGCATCCTGATGCTGCCCGTCTGCGGCGTCCTGCTGCTGTGGAAGGGAGAGGCGTTCCTCACGGTCATGAACGAGGTGTTCGGCGAACGGCCGGGCAGCGTTCCGGTGCTGCTGTGCGCCATGGGGTGCATGATCGCCTCCATGAACGATATGGCAGTTCCCTCCGTATCACTGGAGGGTAAATCCCTGTGGCTGATGCAGTCCCTGCCCGTGAAGCCCTGGCAGGCGCTCCGGGCGAAGCTGTCCCTCCAGCTTTTGCTCACCGGCATCCCCATGCTGTTTTGCCTATTGTGTCTGGCGATGGTCTACCCCTTTGCCCCGCTGGATCTTTTGCTTGCGGCAGTTCAGACGCTGTCCTTTGTAATGCTCTCGGCGCTGTTCGGGCTCTTTATGGGGCTGAAAATGCCCAATCTCAACTGGACGCAGGAGATCACGGTCATCAAGCAGAGCATGGGAGTGATGATCGCCATGTTCGGCGGCTGGGCTTACACCGTCCTCTTCTGCGTGGGCTTTCTGCTGTTCCCCGGCTGGAAGCTGGGCTTTGCGGGATACATGGGAGCGTTCATCGGGCTGAACCTTGTTCTCTGCGGGGTGCTGTATCTGTGGCTGAAGAAGCGGGGCTGCGGGGTGTTTGCGGCACTGTAAATGGGCTTTCATGCGTTGTGGTGCCTGCGCCAGCAGGCATGGGAGTTTAGCTGCTGTTCCTTCGGAACGCTTCACGAGAATACAAACAAGATAGAAACCGAATCAGGGAGGACGCTGTCATGCTGACAAAAGTACGAAAGAAACAACTGGATACAGATTTGTGGATCATCGCCGGTGTGTCCCTTCTGGTTCTTGTCATCTATACCGTTTTCGGCAGGGAGATCGACAACATCGCCGTCGACACCGAGATTCCGATTGTGCTGCGGGTTTTGTTCATGGGCGGCATCTTTCAGTTCGGCATTGCCGGACTGGGCATCACCATCGTGGCCATTGTCAGAAAGGAACGATTTTCGGATCACGGCCTTACCCGTAAGCATTTGTTGCCCGCCATTGCCCTGAGCGCACTGTGCTGCGTACCAGATCTCCTGTATAACCTCTTTGCGGGAAATGTGCACACATGGCTTCCCTTTTCCGATGTACAAACGACGGCGGAGGCGCTTGAGAGCGGTTTTCCGGAGAACGCTCTTGCCATGCTGCTCACCGCGCTTTTTTACCTGCCTGATCATGATCCCGCTGTGCAAAAATCCGATTTGGTGGATCCACGATTACCCCAAGGACATTCAGGAAAAATATTTTGAAACCCATGAGCGCATTCCCACCGAGGTGCTCAGTGCCCCGGTGTTCTTGAAAAAGGGCTTTGCAGTGTTGCTGGCTTTATCCATTCTGACAGCATTGGCGCTTGCGGCAGGAGCGACGGATTTCAAGACCGGCTTCCTGTACGCATACGGTCTATGGCTGCTGGTGGACTGGTACGACTGCTTTTTCCTGGACTGGGTGCTGTTTGCCAACGTCAAGCGCATCCGTTTGCCGGGAACGGAGCACATGGACAAGGCGTATCACCAGAAGAAGTATCATGTGGTGCGTTCGGTGATCGGCATGGCGCTTGGTCTCGTTCCCTGCTTGCTGTGCGTCCCGATGGGCAAGGAAGGAGTATATGAAAATGAACGTTACGGAAAAAGAACATTTGAAATCGGGCGCGGCGGACTCGTCTTCTTTGGTGAAACATCGAAAGGCGATAATCGCGCTTCTGGTTATTGCGGCTGTGCTGATTGCAGCCCTTGCGGGAGCGTGGGCCATGTTCGGCACCCAGCTCACGGCGGCCATGACCATCGAGAAGCTGGATGATCATCTGTGGTCTATGGAATATAAGGGAGATTATGGCTTCGATGGATTTCTGGAGCAGGGCGGGGCAAAAAGCGACGCCGAGATGGGAGACTACATCGCCTCATTCCTCTCTCACGGCATCTGGAAGCCGGACACCTCCACCGCCGGGGGAAACTACGGCTGCTCCACCGTCACGGTGACAAGTCCCGACGGTGCGGCCCTCTTTGGCCGCAACTTCGACTGGGAAGAATGTGACAAAATGCTGGTACATACCATCCCCCAAAATGGTTATGAGTCCATCGCCACCTGCAATTTGGACTTCCTGGGCTTTGGGGAGGACTGGAAGCCCGATGGAAGCATGGGAGATAAGTTCATGGCACTGGCTTCCGTCTACGCTATCCTGGACGGCATGAACGAAAAGGGCCTGTGCGTGGCTGATCTCATGGTGAGCCACGAGGAGGGCATCGACCAGAATACCGATAAACCGGACATCACCATTGTCTCCGGTCTGCGGCTGCTGCTGGACAAGGCGGCGAATGTAGAGGAAGCGTTGGAATTGCTTTCGCAGTATGATATGCACTTTTCCCTGGGCCGTGCCCAGCACTTCTCCCTCTCCGACGCTGCCGGGCGGAGCGTGGCGGTGGAGTGGCAAAACGGCGAGATGGTGGTGACGGACACCCCGGTGGTGACCAACTTCTATCTCCACGGGGACGACGGCACCTCCGGCAGCGCCCAGTCCTATGTGCGTTTTAACACGCTCACCCAGCGGCGGGATGCGGCAAAGGGCGTGATGACCGCCGAGGAAGTCCGCACCTCGCTGGCGGCTGTGGCGCAGAGCAACTTCCCCGGCGAGAACGGCGGGGAGAAGACCTGCTGGAGTTTGGTGTACAACCAGCGGGAATTGACCGCCACCTTCTACGACACCGAGGATTGGGCGCAGCCTTATGCCCTCTCCTTGGGAGAAAAGGATTGGTGCAAAACGGGGGAGTGAGGAAGTATGAACGAGAGAACATATTCGACACCATTGGGCAAAATCCATTATTGGGTGCATCTGATTTCACCGGACGGGGTAACGTTGGTGTTTCTGCCCGGTCTGACAGCGGATCATCGGTTGTTTGACAAACAAATCGTGTATTTTCAGGGGAAATACAATGTCCTTGTGTGGGACGCCCCCGGCCACGCCGCCTCCTGGCCCTTTGCCTTTGACTTCGATTTGATGGACAAGGCAAGGTGGCTGGACGGAATTCTGGAGCAGGAGGGAATCACAAAACCCGTTATCGTGGGGCAGTCTATGGGCGGCTATGTGGGACAGGCGTATGCGCAAACTTACTCCGAAAAGCTGAAGGGCTTTGTGTCCATCGACTCCGCGCCGCTGCAACGAAAGTATATGACAACGCCGGAGCTTTGGCTGCTGAAACGAATGGAGCCAGTCTATCGCCACTATCCGTGGAAGGCCCTCTTAAAGTCTGGGACAAAGGGCGTTGCCCTGACGGAATACGGAAGGAACCTGATGTGGGACATGATGCTGGTGTATGACGGAGACCAGAAGCGCTACGCAAAGATTGCCGGTCACGGCTTCCGAATCCTTGCCGAGGCGGTGGAGCGGGATTTGTCGTATGAAATCAAATGCCCCGCCCTGCTCATCTGCGGCGAACAGGACAAGGCGGGGTCTTGTGTTCGATACAACAAGGCGTGGCATGAGGATACCGGAATTCCCCTGGAATGGATCAAAGATGCCGGGCACAACTCCAACACCGACCAGCCGAAAATCGTAAACCGGCTGATCGAACAGCTGGCTCAGCGGGCGAAGTGTCTGGAGGTTTGATTTTACGAAATCAGTGACTGAAAAGAGAAGGTGTAAGCGAATGTGGAGTTACATAGTGGGGGGAGTATTCCTTGCTCTGGCAATTTACTTCCTTGTTCAGGGGATACGATGCGGCGCGGAATTGGGGGAAACAGTGCTCCAGATCTGCTTCGCCTTGGTCTACGGGATGGTATTTGCCCTGATCTTCGCGGAAAGCGGCAGCCTTCTCCCATGCGTATTGCTCCACGCTCTGCATGACTTCTGCGCCTTTATCAGCGGAGAGGGTTCCGCGCAGTTTGAGATATGTAATTTGAGAAGAAAGGCTGGCAGCCGATGAATATATTGATTTCTTGAAACATACGGACTTAGGTTCCCAATATCCAAAAGAAAGATTTGAAGAACGTTATAGGTACATTAGTAAATAAGGCTTCTATTAGCCTTGTTGCAAGGAATGAGACTCATGAGATAATCGGCGTATGCTTTTAATTAACAGATTTTGCGTATTGGCTTTTTATAACAGATTTGGGAGTGTCTCGCGAATACACGGGAAAAGAAAAACGGCTATGAGGCCATGGGGATGAGCCAGGGGATGTGCATAAAAAACAATGAGGAGGATGTCTTTGCAAAACAATGAATTTTTGCCAAAAGGAGGATTGGAGGGCAGCCGTATGGGTTCTTTGCTGAAATCAACGAGGAATACGAGAGCGCTGCCCACGGGAACCTTGCGGTATATCAGAAGCGATTATCCGGGGCACCTTTCGGATGAAGAAGTCAGCTGGCTGCGAAAAAATGGCGTTACTACAATCATTGACCTGCGGGATAAGACGGAATATGCAGAAAAGCCGTGCAGACTGGAGACGGAAAGCGGGTTTACCTACTATCATCTGCCTGTTACCGGGGGCGGAGTCGTACCAGAATCTCCGGAGTCTGTTGCCGATGCTTATATGAAGATGATAGATGGACAGATGGAGCGGATCATTTGCGTCATTTTGAAGGCGGAAAGCAATGTGCTGTACTTTTGCGGCGCGGGAAAAGACAGAACCGGCGTGGTTTCCGCGATCCTGCTGAAACAGCTCGGATTCAGCG
>OLRD01001530.1_pt1 | contig 12873 bp, 10 predicted proteins | sample 1672051 | NCBI WGS metagenome assembly OLRD01 (sample SAMEA3136640, study PRJEB25190) | human gut metagenome | biome: human gut; feature: human-associated habitat; material: faeces | place: Austria | collected 2013 | reverse complement strand
TTTTTTTCCTGCCTTTGGCAGCCCGGCGGAATGAAAATATTCCGCCTTTTTTCAATTCGCCGGGCTGCCAAAGGCAGGAAAAAAACATCCTGATCCAGAAAGTTAACAGACTAGGCTTTGCATGGAGGGCGGCAGATGGTTTTTTGGGAGAATATGCGGACGGACAGCGAAAGTTACCGGCAGGGCGAAGAACTGTTTCGCAGGGGAAGCGTGCATCCCGCCGCCGGCCGGACGGATGCGCTGTGCTATGACGTGGGCTCCACGCCGCCGCAAAGGGTATGCCTGCTGGCCTCCGGCGCCGCGGAGTGCACCTGCGGCCAGGATCAGGAACCATGCTGCCATGTGGCGGCCGCCGCGCTGGCTGCGAACGGGGATGGACGGCTGCGGCGATTCCGGCAGGAAAACGAATTGCGCCTGGGCGAAAAGATGCTGGGCGTGCTGGGACGCGCCATGCCGGGCGGCGAAACGGTCCGTCTTACGCCCGCGCTGCGGCTGTACGCGGACGGGCGTGTGGCGCTGGGGCTGAGCGTGGGGCAGGAACGGCTCTACGCGGTCCGCAGCGTAGCGGATCTGCTGACCTGCTTTGCGCTGGGCACGCCGCTCAGGCTGTCGGCCAAATTCACCTACCGGCCCGAGGGAATGCGCTTTTCCCGCGAGGATGAGCGCCTGCTTACGCTGTTGATGAATCATATCCCGCTCAGGGGGGAAACGCTGCGCCAGCAGGAGAAGGGCGGCGCGGCCGCCGATGCAAGGCCTCGGGGCCCGCAGGCGGATGGACGCTTTGTGCTGATGACCGGAGCGCTGCTGCATGGCGTTATGCGGTATTTTGAAAATCATTCCTTCGTGCTCCTGATGGAGGACGAGAAAATCGCGCATGGCGCCATACGCACGGTGGAGCTGCCGCTGTGCTTTGCCATCGACCTTTCGCCCACGGAGCTGACCGTGCGTGCCGAGGGGGTGGAAAGCCTGCGCCTGGTCAGCCCGGACGCGCGCTACGTGCTCTGGGATGGGCGCGTGGCGCACCTGCACAGCGCGCAGGCACGGGTCTGCAGGCTTTTGTGCCAGGAGGGCCGGCAGTTCCGCTACCCCGCGCGTCAGGCGGAGGAAACCCTTGCCACGCTGTTGCCGGCGCTGTCCGCCGTAGGCACGGTCGTGCCCTCTCCGGAGCTGGCGCAGCGGCTGGAAACCGCGCCCCTGAAAGCCGCCGCCTACCTGGATCTGGTGGGGGGCAATGTGGAGGCACGGGTGGAATTTCACTATGGCGACGCCGTCATCGACCCCTTCGCCTCCTCCCGTGGGGAAGAGAAGCCCCCGGCGGAGGGCGGCCGCATGCTGCTGCGGGATGGCCGTGCCGAAAGCGCGTTGCTGGACTTCTTTTCAGACGCGGGCTTCGTGGTGCGCGGCGGACGCATCGTACTCAAGCGATCCAAGGAGATTCTGCGATTCTGCACCCAGGGCGTGGCGGAGCTGGGCAAGCTGTGCGAGGTCTATGCCTCCACGGCGTTTGAAAAGGTCAAGCCCCGGCGCTTCGCTGCTCGCGCCTCGTTCCATATGCGCGGCGGACGGCTGGTGCTTGAGCTGCTGGAGGAAGGGCGGCCTGTGCCGGAACTGTTGCCGGTGATGCGCGCCATCGCCCAGCGGCAGCAGTATGTACGGCTGAAAACGGGCGAATTTCTGGATGTGCGCGATATGAGCGCGCTGGCTCCCGTGGTACAGGAGCTGCTGGATGCGGCCGCTCTGGACGATCCTGCGGCGGACGACGAGGCGCGGGAGCTCCGCTTCGGCGCGTACCGCTCCGCCTATATGGTGAGCATGCTGCGCATGGCCGGTGCGGACGTGGCCGCTGACGAAGGCGTGGAAAACGTCATGGAAGCGCTGGGCAGCGATGCGCAGGCGGATCTGAGCTATGTGCCCGGCCGCCTGCGGCGCAAGCTCACGCCCTATCAGCAGCGCGGGTGCGCATGGGTCTTGTCGCTCTACGAGGCGCGCATGGGCGGCATTCTGGCCGACGAGATGGGCCTGGGCAAAACGGTGCAGATCATCGCGGCGCTGTCGGCGGCCCGGCGCAGGGACGGCGTGATGAAGAGCATGATCGTCACCCCCACGTCGCTGACCTATCACTGGCTGGCCGAATTCAAGCGTTTTGACGACGCGATGGTGGTGCGCGTGGTGAGCGGACCGCGGGAGGAACGGCGCCACGCCATCGAGGAGATCAAGCGCGACCCGTCGGTGGACGTGGTGCTGACCAGCTATCCGCTTTTGCGGCGCGATATTGAGCACCTGCGGGACATCCCCCTGCGCTTTGCCATACTGGACGAGGCACAGAGCGTGAAAAACGCGCAGAGCCAGGGAGCGGTGGCCGCCAAGGAGCTGGACGCGCAGGTGCGCGTGGCGCTGACCGGCACTCCCATGGAAAATCACACCGGCGAGCTGTGGAGCATCTTTGATTTCGTGCTGCCGGGATACCTGGGCACACAGGCCGCATTTCTGCGCCGCTATGGCGGAGGCGAGCGGGCCGACGAGCTGCGCGAGCGCATCCGCCCCTTCCTGATGCGCCGCCTCAAGAGCGAGGTGCTGGCCGACCTGCCCAGAAAGCGAGAGGAATACGTCTATGCCGCCATGACCCCCGAACAGACGCGCGTGTACGACAGCCTGATGCTGACGCTGCGCGAGCATGTGGGGCAGGCGCTGGCGGAGGGCTCCCTGCCGCGCGCGCGCATGCAGGTGCTCAGCATTCTGCTCAAGCTCCGTCAGGTATGCTGCCACCCCAAACTGTTTTTGCCCGACTATGAGGGCTCCAGCGGAAAGCTGGAGCTGCTGGTGCAGATCGTGCACAACGCCATCGCCGCCAAACGCCGCATGCTGATCTTTTCGCAGTTTGTGGGCATGCTGCAGATGATCCGCAAGCGCTTGGGGCGCGAGGGTATCCAGACGCTTTACCTGGATGGTGAAACCCGCCCCGACAAGCGTCAGGAGCTGTGCGACCGCTTCAACGGGGGAGAGGGAAGGGTGTTCCTGATTTCGCTGAAGGCAGGAGGTACGGGGCTGAACCTGACCGGCGCGGACCTGGTGATTCATTACGATCCCTGGTGGAACCCCGCCGCCGAGGACCAGGCAACCGACCGTGCGCACCGCATCGGCCAGACGCATGATGTGGACGTGGTCAAGCTGATTGCCCAGGGGACGATCGAGGAAAAGGTGACGGATCTGAGCAAGCGCAAGCGCGCGGTGTTTGACCGCGTGGTTATGGCAGGCGAAACCGAGCTGCGCAGCCTGTCGGAGGAGGACATCCGCGCGCTGTTCTTCACTTAAGAATGCGGGAAAGACAGGCTTTTCCTTCCTACCCGCGGCAGCTGTGCCAAAATAGCAAATCGGTTACGAAAAAAGACCGGCGTTCTGCATGCCAGCCGCGCGCAGAACGCCGGCCTTTGCGGAAAAAGGAAAAAACGCATCCTGACGGGTCCCGGGGAGAGGCTTATTCCAACTTGATGTATTTCAATCTTTGGGGCTGCTGTTCTTTTGCTTCGCAGCTGGCCGTCAGCACCTCAAGGGCTTCGGTGAAAGCGGCGATTTCCTCGTCCGAAAAGCGCTCCAGCTTTTCAAAAAAAGGAAGAAATTCCTTGCTGACGTTATCTGCGGAATTCTTCCGGTAAAAGCGGATCGCTTTTTCCGTCGGCCTGATGAAGATCTCCTTTTTGTTGCCCTCCGCGATGAAACGGTCAATAAACCCGTATTCCTTGAGCAACTTGACTTTTTTGGAAAAGGAGCTTTGCGGGATGCCCAGCTTTGCCGCGATATCGATCATGTTTTCGGTATTGTCGTGGTGCTCAACGAAATATTCGATGATCTGCCAGACCAGCCGGTCAACATAGACGCCGTCGGCAATTTCAATCCGAAATTCCTCCTTGAGCTTGTCCAGCACGTTGACGTGGCGGACAAGGGCGGCCACCAGCTGGCGGTATCTTCCCATCCATTCATCATCCATGCGCGGTTCCTTTCTTGCCGTCAGAGCATCAATAGGGACAGGGCCAATCGGTTTGTGGCTTCTTATGCAACAATTATAATGATTTGTAGGATAATTGTCAATCTTTCTTGCTCAAATGTATTGACGATATATTCTAAAGAATATATAATAAACACAAAACGGATGTAAGATCAGATGCATCCAAGGGGCAAAGCAAAAGAAGGGAAGGGGTAAAAATGGAAAAGAAGAACTGGCTGACCCTCAAAACGAAAGCCGGCTGCTGGCACCTGTTTCTGATTCTGGTAGCAGCCATTCTGGTTTTCAGCTTCTGCGCACAGATGATTACCACTCGCGGCGGGCATATCAAGGTGCAGAAGATGACCATTGATGCCCGCGGGGCAAAGCTGGAAGGCGATCTGTACTATCCCGCCGGCATAAGCGATGAGGACAAATTGCCGGCGGTGATCGTAGTTCACGGAGGCGGTGTCAACAAGGGCAATTACAAGGGCATTGCCGAAGAACTCGCCCGCCGTGAATTTGTGGTATTCAATGTCAACGCCTATGGCACAAGCGGCAGCGAGATGCCGCCCTATGACGAATACGATCAGGGCGTGGAAGGATACAATTCCTTCGGCTCCTCCTGCGGCGTCCTGGACGCGGTTGAGTTCCTTAGGACGCTGCAGTTTGTGGATCAGACGCGGATTGGTATTGCCGGCCACTCCATGGGCTCCATGAAGGCGGAATTCGCCGCCATGCTGGACGACAGCTACCTGACCTTCAATGACCTGATGATCAACGTGCTCTATGACACCTTCGGCCAGACCTTCACCGAGGAAGAAATCACCATGGACGCGGACGGACTGGCCAAGGCCCGTCTGACCGAGGATCAGCTGGCGTATTACGAATACATCAGGGCGGAGAAAAAAGAATGGTTTGACACCCGCATCCGTTCCGTGCTGATTATCGGTACGCCCGGTAGCCGTCTCATGCCGCGCAAGGAGGTCAGCGTAGCGGGCTATACCGTGAAGCGCAGCTGCCAGGTGAATGCCGGCACCATGAGCGGCACGTATGACTCGATGGCATATGTCACCAGCGATTACGGCCTGGACGCGCTGTATATGACCGGTGAGATCGCTACCGACACCTGGTACGCGATTGACGATGTGGGGCAGAAGAGCACAATCGTCGGCACAATCAATGATTCTGTGGCCGACAATGCCCAGATGAAGGCGGCCATGGACAACCGCCAGGCGCGTTTCGTCACCTATAACCGCGAGACGCACAGCAAGAATTTCTTCTCGGTTGCCACGACTGCCGATGCCGTGGTGTTCATGACCCAGACATTGGAGTACAACTGCGGCGACCTGACCGATCCCGCAACCAAGCCCATCGATCCGTCCAGTTCCGTGTTCGTGCTGCGTGAGATTTTCAATTTCCTGGCCATGTGCGCCATGCTGGCCATGCTGGTGCCGCTTGCGGCGATCCTTTGCAAAACCTCGTTCTTCGCCGCCTGCGTGGGCAAGAATGAGCCCAATGGCCGCGTATTCTCCAAGAAGCGGTACTGGCTCATCAGCGTCATCGCGTTGGTGGTCGGCTTCCTGATTATCCTGTGGATCAATGGCAACATCATGGCGCCAAGGCTCTACAGCAGCGACTTCTTCCCGCTGTGGCCCGCGTTCTGGCTCGCGCCGATCTTCCTGGGGCTGTTTGCCGCGGTTTCCCTGATCGAGCTGGCGGTATGCTGCGCTATCGACAAGAAGCGCTATGGAAGCACGAATCTGCCGCAGCTGAATATCGGGCTGGGCCTGAAGGGCGTGCTCAAATCGCTGCTGATGGCGTTCATTCTGGTGCTCGCGGGCTATGCCACGCTGGCCCTGGTCAAGTATCTGTTCAATCAGGACTACAGGATGTGGATGTTCGCCTTTGACGAGCTCAAGGTCGAGCACTGGTGGTATGTCCTGCTGACGATGGCCTTCACGTTTGTACAGCTGGCGATCAGCGGCGCAATGCTGAACTATCACCGCCGCACGGACATCCCGGAATGGCTGGACGAGCTGCTGACCGTGCTGTTCAATTCCATCGGCATCTGGCTGGTCGCATTGATCAACATCCTGGTGCTGCATTCCGGTGGCGCCATGTTCAGCAACTGGCAGTTTACCTACCAGTTCCTGCTGGCCGTTCCGGTCACGGTCTACCTGTGCCGCAGGCTGTACAAGGTTACCAGAAGCGTATGGCTGGGTGCCTTTGTCACCGGGCTGATTCTGGGATGGTCCTTCGTGGCTCCCGCCGGGTATATCATTTATCACGCCCCGGGCTGGTTCAGCGTATTCTTCCATATCTGACGGAGCCTGGATTCATGAAACCGTCTGGTGGGTATGATCCGGACGAAGAAAGAGGTTGCTGCAGAGTAAAATCTGCGGCAACCTCTTCTTTTCATCTGTTGCAGGCTCAGACCTCCGCCCGCGCTGCGCGGCGGCGCAGCCGCGGCGTGCGGCGGGGCTTAACGCCGTGGCTTTGCAGCCAGCGCACGGTATCCCGCACGGTCAGGCGCAGGTCGCGCGGGCGGTAGCCCAGCTCCCTGGTGGCCTTGTCGTGCGAAAAGCGGTCGCTGCTGGCGAGCGCCTGGAGGGAATAGGCGGTGTACAGCGGCCTGCGCCCGCGCATCCGGGCAAAAGCGGCCAGCAGCGGCGCCGCGGCGCGCGCCAGCCCCATGGGAAGCACCGGCAGCCTGCGCCCGCCGCAGACGCGCCGCGCCATCTCCAAAAGATCGCTGATGTTGCACCGGCGATTGCTGAGGATGTAGCACTCGCCCTTCCTGCCCCGAAGCGCCGCTGCCACGCAGCCCCACGCCACGTCCCGCACATCCACCATGTCGTAGCCGCCGCGCACGCAGGCGGGCAGCTTGCCCGTCATATAATCCCGGATCACCTGCACCAGGTGATTGCCCGCGTTGTCATAGGGCCCCAGAATTCCGGAGGGATGCACCACCACCGCATCCAGCCCGGCCGCGGCGGCGTCCAGCACGTCGCGTGTGGCCTCGGCCTTGGTTTTGGCGTAGCTGCCCGCCACCGCGTCCGGCGAAAACGATGAGGTTTCCCGCAGCACCCCGCCGTCGGGGTCCTGCGCGATGGCATGTACGGAGCTGACGTAGACCAGCCGGCGCACGCCGTATTGCCGGCACAGCGCCAGCACATTGCGCGTGCCTTCCACGTTGACGCGCCGCAATTCTTCGTATGGGCGGTCACCGATGTCGATCAGCCCGGCGGTGTGGATGACCACGGTGCGCGCCGGGTCCGTGCCCTCGAAAAGGGGGACGAGCGTTTCCGGAAGGGTCACGTCGCCGGTAAAATAGCGCGTTTCCCCCTGGTCGGCGGCGCTTTCATGCGGCAGCACCAGCCCCCGCACCTCAGCCTTGCGCTCCTGAAGCAACCGCACGATGGTGCCGCCCAAATGCCCAGCCGCTCCCGTCACAATCCAGGTGAACATATCATACACTCCCTTTCAAAATCATACAGGACTGTTGATTATCTTTTCTGCCTGGATTATAATGCCGATAACGGCAGGAAGCAACCGTCAGAAATGCGTCATCTGACCGGTTTTTGAACACACAGGGGCCAAAGTGTACGGAGGAGATGTAACAAATGCCGGGAGCAAAAGACCATCGCGTGTGGGTGACCCAGCGGCTGATCCGGGAGGCCTTTACGGGGCTGCTCAAGCAAAAGCCCATCCAGAGCATTTCCATCAAGGAGCTGTGCGAGGTAGCGGGCATCAACCGGGGCACGTTTTATGCGCATTATCGCGATATCTACGACCTGCGGGAGAAGATCGAAAGCGATATGTACCAGGATGTACTGGGCGAGCTCAAACCCCTGCTCGACAGCGACGCGAAAGCCACCCAGCGGGAGATCACCACGGCGGTGTTCCAGTGGATGCGCGAAAACCGCGACATGTGTGAGGTTGTTCTGGGCGAGTACGGGGATCGGTCCTTCCTGTGGAAGATGCTGGACCTGGGGCGCATGGTGTGTCAGGAAAGCTACCAGCGCATGTTTGAGGGCGCGTCGCCCAGAGACATCTCGTGGTTTTACGCCTATGCCAGCTGGGGATGCATCGGACTTCTGCGCCGGTGGCTGTGGGAGGACATGGAAACGCCCGCGAGCGAAGTCGCGGGCATTGCCGAGCAGCTGATCGGCCAGGGCATGCAGTTTCTGACCGAAAAGCAGAAAGGCAGGAAACCCTGAGAAATCCCTCAGGAGAACAGCCCTTTGCGCCGCGCCTCGATGGCATGCGCGGGGCACATCTCCTGGCAGCAGAAGCAGGAGATGCAGCCCTTGGAGGTCATCACCGCCTTGCGGTTTTCGATGTGAATCAGATGCATGGGACAGGATTCGGCGCAACGGCCGCAGCCGATGCATTTGGCGGCATCCACGCGGGGCAGGGCGCGGCCCCGGCCGAAGAAGCGGTGGAACAGCCCGTTGCCCGAAAGAAAACGCTCCTTGCCCACAATGGCATCCGGCAGGCGAAAGGGCGGGCTGGCGGGGACGAGCGCATCGCCCGTCAGCACGGCAGGCTCCTGCATCAGCCCCCGCCGGCGGGCCGCCCGCACGGTGGGCGGCATGTCGCCCCTAAGGCCCATGAGGAGGGCAGCCTGCTCATCCAGCGCATAGGGTGAACGGGAGCACAGCGTCATGCCCATATGCCGCACGTCGCCGCCGCCGGGGCCGTTTCCCTCGATGCAGTCAACGGCGTCCAGCAGCGTGATCTGCGGGGCCACGGCCTGGCTCAGGTCGATGAGCAGGTCGCTGAACGCGTCGATGGTGGGCTTGAGGCAGTGCCATTCCGGCTTTTTGAGGCCTGGAATGCAGCCAAAGAGGTTTTTGACCCCGGCGGTCATCACCGTCAGCCCGTGGGTTTTGAGCTTGGCGCAGTTGATGATGTAATCGGCCTGCAGAACGGGCGTAATCAGCGTAAAGCCGTCGCGCCGGCCGCTGGAAACATCCAGATTGAGCGTAAGCAGCCCCTCAAGCGGCGAAAGGCCGCAAGCCGCATAGAGCTTTCGGAGCATGGCGGCGCTGTAAACGCCGCCGGGGCTGTCCGCAAGGGTGATCTGCGATATGCCGTGCGCGCGCAGCCAGCGCGCCACAGCGGCCAATAGCTCCGGGTGGGTGGTGACGGCCAGCGAGGGATCGCGTGCGGCCAGCAGGTTGGGCTTGAGGAGCACATGCATGCCGGGCCTGAGATCGCCCGCCACATCAAGGGCTTCAAAATGGGCGGCCACGGCGCGGTCGAGAACCTCCGGGTCATAGCGGCCGGCGGCCTGTACGGATACGATGGGCATAAAACGCCTCCTTTGCTGCGGATCGGTGGGGGAGGGGGTCAAAAGGCGCCATTGGTCTTGGGCGTGACGCCGAAATGCCGCCAGAACGCCAGAAACGCGGCCTCGTCCAGCGTGCCGCCAAAGACCATCAGCTCGTAGCTTTCCCCCTGCCAGCGGTAGCCCACGCCTGAAGGGACGAAGCCCGCGCGCTGGTAAAACGCCCGGCGGCGAAGGCGCTGCGCGCGGTTTGGGGCCTCGGGGAGCGGGGCTTCCAGATCGGCAATCAGCCGCTGGCCCGGCTTGAGGCCCTTGATGCATTCCAGCGCGGCGGAGCCAAGGCCTCGGTTGCGCAGGGCTTCCTCGATGGCAAAGTAGAGAATGTGGGTGATGTCTGCCCAGCTGAGCAGGCTGACAAAGCCCGCAAAGCAGTCCCCCAGATAGAAGGCGAGCAGCTCGCCCTGCCCGTCAAAGCCGGACAGCAGCGCCTCAAAGGGGCGGCGCTCATTGGCGGGAAAGGCGCTCTCGTACAGCCGTCTCACGCGGAAAAGGTCCGGATGCGCCGTGCCGATGGGCAGGGCGGTCAGGGATTCATGCATGCGTTTTCTCCTCTCAGAAGGCCCTCCAGGTACAAAAGCGCGCTTTCGGCGCAGCCCTCCTGCGCAACGCGGCCCTGCTTGATTCGGTATTCATAGTCCAGCAGAAAATCATAGGCCGCGCGCAGCCGCGCCTTGTCAAAGCGGCGCGCCTGCTGCTGCGTGCGCCCCACCGCAAAGGGGGGAATCCCCAGCAGCTGCGCCTGAGACGCCTGCGGGGTGCGCTCATCCATCAGGCAGCGCATGTGGTACAGGATGCGGTACTGCCTCAGCAGCATGGCCAGAATGCCCACCCGGTCCTCGCCGGAGCGGAGCATGTCGCCAAGCAGGGCAAAGGCCGTGTCGTTGTTGCCCGCCACCTGCGCGTCCACCATCTGGAATACCGTGCACTCCGTGGAGCGTGTGCAGATCTGGTCGATATCCTCCGCGGCAATCTCCTCGCGCTCGCCAAGATAGGCGCACAGCTTGTCCATCTCCTGGCGCAGCAGCGCCGCGTCACGCCCCACGGTAAAGACCAGCCGGGCGGCATTCTCGCCGCTGAGCCGCTTGCCCATGCGGCGCAGCGCGCGTATGCACCAGTCGGCGCATTCGGCGTCGTTCATGGGGGAGAAATCCACGATGGCATTCTGCTTTTTGAGCAGCGTGTAGAGCTTCTTGCGGCCGTCGGCCTTGCCCTTGACATAGAACACCACGCACGCCGTAGGCGGAATGCGGGGCACGTAGTCCATCAGGGCGGCGGCCCGGTCCTCGTCCTCGGACTTGCGGCCCGCGGTGAGCAGGGTGCATTCCCGCACCACCACCACGCGCTTCTCGGCCAGAAAAGGCAGCGTCTCGGCGGCGGCGATGAGCGCGTCGGGAGCCGGGTCGGTCAGATCCGTCAGATTCATCTGCTCCAGCCCTTCGGGCAAAAGACGCGCGCACAGGTTTTTGAGCGCCTGCTGCTTGATGTATTCCTCCGTGCCCTCAAACAGGTAGCAGCCGGCGATGCGCCCGGCCTTGAGGGCCTCGAAAAAGGCGGTGTGATTCACGGGGCTCACCTCACTTTGTAGGGTGTGATGTACAGCTGATCGCCATGCAGGGTAAGGGTGATATCGCCGCAGTCGTCGGTGCGCAATACCTGCGCGCCGCTGCGGGTCAGGCGTTCCAGCGTCGCTTCCCCAGGCAGATAGCGGCTGCCGGAGGAGCAGCTCACCAGCGCCACGCGCGCGCCCACCTGATCGAGAAACGCTTCGCCCGAACTGTCGGCGCTGCCGTGATGCGCCACCTTGAGCACGTCCGCGGGCGCGGCGGCATAGCGCTCATAGGCGCCGGAAAGGTCGCTCGCACTGAGAATCGTGTAGGGCCCAAATCGGATGGAGAGGACCAGCGGCAGCTCGTTGGCGTCCTGCCCGGAACGGATGTGTTCCCGCACGGGCCACAGCACGGATATGCTGGTGGTATTGTAGCGCATCTCGTCGCCGCGCGCAAGCTCCATGACCGGGATGCCGGCCGCCTCCAGCCGCTCCAGCAGCTTCAGCGCGTCCGGGTCCGCCTGCTGGCGGGCGGCGTTGAGGGGCAGGTAGACCTGCCCGATGCGCACCCCGGCATCCAGCAGGTCCGCGACGCCGCCGATGTGGTCCAGATGGCCGTGGGAGTGGATGATCCACTTGACGTCCTTGGGGTTGAACCCGGCCTCCCAGATGGCCTGCACCAGCATATCGGTGCAGCCGCAGTTGCCGGAATCGATCAGCAGCAGACCGTCGCCGGTGTCGATCAGGTGGACGCACACCCAGCTGTCGCCCACATACCACACATTGCCCCAGATGCGGAAGGGATGGACGTAGCGGTCCAGCGGGTTCAGCCAGATGGGGCCGAAGTGGGTCTTGGCCAGCGCCTCGCGGCGGGCAGCGTAATCTTCGTATTCCTGTTTGATGGACATGGTTCATTCTCCTTTACTGATTGTATCACAGTCTGACGTATTTTTGAACACCGCCCTGCCAGACACGGCAGAGGGTCTTTACTGCGGTGACATCCGCCGTGACATCGCCCTCGAACAGGGCAAGGTCGGCGGCAAGTCCGGTGCGGACGGAACCCGTGGTCTCGCCGATCCGCAGGATCTCAGCGGCCCCGGCGGTGCAGGCATGGAGTACTTCCTGTGCGGTCATGCCGTATTCCTGATAGATTCCCAGCTCGGTCCAGAGGGCTTCGCCCAGCCGGACCATGGCGTTTGGCCCGGCGTCGGTGCCCGCGATGACAGGGATGCCGTACTCCTTGCAGAGCATCAGGGCTTTCTGCTTGCGCACCAGATCCCCCGGGTCTGCCTTGGCCCGCATCCACTGATAGGCGGGGTCGGTGGTGTGCAGGATGCTTTACCGTGTCACAATGGTCGGACACCAGGCCGCTCCGCTCCTGGCCAGCGCCTCGGCGGTGGGCTCATCCAGCTGAGCGTGCTCAATGATATTCACCCCCGCCCGGATGGCGTTCATGGCACCTGCCAGACCGGTGCAGTGGGCCGCCGTGAACTTGCCGACGCTGGCGGCCTCCTCCGCGGCGGCCCGCATCTGCGCCTCGGTCAGCTGAGGGGCGTTGGGCACCGAGCCCTTGGTCCCCATGCCGCCGGTGGCCATCAGCTTGACGAAGTCGGCACCTTCCCGCAGCTGAAGGCGGGCTGCCTTGCGGGTCTCATCCACAGTGTCCGTCTCGATGCCCATGGGCCAGGCGTGGCCGCCGGTGATGCAGATACAGCGCCCGCAGCCCACGATCCGGGCCCCGTCGATCAGGCCGTCCCGGATCATGTCCCGCACCACGAGGTCTGCATTGACGCCGGTGCCGCAGTTGCGCACCGCGGTGATGCCCCAGCGGCGCAGGTCCTGCACCTGTGCGGCGATCAGTGCCCCGGCAGCGGTGTGGCCCTTGGGGTCGGTGGGGGAACTCATGCTCAGGGAGCCCAGATGCACATGGCCGTCGATCAGGAAGCCGTCAACGTTGCCAAGACCTTTAACGAAAAGGTTGGCATCAGCGGC
>OLRD01001521.1_pt1 | contig 12931 bp, 11 predicted proteins | sample 1672051 | NCBI WGS metagenome assembly OLRD01 (sample SAMEA3136640, study PRJEB25190) | human gut metagenome | biome: human gut; feature: human-associated habitat; material: faeces | place: Austria | collected 2013 | reverse complement strand
AGCCCCTTAATCTGGAGGCGCGGTATTTCCAGCAGCACGCCGAAGTGGCGCGTTTAGCTCTGCCAGGTTTTTCGGGCAGCGCACCAGCATCACTTCAAATTCTCCGTCATCCAGCCGCACCTTATCCGCATTGGGAAAGCCGAACCCGCCCACCGAGCGCGTGTTGGTGAACGAACCATACCAGAAGTCGTCCTCCACACAGAAATCTCCGGCCTGAACACGGGCATGCCAGCTTTGAAACAGGTTCAGCCGCTTAACCCCTTCCAGAATATAAGCCATATGGCCCAGAAGGTTCTTTGCCTGCCGCGGCGTGGAATATGACACGTCGGTAAACATGCCAAAGGCGGCCACATAACAAAAGCGCTGGCCGCAGAAATCGCCCAGGTCCAGCCTTGTCTCCTGCAGGGTTGCCAGGCGCGCGCAGCCCTCCACCACGTCCTCGCTCAGGCCTGCCGTGGCGGCAAAATCGTTGGTAGAGCCCGCGGGCAGATACCCCACCGGCAGCGCCAACCCGGCCTCGGCCATGGCGTTCACCGTGTGGTGCAGCGTGCCGTCGCCGCCCGCACACAGCACGGCATCATACCGCCCGCCCTGCCGGGTCAAAAGCTCTTGCGCGTCGCGCTGCGTGCCCACAGGGCACACGGTGATGTCAAACCCGCTTTGGTACAGGGCCTTCAGCACGGCGTCCAGCTTTGCCGCAATGCTGTTTTTCCCCGCCTGTGTGTTATAAATGAACAGAACCGGCCTTCCGATGGCTGCCAGCCCCCCTTCCTGCAAAATCTTGTCTTATCATAGCCCGCCGCGCCGCGCCTGTCAATCCGCCACGGGCGCACAAGTTTGCTCTCTTCGCTGGTTTCGCGCGGCAAATGCGGGCAAATTTCGTCAAAATCACACCTTGCCAAATGTTTTTGGGCGGCGCTATAATAACAATGTTCTTTTTTGCATGAGCCGCACTACATGTTGTGTGGCAAAATAAAATTGCGCCCAATATATCGCCGGCAGGATGGGCCGGCAGTTTCTAGCGGACACCCCTGCCCGGCTATTGGCAGCAAACCTTCCGTTTCCCTGCGCTGTGCGCGGGGTGCGTTTGTGTTTCCCGGGCAGGCCCCTTGCGGCGGGGCGGTGCCCGGGTTTCTTTTTTTGCCAAGGCGGGAAAGCCCCGTTTTGAATATGTTGTGTATCTTTTTAGAGGAGGAAACACCATGGAAAAATTCTTTCATCTGAAAGAAAATGGTACTACTGTCTCCACGGAGATCATTGCCGGCCTGACGACCTTCTTCGCCATGTCGTACATCATCTTCGTGAACCCCAACATGCTCAGCCAGACGGGCATGCCCTTCGGCGCTGTGTTCCTTGCCACGATTTTTGCATCTGTGGTGGGCACGCTGGTGATGGGCCTGTTTGCCAATGTGCCCTACGCACAGGCGCCCGGCATGGGCCTGAACGCCTTCTTCACCTTCACGGTGGTGTTCGCCCTTGGCTTCACCTGGCAGGAAGCCCTGGCAATGGTCTTCCTGTGCGGCGTGGTGAACATTCTGATCACCGTCACCAAAATCCGCAAATCCATCATCAAGGCCATCCCCGTAAGCCTGCAGAACGCCATTGGCGGCGGCATTGGCATCTTTGTGGCCTATATCGGCCTGAAGAACGCCGGCATCCTGCAGTTCACGGCAGACCCCGGCACCTACACGCTGGCGGAATCCGGCACTGTGGTGGCTTCTTCTGCCGCCACGCCCGCCATTGTCACGCTGAACACGCCCTCTGTGCTTCTGTTCCTGATTGGCCTTGTGCTCACGGTTATTCTGCTGGTGCTGAACGTGAAGGGCGCCATCCTCATCGGCATCGTGGCCACCACCATCTTGGGCATTCCCATGGGCGTGGTAGACCTTTCCGGCATCAGCTTCACACAGGGCATCAGCGATTCCTTCACGCAGCTTGGCACCACCTTCGGCGCCGCGTTCACGCAGGGGTTCCCGGCGCTGTTCTCTGACGCTGCGCGCCTGCCCCTTGTTCTGATGACAATTTTTGCCTTCAGCCTGTCCGACACATTCGATACCATCGGCACCTTCATTGGCACCGGCCGCCGCAGCGGCATCTTCTCGGAAGAGGACGAGGCCACCATGGCTTCCAGCTCCGGCTTCAAATCCAAAATGGATAAAGCCCTGTTTGCCGATTCCATCGCCACGTCTGTGGGCGCCATCTTCGGCACGTCCAACACCACTACGTTCGTAGAAAGTGCCTCCGGCATTGGCGCCGGCGGCCGCACGGGCCTCACCAGCTGCGTCACCGCCCTGTGCTTTTTGATTGCCATTGTGCTTTCGCCTGTTGCAGGCGCCATTCCCTCTGCGGCCACGGCGCCCGCGCTGATTGTGGTGGGCTGCATGATGCTTTCTGCTTTCAAAGAACTCAAATGGGAAGATTTCTCCGAGGCCGTTCCCGCCTTCTTCGCAGGCATTTTCATGGCCCTGTGCTATTCCATCAGCTACGGCATTGCGTCCGGCTTCATCTTCTACTGCATCATCAAAGTGGTGAAGAAAGAAGCGCGCAGCATCCACCCCATTCTGTGGGTGGCCACCGCTCTGTTCGTGCTGAACTTCATCATTCTGGCCATTCTGTAAGCAAATATTCCATTGCACAGCCCGCGCTCACAGCAGCGCGGGCTGTTTTCTTTTTGCGCGGGATAAAACTTGGTTACAATTCATGCTATACTGAAAGCAAAAGGGGGAGTATGCGCATGGAACCCATTTTGGTTGTGGACGATGAGCACGCCATTGCAGACCTTGTGTGCCTTACCTTGGAAAACGCAGGCTACCGCTGCAAGGCCGCCTATTCCGGCGCCGAGGCGGCGGATAAAATTGAAACTGGCCGCTGGGCGCTGGTGGTGCTGGACGTGATGCTGCCCGACCACGACGGCTATGAATTAAAAACCTTTATTGGGGACGAGACGCCCGTTATTTTTCTCACGGCAAAAACAGACGTAGCACAGCGCGTAAAGGGCCTTGCCGCCGGCGCGCAGGATTATATCTGCAAGCCCTTCGAGCCCGCCGAGCTGGTGGCCCGCGTAGAGGCAGCGCTGCGCCGCACCGGGCGCGGGCGCAGCGTTTTGCAGGCCTGCGGCGTCACGCTGGACCCCGTGCGCCGCACGGTGTGCAAAAACGGCGTGCCTGTGCCGCTTACCCCGCGCGAATACGACCTTCTGCTGGAGTTGATGCGCAACAAAAACGCCGTGCTGTACCGCAACGCGCTGTACGAGCGCGTATGGGGAGAGGACGCCGAGGTAGATTCGCGCACGCTGGACCTTCACATCCAGCGCCTGCGCAAAAAGCTGGGGCTTCAGGCCGCCATCAAAACTGTGTACAAGATAGGCTATGAACTGGAGGATTCGCCATGAAGATAGCCCAGAAGCTGACACTGTGCCTTGTGGCCGTGACAGGCGCGCTGTTTCTTGTGGGCGGCTACTGGATGGTATCACAAAATTTTGAAGCCTCGCTGGAGCAGGCGGCCGCGCAGAACGCGGCGCAGCACACGGCGCAGCGCCTTTCGGTGGAGGATGCCGCTTTGCGCCTTGCCATGCAGCAGGCGTCCGGGGAATCCGTGCTGCACGCCGCGGGCACAGAGGTTGCCGCCGCCATGCCGCAGGCGCAGTTTTCCCTGATGAACGAGGGCTGGGCCAACTTATATTCCCGCGTGCCGCAGCAGGTAGATAAAAACATGCTGATTGATGCCGCGCGCTCTGCTCAGGACGGCTATGTACTTCGCAAAGCACAGGAAAACACATACATGTTTGTAGCCAGCACGCTCACCGCAGGCAGTACACAGGGCACGCTTGTCAGCGTGTTTGATATAACGGAACTGTATGCGCAGCGCACTGCACAGTTGCACCGTTTCTGGCGTTTGTGCGCGGTGCTGTTGTGTGCTGCTGCCGTGTTGACTTTATGTTTCACCACCATTGTGCTGCGCCCGCTGAAACGGCTTTCCGCTGCTGCTGCCAGCATTGCGGCCGGGCAATATGGCCAGCGCACACAGGTGCATACACAGGATGAAGTGGGGCGCCTCAGCCAGGATTTCGACGCCATGGCTGCTTCGGTAGAACAGGCTATGGAAAGCCTGGAAGACGAAGTGCGCCGCCGCGATGACTTCGTGGCCGCTTTTACACACGAGATCAAAACGCCTATGACAGCCATGCTGGGTTATGCTGATTTGCTGCGCAGCCGCGATATTGGCCAGAGCGCACGCGAAAAGGCAGCAGATTACGTATACCATGAAACAAAACGCCTGGAGGCGCTGAGCCTGAAACTGCTGGAGCTGATGCGCCTTGGCCACGAGGGCGCCGGGCTGGAGAGCGTGCCGCTTTCCGCCGTGTTCAGCGATGTGCGCCACGCCTGCGCCGGGCTGGAGGGGGCAAATGTCACCTTCGCAGATGCCCGCGGCGTCTGGGTTCTGGCGGATAAGCCCCTGCTGGCAGACCTTTTGTACAACCTTGTGGTAAATGCAGTGCGCGCCTCACGCCCCGGCGGGCCCGTGCAGGTGGGCTTCGAAGTGCAGAATGACACCGTGGCCCTGTTTGTACGTGACGAGGGCCGAGGCATCCCGCAAAATGAACTAAGCCGCATCACCGAGCCATTTTATATGGTGGATAAATCCCGCGCGCGGGCGCAGAACGGCTCCGGCCTGGGGCTGGCGCTGTGCCAGCGCATTGCGGCCGCACACCAAACCGCGCTGGAATTTGAAAGCGAGGTGGGCCGGGGCACCACTGTGCGCCTGTCCCTGCAGAGGGGGACGGCACCATGAAAAAGCATCTTCTTTCCGCGCTGGGCTACCTTGCCTGTGTGCTGGCGCTGGCGGCGGCCGCCGTGCTGCCCTACCGCGCCATGCTGGTGCAGGACGCAGCGCGCCTTTCCGCGCCGCATTCCATCCCCGGCGGGGCGCCCGCGGGCGGCCTGTGCGAGCAGGCCGCGCAAAGCCAGGCGGCCCAGGCGCTGTATGCCCGCATGCGCATGCTGGGCGAAGCCAATGTAGACAACGCCGCTGCCCGGCCCGCCGAATTTGACGGAGGCCTTCTGGCCGGGGCGGCCGGCACCTTGCTGGAGGCAGGCGCCCTGCCGCAGGCGTACGCCCTTTGGGCGCAGGACGGCTCTTTCGAAAAACTGGCGGACGCGGGCCCCACACAGGGCCAGGCCCTGGTGGATGAATTCGGCTTTCTCAGCCTTGCCCACGGGGCGCTGAGCGCCACCTATGCCCCCGGTAACAGCGCGGTGGTGGCCTTCTGCGCCGCCTTCACGCGCGAGGCTGCGGGCCTGCCCGCGGGGGTAGATTGGGAGGCCTGTGCCCGCAGCTATGCAGCGCACCTTGGCCTTGCGGCCGTGGATGACTGGCAGGTATACCCCACCAGTCAGGGCACCGAGGGCTGCCGCCTGTATTCGCCCGGGGCACAGCTGCTTGTCGCGGTAAGCGCCACACCCTCGGTGGTTTACCCGGACGGGATGTACACCCCGCGCTATGACGTATACCTGCGCGCAGAGGCGCGCAGCCTCTCGCCCGATTCCGCCAGAATCTATTTGGGCGGGGCCGCCTGACCGGGCGCGCAAAGCTGGAACCATACATTGCAAAAGAGGTGCAAAGCCATGCGTATCTCGTTTCGCAGGGCGCTGCCCGTGCTGGCAGGCGCCCTTTGCCTGGCCGCGGCGCTGGCCCTGTTTGCGCTGCGGCAGGGCGCGCCAAAAACGTCCGTGCCCGGCAGCGCCCTGCGCAGCGGGGCCGCCGGTGGGCAGGCGCTGCGGCCCCTGGGCCCAGAGGGCAGCACCTATGCCTTTGCTTTTTCCGCCGCCGAAAACAGCCTGTACCACACCGTGAACGCCCTGCAGGGCCAGGGCTCGCTGGTGGCCCGGCTGGATTTTTCCGCCCTGCAGGAGCATGTTTTGTGCAGCGTGCCGGGCTGTGCGCACAACAGCGGCGCCTGCCCGGCATACTGTTCCGGCTACGGCACGGCCTACGCGCTGGGCGATGCGGTTTATTCCGTCAGTTCCAGCCGCGAGGCGGACGGCAGCATCCGCTCCAGCTGGTACACGCTGCGCGAGCACGCGCTGGATGGCAGCGCCGTGCGCGAGGTGGCGCAGGTGAATTTTTTAGAGTGGGGCGCGCCCTTTGCGGCCTGCGGCACCCGGCTGTACCGCGCCTATGCAGGCGAACTGCGCATGATAGACCTTGCCAACGGCCAGGAGACCATCCTCTCGCGCAGTTTTTCCCCGCAGGCAGAGGCCATCCTCGCCTCCTGCGAGGATGTTGGCCAACTGCCGGACGGCCGCCTTGTGCTCATCTTCTGCACCCCGCAGGAGCGCATCTTCTGCGCCATGGACGCGCGCGGGCGGCTGGAAGAACTGTGCCGCCTTCCCGGCCAGGCCGTTGGCATGGGCTGCTTTGCCCAAAGCGATTACTACTACAGCGACGCCGGAACCGGCAGCCTGTATGCGCTGAACACCCTTACGGGCGAGGTGCGCCACTTTTCCGATGCGCTGTGCGCGCTGGTGGCCCCGGGCGGGTACGGCGTCAGCCAGCTGCGCACGGTGGGCGGCCGCCTGACGGTGATGCTGCATGGCAGTGAAGAGGCCTCTGCCGGGCTTCGCCTGTTTGCCTTCCCCCTGTCCGGCGGCCAGCCGGCAGAAATAACGCTCACCGACTTTTTCAACGGCTACCTGCACCCTTTGCAGGTGCGCCTGGAAACACCGGCCGGGCTTCTTGTGGTGGGCGACAGGCCCTATGCGGGCACGGCCCTCATACAGGGGCAGGACGGCGGCAGCTATGCCCAGGATGTCTATACAGAGCACCTTGCCCTCATCTCGCCGGAAGATTACTTTGCCTCAAACCCCAATTTTCACTTTTTTGACCAGCTGCCTCAGCCGCTGCCAGGCTGAGAGCGTCTTTTCGGGAGGGTTTTGCCATGAACCATCTGCAGCGCGCCGCCGGATGCGTGCTTTGCCTTTTGCTTTTGTGCGCTGCCCTGGCCGCCTGCGGGGCTGTGCCGGGCACCGGTGAGCCGGGCAGCGCGCCCGCACAAAGCGGCGTGCAGGCCCTGCCCGCCCTTCGCCCGCGCCCGCGCAGCGAGCTTTACGTTCCGGGCAACGGCGTGGTATACCGCACCATCGCCTGCCCGGGCGGCGGCGGGCTCATCACCTGCCTGGACCTTGCCACGCTGGAAGAGCGCGTGCTGTGCAGTGCCAAGGGCTGTGCCCATACCGGCGAGGCCTGCCCCGCCTGGATGCCCGGCTCCGGCATGTTGTTTTTCACGCAGGACGCGTTGTATTCCTATGCCACCCTGCCCGCCGGGGACGGCCAGAGTTCTATGCCTCTTGCCAGCCTGCGCGCGCATGCGCTGGACGGCAGCCAGGCGCACGAAGTGGCGCAGGTAAGCGATTCTTGGCAGCTGGGCGTGTTCGCCCAGGGCGGCGATGCGGTGTACGGCATCATGAATCAGCACCTGGCCAGGCTGGACCTTGCCACCGGCCACGAAACAATTTTAGAGCGGAATTTTTACCTGCACCACAATTTTTCGCTGTATGGCCTTGGCGAGCTGAACGGAAACCTTGTCATCCCCATGACGCAGGACGGCCAGCAGGTGTTTTACGCCATGGATGCAAAGGGCGCCTTTACCGAGCTGTGCCGCGGCAGCTATGGCCCCGGCACTTTCTGTGGCGGAAAATATTATTACAGCGACGCCAAAACCGGCAGCCTGTATGTGCTGGACCTTGCCACCGGCAAGGCAAGCCATTTTTCCGATGCGCTGTGCGAGTGGGCCGTGGAACACACCTGGGATGACGGCAGCGTGTTTTACACAGGCAGCGCGCGCCGGCTTTCCACGGCGGGCGGGCGCCTGCTGGTGGAAGTGGACGCACGCCGCGCGCCGGAAGATTTCGCCCCCCTGGCCAACGTGCCGCCCCGCCTGTTTTCCATGCCGCTTTCAGGCGGCCCGGCGCAGGAGGTGACGCTGCAGCAGCTGTATCAGGGCTATGGCGTGCCGCTGGCGGTGCTGGCCGAAACGCCCGCGGGCTTTCTGGTGGTTGGCGATACGCCCTACCTTGGCACGCACATCATCACCGGGCAGGACGGCGGCACTTACCCGCTGGAGGCCTACGGCGAGGCGCTGGCCCTGATTGCGCCGGAAGATTATTTTGCCTCCAACCCGAACTTCCGCTTTTTTGAACAATTGCCAAACCCGTACCCGGGCTGACCGTGCCTTGTGGAACGATGAAAGAGGTGTGTATGATGAAGCATTTCCTGCGCCCTGCCGCCCTTTTCTGCACCGCGCTGTGCTGCCTTGCGCTGGCGGGCTGCCGGGCGCCCATGCCCGGCGCGCAGCCGCAAAGCACGGCCACGCCCGCTGCACAGCAAAGCAGCCTCACCTGGCTTGCCGCGGGCGTCCCGTGCGCTGTGAACGAGGCCGGGTATTACAACATTCTCGTGCCAAATAACGGCGCGCTGCGCCTTCTGTCTTTGTACGATTTTTCCGAAATGCAGCACCGCGTTTTGTGCGAAAAAGAGGGCTGCACCCATACGGATGAGACATGCGATGCATACTTACAAGCCTCTACTTTGGTGGCCAGGCCCGGCGCGCTGTATACCATATGCCCGCGCTATTTTATAGACCCGGCGGACGAGAGCGGCCTTGCCGATTTTGTCGCAATGGACGAAAACGGGCAGAACCGCCACACGCTTTCCACCATCAGCGACAACTGGACGTTTACCGGAGCGGACGAACAATATCTATATGGTTTTTGTGAGGACGCATTCGGGCGCATCTCCCTTTCCGATGGCACGGAGACCTATCTGCTGCGCAACGCACGCGAAAAATTTCTGTTTTGGGGCAAGATCGCCGGTGTATGGGACGGCCAGTTTGTCACGGTGCAGTGGGGCGACGACACCCGTGTAGATGCGATTGAAATTGGCCTGCTCTCTCCCGAAGGGGCATACACGGCGCTGGGCACAGTGCCGGCCGGGTGCTTTCTGCCGTATTCCGGCAGCGTGCTGCTGGGCGGCACGCTGTATTATATCGACAATTCAAACGGCGCCGTGATGGGCTTTTCGCTGGAAAATGGCGAAACGCGCGAGGTATCCCGTGCGCTGTGCCAGTACGACCGCGATGAGGGCAGCGGCTTTCATGCGTGCGAGCGGTGGTATCTGGCCACAGCCGGCGGCACGCTGCTGGCCATGGTGACCGGGCTGGACAGCGAAAACCCCTGGCTGAGCACCCCGCATCAGGTCAACATTGCCACCGGCGCGGCGCAGCCGCTTTCTCTGCGGCAGGAATACCGCAGCGAAGAGCCGGGCGGCGTGGTATTCGACGGCCCCGGCTGGAACGCTGTGCCCGATTTTGTCACCCCGCTTGCCGAGACGCCGCAGAGCCTTTTTGTCGCATGCGCCTACGAGTTTTACACCGCAAGCTACCCGGGCGAGGACGGCCAGCCGGTGGAGTACCCCGGCAGCCGCCCGGTGTATGCCCTTATTTCGCCCGAAGATTACCTTGCCGGCACACCAAACTTTCAGGAAATTCAAAACCTGCCCCTGCCTGCGTAAGGGGCGCTTGGCGCGCTGCCGCTGCGCCAAAAGGTGCCGCGGTGCCTTTCCTTTGCCCTTGCCCGCCCCCGCCCTGCCGGTGCAGGGTTGGGGCGGGTGTTTGCCTGCGGCGGCGCGGCCGCTTTTCGCGGAGGATTTTCCGCCCCTCTTTGTGAAAAAATTATCATGGAAACACTTGCGAAACAGGCCAAAACCCACTATAATGAAAGTGTATGCGGGGCCGCTGGCCCTGTGCATGTTATGCAACCAAACGTTTTTCGGGAAAGGGAGTTAAATTTAATGAGCACTCTTGGTAAAAAAACGGTGGAAGACCTGAATGTAAAGGGCCGCAACGTGCTGGTGCGCTGCGATTTCAACGTGCCCATGAAGGACGGCGTCATCACCAACGATAACCGCATCGTGGCTGCGCTGCCCACCATCAAAAAACTGATTGAAAACGGCGGCCGCCTTGTGCTGTGCAGCCATCTGGGCAAGCCCAAGAACGGGCCGGAAGAAAAATTCAGCCTGGCGCCCGTTGCTGTGCGCCTTTCCGAGCTGCTGGGCAAACCCGTTGTGTTCGCCAATGACGGCGAAGTGACGGGCCCGAACGCAAAGGCCGCCGTGGCCGCCATGCAGGACGGCGACGTGGTGCTTTTGCAGAACACCCGCTTCCGCAAGGAAGAGACGAAAAACCTGCCCGAATTTTCGAAAGACCTGGCCGAGCTGGTGGGCCCCAACGCCGCATATGTGAACGACGCCTTCGGCTCTGCCCACCGCGCGCACTGCTCTACCGCCGGTGTCACAGATTATATTAAGGACACCGCCGTGGGCTACCTGATGGAAAAAGAAATCCGCTATCTGGGCAACGCCGTAAACGACCCCGAGCGCCCGTTTGTCGCTATTCTGGGCGGCGCGAAGGTGGCCGCCGGCATGGGCGCCTGCGCGCTGACCGCCGCCACCGAGGACGAGGCGCTTTTGAAGGCCAAGCAGGTGCTGGCCCTGTTGCCCTCCAGCAACCTTGAGGACAGCGAAATCATCGACAGCGACGACATGAGCCGCCTGATTTCCGCCATCGACGCGGCGGATGTGGACGCGCTTGTGGCCGCGCTGATGGACGGCGGTGCCTCCATCGAGCTCTACGCCGCTTATGAGCCTTCCGTGCGCGTGTTCATGGGCCGCATGGGCGGACACAGCGTGGGCGTGGTGGCTGCCAGCGGCAAGTTGACTGCGGGCGCCCTGCAGAAGGCCGCGCGCTTTGTGCGTTTCATGGACTGCTTCGGCATCGCCGTCATCAGCCTGCTCAACACCTGCGGCGTGACCGTGGACAGTGTGAACGCGCAGGGCTGGCTGTTCAAGGCCCAGAGCCAGCTGCTCTTTGCCTATGCCGAGGCGACCGCGCCCAAGCTGGCCGTGGTAACCGGCGATGCGATTGGCCAGGCTTACGTGGCCATGGGCGGCAAGGCCAACGCCGACATCACCTACGCCTGGCCCGGCGCGGTGATTTCCGCCCTTACGCCTGAGGCGGCGGTGGCCGTGCTCTATGCCGATCAGGTCAAGGCCGACAAGGACCTGTCCGTGGAGGAAGCGCGCGCCAAGTATGCCGGCGAATATGTGGAAAAGGTGGCCGGAGCGGTCAACGCCGCCAAGGACGGCATGGTGGACGATATCATCGATCCCGCCAAGACCCGCGCCATGCTGATTTCCGCCCTGGAGATGCTCGGCTCCAAGCGCGATTCCAACCCGCCCAAGAAGCATGACAACCTGCCCATGTAACGCCGAAAGGAAGGGATATTCATGGAGAACTTGATCTTCGGCCTTGGCGTTATGGTGATCGGCCTTTTGGTTGTGTTTCTCGGCCTGATTATCCTGATCGTTTTCATCAAGGTGCTTTCGTTCATCACCGACCGGACCACCGGCGAAAAGAAGCCTGAAAAGGCCAAGCCCGCCGCTCCCGTCGTATCCGCGCCGCCTGTGGCTGCCCCGGCTCCCGCAGTCAGCGAAGGCGTAAGCGCCGAGGTGATCGCCGCCATCACTGCCGCGATTGCCGCCGTATGGCAGGCCCCCACCGGATTTGTGGTGCGCCATGTCAAGCGCGTCAGCAACGCGCCCGCCTGGAACCGCGCGGGCCGCGAGGAACAGACCTACAGCCGCTTCTGATTTCCAAAGAAACCACTGCATTTGTTGAAGGAGGATTCCACCCCATGCGTCAGTTCAATATTACGGTCAATGGTGTCACTTATTCCGTCGCCGTCGAGGAAGTGGGCGCTGCGTCCGCTCCTGTTGCCGCTCCTGTTGCCGCCCCCGTTGCCACTCCTGTAGCTGCTCCCGCGCCTGTGGCTGCTCCTGCCGCCGCTCCCGCGCCTGCCGCCCCCGCCGCGGCTGCTCCTGTTGCCGGAGGCCAGAAGGTGAACGCTCCTATGCCCGGCACCATCCTGGAAGTGCGCGTGACCGAAGGCGCTACCGTGAAAAAGGGCGATATTCTGCTGATCCTGGAAGCCATGAAGATGGAAAACGAGATCATGGCTCCCTGCGACGGCACCATCAAGCAGGTCGTGACCGCCAAGGGCGCTTCTGTCAACAGCGGCGACCCGCTCATCGTTATTGGCTGAGATCATTCGCGGCCTTTCCCACATTCTCAAAAGAAAGCGAGTTGATTTCAAACCATGAACGTGGGCGAGAGTTTAATCAAGCTTTGCCAGGATTCTGGCATTTATGCGCTGTTTAGCGATCCCAAGCCGCTGATCATGATCGCTATCGCGTGCGTGCTGCTCTATCTGGCCGTGGTCAAAAAGTACGAGCCGCTTTTGCTGATGCCCATTGCATTTGGCATGCTGCTGACCAACCTGCCCATCGCGGGTATGTACAATCAGGAGCTGTTTGCTGGCGGCCACACCAACTGGAGCCTGTTTGGCGGCGCGGTGCTGTTGGATTCTTCGGCGCTGACCAACCCGGTTGCTTACACCTTTACCGCTCAGGGCGCCGTGATGGACGCAGCCGGAAACATGCTGGGACAAATCGTGGATGCCATCACCGCTGGCGGCGCGTTTAACGCCGCGGGTGCGCTGGTCGCCGCTGACGGCTCCATTTTGGCCAACAGCGCGCAGATCATCATCAGCTCCGCGGGTGCGTATCTGGCCGATGGACAGGTGTTCACCGTTAGCGGCCAGCTGCTGGCTACCGCCGGCAAGGTCATTACTCCCGGCATGCTGGACTACCTGTATCTGGGCGTGAAGCTGGGCATTTACCCCTGCCTGATCTTCCTGGGCGTGGGCTGCATGACCGACTTCGGTCCCCTGATTGCCAACCCCAAGAGCCTGCTGCTGGGCGCTGCCGCGCAGCTGGGCATCTTCATCACCTTCATCGTTTGTTATACCGTGATGGGTTT
>OLRD01001519.1_pt1 | contig 12955 bp, 7 predicted proteins | sample 1672051 | NCBI WGS metagenome assembly OLRD01 (sample SAMEA3136640, study PRJEB25190) | human gut metagenome | biome: human gut; feature: human-associated habitat; material: faeces | place: Austria | collected 2013 | reverse complement strand
CTCATCAAGTTCAAACGCTCCAACCAGGGCACCTGCATCAACCAGCGCCCCGTTGTCGATGTCGGCGAACATCTTGAAAAAGGTGCGGTCATTGCAGACGGCGCATCCACCAAGGACGGCGAAATTGCTCTCGGCAAGAACATTCTCATCGGGTTCATGACTTGGGAGGGCTACAACTACGAGGACGCAGTTCTCATCAGCGAACAGCTTGTTCGCGACGATGTTTACACGTCACTCCATATCGAAGAACACGAAACCGAGGCACGCGACACAAAGCAGCTCGGTGCGGAAGAGATCACGCGCGATATCCCCAACGTCGGCGAAGAGGCACTGAAGGATCTTGACGAACGCGGCATCATCCGAATCGGTGCGGAGGTTCATTCCGGCGACATCCTTGTCGGCAAAGTCACGCCCAAGGGCGAGACGGAGCTCACCGCGGAGGAACGCCTGCTCAGGGCAATTTTCGGCGAAAAGGCGCGCGAGGTTCGCGACACCTCCCTGCGTGTTCCGCACGGCGAGGGCGGCGTTGTTGTTGACGTTCGCATTTTCAGCCGCGAAAACAAGGACGAACTCTCCCCCGGCGTTCATGAACTTGTCCGCGTTTATATTGCACAGAAGCGCAAAATCTCCGTCGGCGACAAGATGGCGGGCCGCCACGGCAACAAGGGTGTTATTTCAAGAATCCTTCCCGAAGAGGATATGCCCTTCCTGCCCGACGGCACTCCGCTTCAGATAGTTCTGAACCCGATGGGCGTTCCGTCGCGTATGAACATCGGCCAGATCCTCGAGCTGCATCTCGGCAAGGCCGCAAAGGGACTTAACATGAAGGTCGCAACTCCCGTTCTTGACGGCGCGGGCGAGGACGATATCAAAATGCTGCTTGCAATGTCCAACAAGTCCAACAAGCCCATGCAGGATCTTATGAAAATGACTGCGGGCGATGTGCTGAAGCTGATTGAACTTGCGGACTCCGACCCCGTTGTCGGTGAAAAATTCCGCGAGGCATACAAACACGAGGACGGAAAGACCGTGCTTTACGACGGCCGCAGCGGCGAACCCTTTGAGAACCGTGTTTCCGTCGGATATATGTACTACCTTAAGCTGCACCACCTTGTTGACGACAAGATCCATGCAAGAAGCACGGGTCCGTACTCACTGGTCACTCAGCAGCCTCTCGGCGGCAAGGCACAGTTCGGCGGACAGCGTTTCGGCGAAATGGAAGTCTGGGCACTTGAAGCATACGGTGCGGCAAACACCCTTCAGGAGATCCTGACCGTCAAGAGCGATGACGTCGTGGGCCGCGTAAAAACCTACGAAGCCATTGTCAACGGCGAAAACGTTCCCGAGCCGGGTGTTCCCGAGAGCTTTAAGGTTCTTATCAAAGAATTGCAGTCCCTTGGTCTTGATATCAAGGTTCTGTCCGAAAATAATGAAGAAATCGTTATCGGAGAGCTTACGGACGATGACGATGTAAGAGAGTTGGGCGTCAATATTGCCGGTTATGAAGATGCACCCGGCGGCATGCTCGGAGACGATGATGTCGATGACTTTAACTTCGGCGACGACGACAGTGAGGATGACGACGACAGCTATGAGGAAGACGAGCATGATGAATTCGACGGCTTCACCTTCGAGGACGCCGACGGTAACTACGAGGAATAAAGTAAAGTCGGAAGGGAGATAAGAACTTGTTTGAACTGACAAATTTCGATGCAATCCGAATCGGTCTTGCATCCCCCGAAAAGATCAGAGAATGGTCCCACGGTGAAGTTAAAAAACCCGAAACCATAAACTACAGGAGCCTTAAACCCGAGGCGGACGGCCTCTTCTGCGAACGTATTTTCGGACCGACGAAGGACTGGGAATGCCACTGCGGACGATATAAGCGGGTGCGCTACAAGGGCGTTGTCTGCGAAAAGTGCGGTGTTGAAGTTACGAGAGCAAAGGTGCGCAGAGAGCGCATGGGCCATATCGAACTTGCGGCTCCCGTATCCCATATCTGGTACTTCAAAGGCATACCGTGCCGCATGAAAATGCTGCTGGACATGTCCCCCCGCAATCTGGAAAAGGTACTTTACTTCGTCGCATTCGTCGTTACCGATCCCGGTGACACCCCGCTTGAATACAAGCAGCTGCTCACCGATGTTGAATACCGTCAGGCGCAGCGTGATTACGGCGCAAAGAGCTTCAAAGCGGGCATGGGTGCAGAGGCCATAAAGGAGCTTTTGCAGCAGCTCGATCTTGAAAAAACCGAAAAAGAGCTTCGTGAAGAAATCGCAAATTCCGGCGGACAGAAGCGCGTGAATGCGATTAAACGCCTTGAAGTCATCGAAGCTTTCATAAAGAGCGGAAACAAGCCCGAATGGATCATAATGGATGTTGTTCCGGTTATTCCGCCGGAAATCCGCCCCATGGTTCAGCTGGACGGCGGAAGGTTTGCGACAAGCGACCTTAACGACCTTTACCGAAGGGTCATCAACCGCAACAACCGCCTTAAAAGGCTGCTTGAGCTGCGCGCGCCGGACATCATTGTTCGCAACGAAAAGCGCATGCTTCAGGAAGCTGTGGATGCACTTATCGACAACGGCAGGCGCGGGCGCCCGGGAACGGGTCCCGGCAACCGCCCGCTGAAGTCCCTTTCCGATATGCTGCGCGGCAAACAGGGACGTTTCCGCCAAAACCTGCTCGGCAAACGTGTTGACTATTCCGGCCGTTCCGTTATCGTCGTGGGTCCCGAACTCAAGATGTACCAGTGCGGTCTTCCCAAAGAGATGGCATTGGAGCTGTTCAAGCCCTTTGTCATGAAAAAGCTCAATGAGCTTGGCTATGCCCACAATATCAAGTCCGCAAAGCGCATGGTTGAGCGCGTGAAGCCCGAGGTTTGGGATGTTCTCGAAGATGTTATCAAGGATCATCCCGTTCTTCTCAACCGTGCACCCACGCTGCACAGGCTCGGCATTCAGGCATTTGAACCCGTTCTGGTTGAAGGCAGGGCGATAAAGCTTCATCCCCTTGTCTGCACCGCATACAATGCGGACTTTGACGGCGACCAGATGGCGGTTCACGTTCCCCTTTCGGTCGAAGCGCAGGCCGAAGCCCGCTTCCTTATGCTTGCGGCAAACAACATCCTCAAGCCGCAGGACGGCAAGCCCGTGGTCAGCCCCTCACAGGATATGGTTATGGGCTGCTACTACCTCACAATGCGCTGCGATGAGCTGTACGATTCCGAAATCCGCACAACGCTCAAGGCTATCATAAAGGACAACAGCTTTGTTGATGAATACGTCACCGATGAGGTCATTCACAGGGTCTATGCGCTGCGCAGCAAGACAATAATCGAGGATCTTGTTGCAAGGGCAATCCGCGAGGTTCCCGCGGTTGACGAGGAAGCCCTCCGCGAATATCTTGACGATTCCCGCCTTATCCGCATGTTCAACGGCGAGGGAAAGGCGTTCTCAAGCGAAAACGAGGCGATCATGGCGTATCAAACGGGCGAGCTTTCGCTCCATGCGCTTGCAAAGATTCGCCTTGAACGCGAGTTTGAGGGCAAGATTTACCGCAGGATCGTATCCACCTCAATCGGCAGGGTCATCTTCAACCACGCAATACCGCAGGATCTCGGTTATGTAAAGCGCGAGACTCTGGACGATATGTTCAAGCTTGAGGTTGATAAACTTGTTGTAAAGAAGGATCTCGGCAACATTATCGACCACTGCTTCCGCAAACACGGCCCCACGGTCACAAGCGAAGTTGCGGACAGCATAAAGGCTCTCGGCTACAAATACTCCACCCGCGGCGGTGTCACTGTCGGCTTCTGCGATATCACCGTTCCGGAGGAAAAGCACAATTTCCTTGAAGCCGCCGACGAACAGTGCGGACAGATTGACAACCTTTACCGCATGGGTCTGCTTTCCGCAGAAAACCGCCGCAAAAAGGTCATCGAAGTTTGGAAGGAAACGGAAAGCCTTGTTACCGACGCATTGATGAAGCGGCTCAGCCCGATTAACCCCATCTTCATGATGGCAAACTCCGGTGCGCGCGGTTCAACCAACCAGATTCGTCAGCTTGCCGGTATGCGCGGCCTCATGGCGGACCCGCGCGGACAGATCATCGAGGTTCCGATTCGTGCAAACTTCCGTGAAGGCCTCTCCGTTCTTGAGTTCTTCATCAGTTCCCACGGTGCGCGCAAAGGTCTTGCCGATACCGCACTCCGCACCGCGGACTCCGGTTACCTCACAAGACGTCTTGTTGACGTTTCTCACAACGTCATCGTTCGCGAAGAGGACTGCTTTGCGGAACGCGGCATGGCGATTGACGGCATGATTCTTGAAACCATCGGCGACGGCGACCGTCCCCTTGAACCTCTCGGCGACCGTATTCTCGGCAGGTTCACCGCAGCGGAGGTTCGCGATCCCGAAACGAACGAGCTCATCGTCGGCAAAAACGAAATGATAACGTTCGATATTCGTGACCGCATCGTTAAAGCAGGCATCACCGGCGTCAAGTGCCGCACGGTCTTCACCTGCCGCAGCGAACACGGCGTCTGCGCAAAGTGCTACGGCCGCAACTGCGCAACGGGACAGCCCGTTACCATCGGCGAAGCCGTCGGCATCATTGCAGCACAGGTGATCGGCGAACCCGGCACGCAGCTCACCATGCGTACATTCCACACCGGCGGCGTTGCAACCGCCGACGATATCACTCAGGGTCTTCCCCGTGTTGAGGAAATTTTCGAAGCACGCAAGCCCAGGGGTCTTGCGGTTATCACGGAACTCTCCGGTTCGGTGGAAATCAAGACGGACGGCAAAAAGACCGAAGCAATTATTTCCGGCGAGGACGGCGAAATCGAGAAGTATCTCATTCCGTTCGGCTCAAAGCGCAAGGTTGAAACCGGCGATTTCGTTGAAGCGGGCGACACTTTGACCGAAGGTTCAATCAACCCGCATGACATCCTCAAAATCAAGGGCGTCAAGGGCGTTCAGGCTTATATGCTCCGCGAAGTTCAGGCTGTTTACCGCAGCCAGGGCGTTGAAATTTCCGATAAGCACATCGAAGTTATCATTCGCCAGATGCTCCGCAAGGTTCAGGTCGAAGATTCGGGCGACACGGATCTGCTGCCCGGCGAGCTTATCGATATCTTCAAGTTCGAACAGACGAACGACAGCGTTGTTGCGGTGGGCGGCGTTCCCGCAACCGCAAAGCGTAAGCTGCTCGGCATCACCAAAGCATCGCTTGCAACCGACTCATTCCTCTCCGCTGCAAGCTTCCAGGAGACGACCCGCGTGCTTACCGAAGCTGCAATCAAGGGCAAGGTTGACCCGTTGGTCGGCCTGAAGGAGAATGTCATCATCGGCAAGCTCATACCCGCAGGCGTCGGCATGAAACGTTATCGCAATGTCGAAGTTGAGGTAAAGCCCGAGTCCGATAACCCGGCAGCAGCGGGCAATGCAGAATAAGCACCGCAGCCGACTGCCCGTGCAGCAGATCAATCCGGAATAACTTTACAGTTTAAAAACACGGCACCCGACAAACGGCAGAAAACTGCCGCCAAGGGCTGCCGTGTTTGCATTTGCCGCGTGCAATGCCCGAGCGGTTTCGAAATCTATCGTAAATGCCAGGAATCATCCGAGGCATATTGCGTTCGCATATCAGCAGACCAAACAGTTGAAAACTCCTTTTAAATCGCTCCGAGCGGGCTTGACGTGCGGGGAAAAAAGCGGTAGAATGTATTCGGAAAAGTTTATTCGAAAGGAAGCTTAAAAATGGCTGAATTATATACAAAAACCGAGTGCAAGCTTCACGGCACACCCTACTGCGCCGCGCTGAACATGAAAAACTGTGCGGACTGCTTCGCTTCAAAGCTTGATTCGGAGCAGCAGGAGGCTCTTATTGAGGATATAGGCTATATTGCCGCTGCTCTGCCGGAGGACGGCATTGAAAGTTTCCTTGATGAACCCGAATGTATGCTTTGCAAGGGCAGTGAAAAGGGAAAGCCCGAGTTTTTTGCGCAGCTCAGCATGGGGCACGATCATCCGACGGTTGACTACTTGGATGAAAAAAGCAATAAAAAATACAAGCGCAGCACAGCCATGCTCATACCCGTGCAGCTTCCTGCCTGCCGCAAATGCCGCAGTCTGCTCATGCAGTCGTATTTTGTACCGATAATTGTCGGCGTTGTGTTCGCGGCAGCGGGGCTTGTGCTGACGATAATCGAACCTGTTCGCGCAGCTCTTGCGCGGTTCGGCGCAGCGATCCCCTTCCTGTTTTTCCTGATGTTTGTTTTTATCGGTATCATCGCCGAAAGTTTGCTTCGGATCTCTTACACCAAGCGTGTTGAACGCAGAATGAATACCCGCGTTTCCCGCATTGCAAAGCTTTCTGCGCTCACAAAGCTGGGTTGGTTCCCTGTTCACGGGAGTGAAAACGGCATTCGATATACTTTCACCGATAAACCCCTTGAAAGCGGCATTCTGACCGGAAGAGGGCAGAGGGAGCTGCTTGACGATATTCGTTCCGAAACTTCCGAAAAGAAATAAAACTTAATCACCGAGACGTACTCAACGTTCCGGAAACAGGCAAGGCTCAATATCAACGGCGGATTCTTTCTTCCGAGGGTTGATATTGAGCCTTTTGTTGTTGTGTGTCGGAAAAGTGACGATTTTGCGAATTAAATATGTTTGAAAGAAATTCGTTCGAAAATGCGTGTTTTTTTCGAAAAAACATTGGGAATACCGTTGACAGCGATATTGAAATCCTGTATAATATCAGCATAAGATACACAGTATATAAAAGAACAAAAGTTCGGCTCTATGCAGTGTACTTAAATTTTAATATGCAGCATTAAAGGAGGTAACTTGTGCGAAAGTCAAAAAGAACTTTATCTTATCTTTTGATATTGATAATGTTGCTCCGGTTGTTGCTTATTCCGATGAGTGTTTCAGGTGAGAACGCTGCAGAGCCGGGTATTGTTCGGGAGCTTTGCGAGTTGAGAGGCACGAACACAGAAACATATCTCCGGACGGATGGCTTGCATGAATGCGTCGTCTTTTCCGAAGATGCGTATATATCAAAGGAATACCCGAGCGCAAACTATTACACGAGCAACTACCTCCGTACAGGTTGTGATGACGCCTATGGAACAAGACGCGTTCTTATAAATTTCGATATTCCGATGTATCAGATTGCAATAAATTTGCCGATAGGTTTGCACAAACAACAATGCAATCCGGGAAAAATGTGTATCATGCAGCGAGGAGCGTTGATTGCTCGGATATGCTGCTTAATATGAGTCAACTTGCCGTTATCGGCGGAGACGGCACATTAACACTGAACTGGTAAGAAAGGAAGGAAAGAATATGAAAAAAATCGCAATGATTCTTTTGACCGCACTTTTGGTGCTGAACACCTTTGCCTGCACCGGAGGCAGTGAAAAACAAGCGGTGAATCAACCGCAAGACTTGGAAAAAACGCAGCCGAAATGTTATCTTTTCAGCTCCGCAAACGGTGGACTGCAAAGCAAGGACAGCGCGGATACAGCCGTTTATGAGGGCGAGCTGATGTCGCAATGGGGCGGGTCAAGCTTTAAAGCATCCGATGCGCCGGCAAAAGCTTCCGTGACCTATGGCGGAGAAACTTACACAGGGACATACAGAGGCTCGGAGTATAGAATGGGAAATTCATATATCACGCATTACTATACGGGGGATAACTGTTATGAATTCGGGATTAATTCCGAAAACGGGAAACTTGTTGGAATCAATTTCCAAACAGAGTCTTTCTATAAAAAAGAAAGTGCGGCATCGGAGTTGAGAAATGCGCGGGAACGCGCCGAAGAGGTTGCAAGGGAATGCGCCGCAAACTTCGTGAACCTTGAAGAATGCGGTGAGCCCACGGTGAGCGTTGTGCCTCTTGGAGACGAGAGCGGCGCGGCAATGGATCTTTACCAGTACTTTTTTTGCAGGAAACTGAACGGCATTGAAACAAGGGCATATGTCGCCGTTCGCGTCAACTCAAGGGGTATGCTTGTTTCGTTTAGCCTTGGGGATTTGGATTCTTTCGATAAGATGGAGGCGGACAGCGCAAGATTCGACAGCCTGAATATTGAAGATGAAGTTCGAAAGGCGTTTCAGAATATCCACCCCTTCCCGAACGGCACGATTGTTGAGGGGCCGGATATTGACAGAGCATTTTACGCTGTGACGCCGCAGGGAGAAACGGTGATAATAGCGGCTGCTCAGGCGATGTTTTCGCTGCAACAGACGGATGAAAACTCAACACAGGATCCGGAACCGATCGGCGCAGGATATGAGTTTATCATAAAATAGAATAAGCGTGAATCGGCGGCAGAGCGCCTTGCTGCATTGTTCCGAAGAATGATGCCGTCGCCGAAAGAGTAACGGAACACAATCGACTCGCAGACGCTGCGTTGCAGAAGTTTGTCGAGTCGATTTTTATGCCCGAAGCCGAATTTCGGAATAATATAATTTGACAAGACCGATTTTTCAAAAAAATTCAATAAAAAAGGGTAAATATACTTGACAATGCCTTGAATGGATGATATAATACGCTCAGTGTGTTTTTAAGCTGACATACTATGCGATTTTTGTATGGAAAATACTCCTTTCAAGGGGTTGCAAGGGGTTTTCTTTATATAAAAATAAAAATTTTATTTTAGTTAAGGAGAAACTTTCATGCCCACTATTAACCAGTTGGTCAGAAAGAGCAGGGAAAAGGTCGAATACAAGTCCAATTCCCCGATTCTGAAGCAGTGCCCTCAGCGCCGCGGCGTTTGCACCGCTGTTCGTACCATGACTCCCAAAAAGCCGAACTCCGCACTCCGTAAGATTGCCCGTATCCGCCTTACCGACGGTCTCGAGGGTACCGCTTACATCCCCGGCATCGGCCACAACCTGCAGGAGCACTCCGTCGTTCTTATCAGGGGCGGCAGGGTTAAGGATCTTCCCGGTGTTCGCTACCACATCATCCGCGGTGCACTCGATACCGCAGGCGTTGCAAAGCGTATGCAGGCTCGCAGCCGTTACGGCGCGAAGCGTCCCAAGAAGTAAGGAGGTAAACTATGCCCAGGAGAGGTTTTGTTCCCAAGAGGGAAGTTCTTGATGATCCTATTTACGGCGGCAAGCTCGTAACCAAGCTCATCAACCAGGTTATGCTCGACGGCAAACGCGGCACGGCTCAGAAGGCCTGCTACGGTGCTTTCGATATCATTCGTGAAAAGACCGGCCGTGAGCCTCTTGAAGTATTCCAGGAAGCAATGAACAACGTCATGCCCGTTCTGGAAGTCAAGGCTCGCCGTATCGGCGGTTCCACCTATCAGGTTCCCCTCGAAATCCGTGCGGAACGCCGCCAGACTCTCGGTCTGCGCTGGATCGTGCTTTATGCACGCGCAAGGAGCGAGCGCACCATGCAGGAAAGGCTCGCCGGCGAAATTCTTGATGCCTGCAATCAGCAGGGCTCCGCTTTCAAAAAGAAAGAGGATGTTCACAAGATGGCAGAAGCGAACAAGGCTTTCGCACACTTCAGGTTCTGATTTTCCGTTTTCGGAAACATCAAAACCGCTGCCGTTTTTCGGATTTCGTTTAAAAATCCAAAAACTGCATAAACTTATTTCGGAAATTTTCAACAATGCGGAAAGGAGGATTCGGCAATGCCTCGCAAAACACCCCTTGAGATGACGCGCAACATCGGCATCATGGCTCATATTGACGCGGGCAAAACAACAACGACCGAGCGCATTCTGCTCTATACGGGCAAAATTCACCGCGCGGGCGAAGTTCACGAGGGCGCAGCCACCATGGACTACATGGAACAGGAGCGCGAACGCGGCATCACCATCACCTCCGCCGCAACAACCACCTATTGGCACGATTGCCGCATAAACATCATTGACACACCGGGGCATGTTGATTTCACTGTTGAAGTCGAACGCTCCCTGCGCGTGCTTGACGGTGCGGTTGCGGTATTCTGTGCAAAGGGCGGCGTTGAGTCCCAGAGCGAGACTGTTTGGCATCAGGCGGAACGCTACCATGTTCCCCGCATTGCCTATGTCAACAAAATGGACATCGTCGGTGCTGATTTCTTTAACGTCATGGACATGATGCGCGAGCGTTTGGGAGCAAACCCCGTCGCGCTGCAGCTTCCTATCGGCAGTGAAGCAGATTTCCGCGGCGTTATCGACCTTGTGCGCATGTGCGCAGAGGTCTATTACGACGATGACGGGTTTGACATTCGCAATGAGCCGATACCTTCGGAGTATCTTGAAAAAGCGGAGCAATACCGCACCGCTTTGATAGAAGCCGTTGCCGATGAAAGCGACGAACTGATGGAGCTTTACCTTGCGGGTGAGCCCATCCCCGAGGATCTGCTCCGCAGTGCCATAAGATCCGCAACCATCAACAACAACGCCGTTCCGACCTGCTGCGGTTCATCTTATCGCAACAAGGGCGTTCAGCCCCTTATGGACGCGATCGTTGATTATCTGCCGAGTCCCTTGGATATTCCTCCCATTGAGGCAACGAGCAGGGACGGCAAAAAAACGATCGAGGTCACGGCGGATGATTCCGCACCGTTCGCTGCGCTGGCGTTCAAAATCGTTACCGATTCATTCGTCGGCAAGCTTGCATTTTGCAGAGTTTATGCGGGTTCGCTCAAAGTGGGTTCCGTTGTGTACAATGCAAACAAGGGCAAGCGCGAACGTGTCACAAAGCTTTTGCTCATGCACGCGGACAGCCGCACCGAGCTTGACGAAGTCTATGCCGGCGATATTGCCGCATTTGTCGGACTTCGCGAGACGGTCACGGGCGAAACGCTTTGCAGCGAAGGCAAACCGCTGCTCATGGAATCAATGGATTTTCCGGAGCCGGTGATTCGTATCGCCATCGAATCAAAAACAAAGGCAGGTCAGCAAAAACTCAGCGATGCGCTTGCAAAGCTTGCAGAGGAGGATCCCACTTTCCGTTCCTATTCGGACGAGGAAACAGGTCAGACGATCCTTGCGGGCATGGGCGAGCTGCATCTTGACATAATCGTTGACAGACTCATTCGTGAGTTCAAAGTCGAGTGCCGTGTGGGCAAACCGCAGGTTGCATATCGCGAAAGCATCACAAAAACCGTTCGCACCGTCGGCAGCTATATCCGCCAGAATGCGGGCAAGGGTGTTTACGGCCACTGTGCCGTTGAGTTTGCGCCCGGTGCGCCCGGCAGCGGGTTTGTGTTCGAAAACGCCGTTCCGCCTTCCGTGCTTCCGCCTGAATACGTTAAGGCTGTTGAAGAAGGCATTCGCGAGGCATCGCGCAGCGGTTCGCTGGGCGGATACGAAGTCGTTGATTTTTCCGCAAAGCTTGTTGACGGCAGCGTGAACGAGCTTGAATCATGCGAACTTGCATACAAAATTGCGGGAAGTCTCGCATTCCGCGAAGCGTGTGAAAAAGGCGGCTCCGTGCTGCTTGAACCGTTCATGAAGTGCGAAATTGTCGTTCCGGACGAGTTCTTGGGCGATGTTATGGGCAACATCACGGCGCGGCGCGGCAGAATCGACGGGGTTGAAATGCGCGCGGGAGGTCAGCAGTGCATCAATGCGCTTTGTCCCCTCAGCGAAATGTTCGGCTATGCAACGGATCTGCGTTCAAGAACGCAGGGCCGCGGAAGCTTCACAATGCATTTCGACCACTATGAAGAGGTTGCCAAGAACCTTGTTGACAAAATCCTTGGCATTATCTACCAGTAACATCGGAGCTTCCGACAGCGGCAAAAGGGCTTATTCAGCCGGTCTCGCCGAAAAATCCCGACTTTGCGAGAATATATCTGTCGGAGCACCGTGATACACCGACATCCCCTTATTGCAAAAGCGATGCAATTGGGATATAATTATTTGAGAGAATAAACTATTAAATCCATCAGGAGGAATTCACAATGGCAAAGCAGAAGTTCGAAAGAACCAAACCCCATGTAAACATCGGCACCATCGGTCACGTTGACCATGGCAAGACCACCCTCACCGCTGCAATCACCATGGCTCTCTCTCAGCAGGGCCAGGCTGCAGCAATGCGTTACGATGAAATCGACAAGGCTCCCGAAGAGAAAGCCCGTGGTATAACCATCAACACCGCTCACGTTGAATACGAGACCGATCACCGTCACTATGCACACGTTGACTGCCCCGGCCACGCTGACTATGTTAAGAACATGATCACCGGTGCAGCACAGATGGACGGCGCAATCCTCGTTGTTTCCGCAGCGGACGGCCCCATGCCCCAGACCCGTGAGCACATCCTGCTCGCTCGTCAGGTCGGCGTTCCCTACATCGTTGTTTTCATGAACAAGGTTGACCAGGTTGACGACGAAGAGCTCCTTGAGCTTGTTGAAATGGAAATCCGTGAGCTGCTCTCCAGCTACGACTTCCCCGGCGACGAGATCCCCATCATCAGGGGTTCTGCTCTGCGTGCTCTCGAAGCACTCACGGCAGGCAAGGTCGCAAAGGAAACCCCCGAGTGCCAGTGCATTTTCGAGCTTATGGATGCTGTTGACCAGTACATTCCCGAGCCCGAGCGTGCTTCCGACAAGCCCTTCCTTATGCCCGTTGAGGACGTATTCACCATCACCGGCCGCGGCACCGTTGCAACCGGTCGTGTTGAGCGCGGTGTTGTAAAGGTAAACGATCCCGTTCAGATCGTCGGTCTCCGTGAAACCAAGCAGACCGTTGTTACCGGCGTTGAGATGTTCCGTAAGCTCCTCGATCAGGCGATCGCAGGCGACAACATCGGTGCTCTTCTCCGCGGTATCCAGAGGTCCGAGGTTGAGCGTGGTCAGGTTCTGGCAAAGCCCGGTTCCATCCACCCCCACACTCACTTCAATTCCGAGGTTTACGTTCTGACCAAGGAAGAAGGCGGCCGTCATACCCCCTTCTTCTCCGGCTATCGTCCCCAGTTCTATTTCAGTA
>OLRD01001518.1_pt1 | contig 12963 bp, 23 predicted proteins | sample 1672051 | NCBI WGS metagenome assembly OLRD01 (sample SAMEA3136640, study PRJEB25190) | human gut metagenome | biome: human gut; feature: human-associated habitat; material: faeces | place: Austria | collected 2013 | reverse complement strand
TTCGGCCCGCTTTAACTCTTAGCCCTTCACTCTTGGTCTCTGTTGAGTGCGATGAGGAAGAAGATGTTGAAAGCAAGTGGCACGAGTACCTTGAGTACCTGATTCACTGGGCAATCTCCCATTCGGACAAGGGTTTCGCAGGGTGTATGCCCGCTTGCTACAACGAGTGGCTGGATTGTGAAGGGAGTGATGACGAATGAGTGAGTGAAAACACTACCTCGTCGCAAAAATATTACGAAATGCGGAAGGAGAAACACGATGAACGAGCAGTTCGACAAAAAGAGTATCTTGGAAATGTCGATGGGCGCTATCCTTGAACGGGTGGATTACGAAATGGGCCATGTTCTGGATAATATCATTGACCCGAACACAAAGGCCACCGCCAAACGGAAAATCACGGTGAACCTCGAATTGATACCCAGTTCGGACCGAAAGACCATCACAGTGCAGAGCACAGCCAAAAGTACCTTGGTTCCTACCGAGCCTATTACCACCAGCCTCTTTATCACGAGCCAGCCCGGCACGGGCGAGATGGTTGTGGCTGAGATGACCCCGCAGGTCCCCGGACAGGTTAGCATGGATGGGAATGTGCAAGAACAGCCCAAGGTGCTCAAATTTGCAGAAGTACGCAAAGCCGCTCAGGGATAAATCTGAAAGGAGAAAAACGACATGATTAAGGAAGCCTTACAATACCTCGTCTCGCTCAAAGATAACAAAACTTACGAGTTTTACGGCGATGTATATTCCGACCGAGAACTGGTGAGAGTCACTCCACACATTGACCGTCCGAGAAAGATTGAGCTGAACGGTCTGGACAGCATCGTTAAGATGGTGAAGGCAGAGCTGCCCATCGAAAAACGCAAGCTGTTTATCAAGGTATGCGGCCCTCGCAGTGTGGAGGTTTTCTCCATACTCGATGACTATATGGGACGCGACTATCTCTACGAGGCGGTATGCGATGCTCCCGATTTTCACGGAGGCTGGAGAGAGCAGGACAATGCTATTATTGAACTCCGCAGCGCATTTGTGCCGAACGAAGGAACGGAGTACCTGCTCGACCTGCTCTCCAGAATCTGTAAAGATGATTCTGTTACGAGCGAGGACAACGGCGTGTCGCAGACAGTATCTGCCCGGTCTGGAATCGGCCTCAAACGGCTCGAAAATCTCAAGAGCAGAATCAAGCTCATTCCTTACCGCACATTCACTGAGGTAGAGCAGCCTGAGAGTGAATTCATTCTTCGTCTCGATGCACAGGGCAGGGTTGGCCTTATTGAAGCTGATGGTGGCAAGTGGAAGCTGGACGCCAAAGGCAAAATCAAAGAATATCTTGAATCCAACCTTTCCGAAGAAGTTGAGCGTGGAGAAGTCATTGTGATGATGTAAGTAGCGGAATGGGTCCGGGCCTCAACCCGGACCTATTTTTACAGGAGGTTCACTATGGAAAATGAAGAGGCAATCAGACGAATTGCTGCGTGGTTTGTTGCTTCCGACAACATACCCGAAGAAGTCATAGATGCACTCGATTTGGCAGTAGAGTCGTTAAGCAATAGCAACCCAGCACAGGAGGAAAAGCTCTTTTCGGGAGAATGGATTGATGCACAAGGTCAGTCACCAGAAAAACCGGGCAGGTACTTGGTAGTGCTACGTCGATACGCCCCGGAGAGCCTCGGAGGAAACCAGTGCAAGGTGACAATCCTTCGCTTTAGGCCGGACGGTAACTTCCAATACCCCGTCCATTTCCCGGATTGGATTAACGATGAGATTGAGGAAACCATTACACACTGGATGCCCCTGCCAGACCTTCCTGAGAAAGAAATTCAGCCTATATGGTTCATGGAGAACGGAGCAACCTTCCCACAAACCATGCGGGAAGAGAAAACCGGTACAGAGTGGTGGGTTCGCACTCCGCACCCCATCTTTGACAGGGTTCCGGGGTTGAAAGAGGTTTGCACACTGAGAGATATTTGCGATGGGTTCTCCAGTGGTAAGTTCTACGAGTGCTGTCACTACTGCAACCATTTTTCCACAGATGGCCTGACAAGCCCCAATGGTTGGTGTGACCTGCACCCAGAAGAAGGTAGCGGATTCGCAGAAACCTACGGATGCCCAAAATTTGAAATGAGGTATGACCCATGAAGTGCAAAGACTGCGGTAAAGAGAAAAATTGCCCCGGACTACACACGGGGCCGCACAAAAATTGTTTCCGTCAAAAGACCAATGCTGACAGGATTCGAGAAATGACCGATGCTGAACTGGAGCTATTTCTCCCCAACTGGAGCTACACGAATGCCTGCAAAGCTGGCGAGCATGACTATGCTGGTTGCGATAACGAGTGCGAGAAGTGCGTTGCCGAATGGCTGAAACAGCCGTACACCGGCAAGGAGAGGTATATGCAGTGATGGAGTTCATCAAAGGGGACATTGTAGAAAACAGGTTCGCTGGTGAGTACAATCCCAGAAGGCTCATGGTGTATCTCGGAAAGAGCACCATCCGGCAGGGCCGGTACAGGCACAAAGGGTACACCTGCCTCGACTACGATGGAGAGAAAGTTCAGCTCTTTCGGGAGAACGACCCTTTGGTCAAGGTAGGACACATGAAGGAATTTGATGATTTTGTTGATGCACTAAGGAGGTTGGCAGAATGAGCTACGATATTTCGCTGGTTGACCCCGTTACCAAGGAAACGCTGACTATGGATGCTCCGCACCAGATGCGGGGCGGTACATACGCGATTGGCGGGACTGACGAGATGTGGGTCAATATAACCTACAACTACGCTCGGTGGTATTACAAGGATTACGCCTTCGGAGAGAACGGAATCCGCAGTATTTATGGTCTTTCGGGAGCCGAGAGCATCCCTGTTCTGAAAAAGGCTATTGAAGGTCTTGAAAACTCCGATGAGGAGTTGCCCTACGAGGAAGCCAAACAGTGCATTGAGCAGGGCGCGACCGGCTATTGGCTGCCCACCAGAACGAACGCTATAAGGCCCCTCTATCAGCTTTTGGCGTTGGCTCAGATGAGGCCGGACGGCGTATGGGAGGGAGATTGATGTCGATGAGCGAAAATATAAACAAGGCGCTCTGCGGAGGCTCTGAGGTGTACAGGGCGCTTGGCGAGGCGCAGAAGGCACTTGAGGTACAGGAAGAGCAACACCGCAAAGAGATGGAAGCCCTCAGAGCGGAGAACATCCGCTGGAGGCAAATTGCTACCGAGCAGGACAAGCAGATAGATTGGCTTCGCAGTATGGTTCAGGGTGACTGCGATTACTGCGCCCACCATTACGAGCTACACAGCGAAGGCCCCTGTGGAAAATGCGTACACTACGCCGCAGAGGAGTTCATCAAAGGAGATTTCTGGGTTCTGAAAGGAGACGCTATGGATAGAACAAAGGCCGCTGACATCATCCGAGAGCGGATTGCCATTGATAAGGCAACAATGAGCAACGAACCTGTAAGCGATTTTGACAAGTTCGTTGCAGAGCAAGACGAGGCGCTCTTGGCGGCTCTCTCAATGCTGGAGCATCCGCTGCATCACTTTATCGAGGACGAGGTTCCGTTCCGCTTGAGGGAGATTCTGGACATCCCTGAAGAGAAAATCACGCCGGAGCTGGTGAGCGCCTGCGTTGAGTATCTGAAGGACCACTCGGAAGTGATGTTCAATTACGATGGGATTGATGAGACGCTGCAAACTATTGTAAATGATATGGAGGTTGCTGACAATGACGATTAAACGGGGAGAAATTTACTACATCCAGTCTTATGGAAACGAGTGCGGCTCCGAACAAAGAGCAGGCAGGCCCGCAATCATCGTTTCCAACGATAGGGGCAATCAGAGCAGTTCTACGGTGGAGGTGGTGTATCTGACCACCCAGCCGAAGCACGACCTCCCCACTCACGTTGTTATCAGGGCCACTGGCAAGGAGAGCATCGCACTTTGCGAACAGGTACATACTGTTGCGGTGGAGCGCATCGGAGATTACTGCGGAGAGTGCTCCAAGAACGAGATGCAGAGCGTGGATATTGCGCTTCTGGTATCACTCGCACTTGATACCTTTGCACCAGTGGAAAAGGTTGTGGAGCGTACCGCCCCCCCTGTGGTGCCTGCGGCAGCTCTACGAGATATGGAGAAGAAGCTGCTGGAGTCCGAAGCTCGGCTCTCTCTGCTCCAGACGATGTATACAGACCTGCTCCAGCAGATTACAGCGAGGTGATGAGATGACGGCAGCAGAACTTCTGGCAGGTGCGATTGCCAGTCGAAAGAAACCTAACAAAGAGGTAGCGGCTCACCTCGGCGCAAAGGCTTCAACCTTCAGCCGTAGAATATCTCGCAACTGCCTCAAGGCGCAGGAACTGATGGACGCCGCCGAATATCTCGGCTATAAGGTGGTGCTGGTCGATGCAGACACAGAGGAGCTGGCAGAGTTCCCCGGAAAATCTACCGGCCCTCGTATTCGGAAACAGATTGATGGCGTAGTGTACGACACAGACAAGGCCAAGCCGATATGCCACACTGACCCCGACAACGGGTGGTGGATGGAGCTGTTTGAGACAGACAGCGGTCAGTTCTTCGTAGCGCACTACACCACTTGGGACGGCGTGGGAAACTTCATAACCCTCTGCCCAGCGGAAGAAGCAAGGAACCTACGGGACACTTACGCAGTTTGAAGGGAGGCCCTCGTGAGAGGGCCTTTTCTTTTGCCCTTTATTACCGAATGGTAAATAATCGAGAAAAATTACAAAATCGCAAGAAAAAGTCTTGCCCTTCGGGACTGCGTTTACTATAATAATAATGTAGGAAGAAAAATTATAAATATAGTAAATACAGGAGGTAGCACGATGGAAGAACGAGCAGTCATTCTTTACGATAGCTGGACTGGAGAGTACGACCGAATCCCTATGAGCGAATGGAAAAAGATGAAGCCCGAAATTGAGTGCTACGCTGGTAGATACAGCGTCTGGTACGAAGAGTAAGGAGGTACATACGATGTTTACATTGCAGGTCAAGTACAACGGGCGTTGGAAGTGGAGCGTCCGCACCTATCAGACGATGGAGGATGCCAAACGCCGGATAGCAGAGCTGGCACGGGTGGGCATAAAGTCCAGAGTACGGCTCGCCGCAGAGCTTTATCATTGAGGAGGTGTTCACAGTGTATAGATACTACCTGACGCAGCGGCCCGCGATGCCCGGTTCTTTTCCAAGACCTATGCACAACTACCCCAAGGAGGTACATAACTTCGACAAGCGTACCTTCTGCGAGGAGATTGGCAGAGAGGCTTGGGCCTATCTGGATTACTTTGCGCCGTTGCCCGAAGAGACAGTGAGAAGCTACGAGATGGTGAAGGGAGGCGTTCACAATGACAAGGGTGTATGAGACGGTCAGAGAGGCCGCAGAACTCTGGGTCAGCCAGTTCAATGCCATTCCGAAGGGAATGATGGACAGGCTGATGAGGGAGAACCCGGATGAGTGGCAGGAGGTCACTGAACCCGCAATCGGCGATGAGGTCTATGTCTACGAGCTGGAGGAAGAGTGGGACACGCTCGAACACCACGGGGCCATTTCTAACATGACGAAGCCCGATGGGATTTATCTTATCGAGCTGAACGATGGAGTTTCCATTCAGGTCGGCAAGGAGGACTTCGAGGTTGAGCGTGATGGTTCACTGCCGATGTGGGGAACGATGTGGTCCTTCGGCGATTCCTGCGATGATTGGTGGCTGGAGGAAGGAGACGGCGTTCAGAAGATGTCCGAGTGCGGATTCCGCATTTACGAGCACGAGGAGTTCGGGTTTTTCTTTGGAATTGACGGGGCTGGGTATTCGTTCTTTGACGAACATTGGATTCCACTCTACAAAGCAAGGGGACTTCAGTGGCACAATAAGGAGGATGAGTAATGATGACAGCACGGGAACGAGATAAACTGGTAGAAAACCTTCACAAGATTGCTGATTATGTCAGGTCCAACTACATTCCGATGCTTCGCAAGTGCGACAGCTTATCAGTTCAGTTCGGTGAGTTCAAGTATTATCCCTGCTCTTACACGAGAGAATATGAGCACTCGTTCGGGTTTAGCTATGACGGTGACATTTGGTACAGGACAGGCGGTTTGGGACAGCATTTCTGCGATGACCCCATAGCTGGTGAGAGTATTTACAAGAATCCGTTTTACGCCGAGGACCTGCTTATTCAATGGGGAACCGTGAAAAGGCTCATTGCTGACGAGCTGGGGAAAAGGGCTGCAAAACGAGCGGCTCTTGATAATTTTGAGGTATAAAGGAGTGGGCGCATTGGTATTCACTATCCAAAAGGCAAAGATTCCTGCGTGGGGCTACGAAATCACGGCGAAAAGGTTTCACAATATCGCACCTACCGTTGAGGCGGCGATTTCCTATCTAAAAGGAAGGTACGGGTGCAATGTAAAGTACAGAGTGAAGGAGGACGAACGCAATGACGCTGATGGAGATGCTGATTAAGGAGGGCTATCCTAAAGAGGAGTTCTTTCATCATTATTCCGACCTTTACATATTTGCCACACCGATGACACAGAGGGTCGTAAACCAGTGGTGCAAGGACAACGGGTATCACAGAGACCTGTTCGTGAGTACCTTCCACGACCAGCAGACCGGCAGGCTGATGTACGATGTAGCTTTCCAGTATGACCCGTTCTGGCAGGGCAAGCGAATCTGAGGAGGTGATTCTGATGCCGTACAAGTCTGAAAAGATACCACTCCAGCCGAACCAAGACCGCCGCAGGAAGCTAACCGAGGAGCAGAAGGACGAGATTCTTCGTATCTACGAGTCGGGAGTGTGCGGTATGAGGCCCTTGGCGAAGCAGTTCGGGGTGAGCCGCACAACCATACAAATCATAGTGAGGCCAGACAGGGCTGCCAGAATCAAACAGAGAATCAAGGACCACTGGAGGGACTACCGGCCTTCCAACGAGGAATGGGCCGAGATTATGAGAGAACACCGCCACTACAAACAATCACTCTATGTTAAAGGTGAGCTGAAGGAGGTTGAGCAAAATGGCATATCAGAGAAAGACTCGTGATGTTTACCGCCTCTTCGTTGACTATGGTCAGGGGTGGGAGCACGAGCTGGACGAGTTCTCACTACGGGAGATTCGTCAGCGTCAGAAAGAGTACAGGGAAAATTGCCCGCAGTACCCTACGAGGGTCACTCGCGGCAGAGAAAGGATTGAGAGAAATGATGAGCAGCAGTGAGAGAAGCGGGTACGTTGCAGAGTGGTGTCCCAACTGCAACACAGAAATCGAGATGGTGTGGGACGTGGAAACTCTCGGCTATAAAGCGTATTGCCCAGTGTGTGGCAAAAGGTTGATGCTCTGCGATGCCTGCCAGCATACGCCCGATGGAGAGTACACAGACGATTGTGACTACAACACCGTCAAGGACACCTGCAAATACAACCACAACGAGGAGTTTGAGTACCTGCTGAAGTTTGCGGAAGAATCAGACCTCAGTGTAGAGGCGTGCAGGCTCCAGCTTAAATCGCTGTGGACAGCGTACTGCCTCCACAGAAACCTCGATGTCGATACGCTCCAGTACGACCTTGCCTGCCGAGACCTTTGGGAAAAGGTTGAGGAAAAGGACACGGCCTGCTGGGGCGATTTTGATAGCTTCGACAACTACCTCTGCGGGTACTTAGTCTGACTGGATTGACAAGAAACCGGCTTCTGATATAAAATGAGTACATTACGACGATTACAAGTAGGTTCCCCAATGCACCAAAACTCATATCCCGTGGTCATTGGGGACGCCATGTTCATCCACTGAGCGTTCAACCGTTTGAGATTTGAGAGGTAACTATGAGACACAATAAGAAACTGGAACACGCGCTGCAAAAGGTCCAGAAACCCGGCCGGTATGTGGGCGGCGAGCTCAACTCTGTGGTGAAGGACCCCTCCCAGGTGGAGGTGCGCTTTGCCTTCTGCTTCCCGGACACCTACGAGATCGGCATGTCCCATCTGGGCATCAAGATCCTGTACGGCGCCATGAATGAGATCCCTTATTTTTGGTGTGAGCGGGTGTTTGCCCCCTGGGTGGACATGGAGGAGGAAATGCGCCGGGAGGACATCCCCCTCTATGCCCTGGAAAGCGGCGATCCGGTCCGCGATTTCGACTTCATCGGCTTTACGCTGCAATATGAGCTGAGCTACACTAACGCGCTGAATATGCTGGAGCTGGCAGGCATCCCCCTGCGCAGCAAAGACCGGACGGAACTGCACAACATCGTGGTGGGGGGCGGCCCCTGCGCCTGCAACCCCGAGCCCCTGGCGGACTTCTTCGACATTTTCTTCCTGGGGGACGGGGAAGAGGTGGACATCGAGGTGATGGAGCTCTACCGCCAGTGCAAGAAAGAGGGCAAGTCCAAGCTGGAGTTTCTGGAGCAGGCCGCCCAGATTCAAGGCGTGTACGTCCCTGCCTTCTACGACGTCGCCTACAACGAGGACGGCACGGTCAAGGCCTACACCCCCACCCACGGCGCCCCCGCCACGGTGAAAAAGCGCAACATGATGGACATGGACAAGTCCTATTACCCTAAGGACTTCGTGGTGCCCCTCATCGACGTGGTGCACAACCGCATCTCCGAGGAAGTGCTGCGGGGCTGCATCCGCGGGTGCCGGTTCTGCCAGGCGGGCTTTTTGTACCGCCCCTACCGGGAGAAAAGCATTGAGACCATCGACCGCCAGTGCCGGGACCTGTGCCATTCCACTGGGTACGATGAAATCTCCCTTTCCTCCCTTTCCACCAGCGATTACGGGAACCTCAATGAACTGATTGACACCCTGCACCAGTGGACGGAAGGGGAGAAGGTCAGCCTTTCCCTGCCCAGCCTACGGGTGGATAACTTCTCCCCCGAGCTGATGGAGCGCATCAACTCCGTGCGGAAAAGCGGCCTGACCTTCGCCCCGGAGGCGGGCTCCCAGCGGATGCGGGACGTGATTAACAAAAACGTCACCGAAGAGCAGCTGCTCCACACGGTAAACGTGGCCTTCACCGAGGGCTGGACCCGCATCAAGCTTTACTTTATGATTGGCCTGCCCACCGAGACCATCGAGGATGTCATCGCCATTGACGAGCTGGGCCAGAAGGTGGTGGACGCCTTCTACCAGAACAAAGAAAAACCCCGGGGCAAAGGTGTGGAGGTGTCCCTCAGCGCGGCGGCCTTTGTGCCCAAGCCCTTCACGCCCTTCCAGTGGTTTGGCCAGGACACCATGGAGATGCTCCAAGAGAAACAGCGCGCCCTCAAAGGGAACGTCCACTCCCGCAAGCTGTCCGTCAGTTACCATGGGGCCCAGACCAGCTTTTTAGAGGCGGTCTTCGCCCGGGGAGACCGGCGCCTGTGCGCCGTTATGGAAAAAGCCCGGGAGTTTGGCCTGCGCTTTGACGGCTGGGAGGACTGCTTTGACTTTGACAAGTGGATGGAGGCTTTCGCCGCCTGCGGCCTGGACCCGGCCTTTTACGCCAACCGCCACCGGGAGTTCGATGAGGTGTTCCCTTGGGACCACCTGGACTACGGCGTGAAGAAAGAGTTTTTTGTGGAGGAATGCAAACGAGCCTATGCCGCCCAGACCACCCCAAACTGCCGGGAGCAGTGTTCTCACTGTGGGGCTGCCTGTTATAAAGGAGGGATTTGCGTTGAAAAACGTGAGAGTGTGGTTTGAGAAAAAAGGGGCGGTGCGGTATATCTCCCATCTGGATCTGACCCGAAACATGGCCCGGGGGCTAAAGCTCTCCGGCCTTCCAGTGTGGTATACAGAGGGCTTTAACCCCCGCATCTACATGACCTATGCCATGCCCCTGTCTCTGGGGGTCTGTGGGGAACGGGAATGCATGGACATCCGCCTGACAGAAGAGGTTCCTTTTTCAGAGCTCACGGTTCGTTTGAACACCTGTCTGCCAAGGGGCCTTCGGGCTTTGGAAGCGGGGGAACCAGCGGGTAAGTTCGAGGAGATCCAATACGGCGAGTACGAGATGGCTCTGGAGGGAGAGGACCCCGCTGTTCTAGAGGAAAAGGTCCGCAGCCTGTTGGAACGGGAGACAGTGCTCGTGCGCAAGCACACAAAAAAAGGCGACAAGGACTTTGACATCAAACCGGATTTTGCCAACACCCGAATTGTTTCCCAAAAGGACGGCTTGCTCCTTCACCTTTGCCTGCCCTGCAGCGTGGCGGGAAGCACCAATCCTTCTCTTCTGTTGGAGGCCCTGAAACAGTATGAGGGGATAGAGCCGTTTTTCCAAATCACCCGCAAGCGCCTTCTTACGAAAGATTTTTCCGAATTCCGGTAAATAATTCTTGCTTTTTCTTCGGCCCTGTGCTAAAATATTTGAGCATTTGAATGCCGCGGGTTTTCCTCACAGGCTTGCCCGTGGGGGTCGAACCGCAGAGGCGCGCTGTTTCTGCGGAAAAGAAGCGGGCAGTCCGCTGCCGGGGTACCGGCATGAATGCCTGACCATTATTAACTATGGAGGAATCTCAAATGGACGCGATCAAGATGATCTCTCAGGACTCTATGAAGGCAGAGCTGCCCCAGTTCTCCATTGGTGACACTGTCCGTGTGGACGTGAACATCCGTGAAGGCGACCGGGAGCGTATCCAGCAGTTTGAAGGCACTGTCATTGCCCGCAAGGGCAGCGGCATCAGCGAGACCTTTACTGTGCGGCGCGTTTCCTATGGCGTAGGCGTGGAGCGTGTGTTCCCCATGCACTCCCCCAACGTGAAGGCCGTGCAGGTGGTTCGTCAGGGCCGTGTGCGCCGTGCGAAGCTCTATTATCTGCGCAACCGCGTGGGTAAGGCTGCCAAGGTTAAAGAGCAGCTCAAGTAAGAAAGCAGCATAGTTAAGGTGGGAAAGGGACAATCACTGTCCCTTTTTTGCTATCATTTTCGACCTGTCAAGGAGGCGAAGGAATGGAACAGCAGGTACGGCAGCCCCGCGCAGGCAAGGCGGCGCGCACGATTTTAGAGTGGATAGAGGAGCTGTTGATTGCAGCCGTGACAATCGCTGTAATATGCACCTTTGTCTGCCGGATCGTCACGGTGACAGGTACCTCTATGGTCCCCAGTTTTCAGGATGGCGACCGGGTGCTGGTGGTCCATGACTGGAATGGCGTGGAGCAAGGGGACGTGGTTGTTGCGGTTAATGTGCTGGATGAGCCCATCATCAAGCGCGTTATTGCCACCGAAGGGCAGACTGTGGATTTTGATTATGAGGCCGGCGCCGTCCTAGTGGATGGACAGCCTGTGGATGAGACGCAGTTTGGCCTGGAAAACGGCATCACAGAAGAGCCGTACAGCTCCTTTGAGCTGTTGGAATTTCCTCAGACCGTGCCGGAAGGCTGCGTGTTTGTCTTAGGGGACAACCGGGCTGTCTCGGAGGACAGCCGCTATCTGGACGTAGGAATGATCGACACCCGGAATATTCTGGGCAAGGCAGTTTTTCATCTGCTCCCCCTAAAGAGTCTGGGGCCAGTGAAGTGATACCGCCGCATTTTTCTAGTTTGCATTTGCTGTTGAAGGGAGGAGAAGGGAAATGAGCAGCACAACGCAGGTTCCGTTGAACCAGGAACAGCAGCCGCAAAGGGCCGGCACTTCTTTTGTTCGCTCTGCCTTGGAATGGGCGGAAACCATCGTCATGGCGGTGGTGCTGGTGGCGGTGGTGTTTACCTTCCTCGCCCGGATCATCACCGTAGACGGCCGCTCCATGGAGCCCACCTATCACAACGGAGACCGGGTTCTGGTGACAAAACTGGCCGGTGCGCCGCAGCAAGGCGATGTGGTTATTGTGGTCAATGCGTTGGAAGAGCCCATCATCAAGCGCGTCATCGCCACAGAGGGGCAGACTGTGGACTTTGACCCCCAGCAAGGCGAGGTGGTGGTGGACGGGGAAGTGATCCCCGGCTCTACCTTCGGCATTGAGGACGGCATTACATTTCTTCCGGACCTTCCCGGCCAAGTTTTGGAGTTTCCGCAAACCGTGCCAGAGGGCTGTGTGTTTGTTTTAGGGGACAACCGCGGCAACTCCACTGACAGCCGGTTCGTCTCTGTGGGCATGGTGGACCTTCGGAATATTTTGGGCAAGGCTGTTTTCCAGCTCTACCCCTTTTCACAGGCGGGGCTTGTCTCTTGATAGGGAAAGACCGCTATCCAAATCTTCTATATGATACGCGAAACTGGGGCGGGCCGGCAGCTGTGGCGGGCCGCCCTTATGAAATTTCAGGAGGTGGCTTCTATGGGAGAAGCGCAGTCGATACAGTGGTTTCCCGGCCATATGGCCAAAACCCGGCGGAAGATCCGGGAGGACCTGAAGCTGGTGGACGGCACCGGCTGGACTGCTCCTCTGAGCATCATCACCCGTGGCGAAGCCGGCCGCATCGAGGGCTCTGTCCCCTATGCTCTGACCAGCGACATCACGGATCCCAAGACTTGGAATCCTGTGTATCTGGAATACAACACCTCTCCCTATGCCTTTGTGCTGGGTGTGGAGGATGTGGACGATACCGAGCCTAGCTACATCGAGTATGGCACTTTGCCGAACAATATGAGCAGACCTTGGTTCGATGATAACGAGGACAACTACAAAGTTCCCACCTCTGGCACAGAGAAGAACGGTGTGTTTGTCGACATGGCTGACTATTTGGCCCTGTATGACAACAACTACGATTTGGCTCTGGCACACTACTTCACCGACGGCAATCCCTTCTTCTTGATTGACCGCAACGGCGACGTGTATATCTACAATGGCACGAATGACGGCAACAACGATCCCACGGATGACGTGCTCTTGTTGAATCCGGCTCTGGAAGAGAACCGCATTGCGGTTGCTGCTGAGGATGGCACTCCCTATACGCAGTATGTGATTGATCTGGATGTCGATCCTGCCAACAACGGCACCGAAGTGACCAGCCTTCTGCGTGGCCAGAGGCGCCCAGTCGACGCCGTCAGCGC
>OLRD01001516.1_pt1 | contig 13003 bp, 11 predicted proteins | sample 1672051 | NCBI WGS metagenome assembly OLRD01 (sample SAMEA3136640, study PRJEB25190) | human gut metagenome | biome: human gut; feature: human-associated habitat; material: faeces | place: Austria | collected 2013 | reverse complement strand
GGGGCTTTCCGATCGCCCCCTGGACCCCTTCGGGGCCTCCCTACCTATTGGGGCGGAGACGGAACAAATAAATAGATTTCTTGTGGAGGGCAAGGGAAAAGCCTTCCTCGCTTTTTCTGCTTTGCGGAGGGTTTCGCCTCTGCGGAGGCGACCAGGGGGGCTTCCCGATCCATTGAATTGAAAAAGGCATGCATAGCCGCCGTAGACGGCCATGCATGCCTTCTTTGTAGAACCTTACTCCAACCCCGCCGTGAGCACATCCATTACCCCATACTGCTCCAGCAGCTGGAAAATGCTCTGATAACTCGACGCTGGCAACTCCACCAGCACCGGCAGCATAGCGGTAAGGAAGGGCTCCTGAACATTGCGGACGAACTCCGCCAGGGTGTCCTCATACACAGAAAAGATGTTGAGCCCTGCATCAATAAGCTCCTGTGTGTCCCAGCCCAGGGCAACCTCCGGCACACATTCGGTGAGCGTCCCGGAGATCACCAGCATTTCCGCGCCGGTGTCCGCGTTGGTTTGCGCGGCACGGATCTCCCATGCGCCCAAACCGTCCGCCTGGGTGGTGCGGGTCCAATCCACGCCCCAGCGCAGGTGCTGTTCCCCAAGCATGGAGCCAGTGCGGTCCAGCGCCATCTCCGTCCTGCCGGTGCCGTCCTCGCCGGTGGGCAGACCCGTAGCGCTCAGGGTCAGGTCCAGCACGTCCGCCTCCTCCTCCAGGCCAAAGCAGAGACGCAGCATGCGGCTGTCCTCCCCCTGCGTCATGGTGGCGTGAGCCGTGTAGCCCTCCCCGGTGGCGGGCAGAGCCAGGGTCCAGCCGTCACCGTCCCGGTGGAACAGGGTTAAATCACCGGTGGTCCAGGTTTCTTCCTGGTCCGTCACCGTTACCTGGATGCCATCCTCGGCCAGGAACCCGTCCGCCCAGTCTGCGGCGGAATACAGGGCGTCCAGCACCATGCTGTCATAGCCCGCGTCCAGCAGCAGCGCCTGGAGCCAATAGGTAAAGGCACGGTCGTACTGGGCGGTATCCGCCAGCTGGGGCAGCATGTCCAGAATGCTCTCCCGGGAGATGGTCCGCGTGCCCTGGGTGGCGTTCATCACGGGATTCCATACCGCCGCCAGGGCCTCAAAGGCGCTGGTGTGGGCATAGGTGCTGGTGCACAGGGCCACATTTTGCAGGGGCATGCCCAGGTAGAAATACGTCTTCATGGAGAATTCCAGCCAGGCCAGCATGTTCAGCATTACCTGCTGGTTCCCCAGCAGATTGCTGCCCACCACGATGTGGCTGGGCGTGCCGTACAGGTGGAAACGCACCAGGTCGGCCTGCTCGCCCAGGGAAAGGGAAACATTGGAGTCAAAGCTGGTGTCCTGGGAAAGCAGATTTCCCTCCCAGGCCAGGTCGGCCTGCACCCCCAGCAGGTTCATCATGTCGCCAATGCCCTGGAGCAGCTCCTGCTCCTCGGCGGGATAGGCGGAGGGGTCCATCTGAAAGCTGAGGTTCATGCGCAGCCCGTGGACGTCCTCCTCCGCGCAAGCCCCCAGGGGCAAGCATAGGGCCAGGATCAGCAGCAGCGCCAGCGCGCGCCGTAGATGATTCATGAAGAAGCCTCCTTCATATGGCGTAATCATAACTGATTATAGCATGTTTTGATGAAAAAGAAAATTGCCGCGGCCTGTCAAATCCTGCTGCAAACGGTGCGGAGGGCAAAAAATGCCCCGAAAGGCATGCGCCCTTCGGGGAGCGGTGTTTAGTCCTGATAACCGTTGGGGTTCTGAGTCTGCCAGCGCCAGCTGTCCCGGCACATATCCTCGAGGGACTTTTCTGCCTGCCAGTGCAGCAGACGCTTGGCCTTGGAGGGGTCGGCATAGCAGGCATCGATGTCCCCGGCCCGGCGGGGAGCAATCACGTAGGGCACGTCCACATGGTTCACCCGGGAGAAGGTGTGGACAATGTCCAGCACGCTGTAGCCCACGCCGGTGCCCAGGTTGATGATCTCGCAGCCCGTGTGCTCCGCGGCAAAGGCGCAGGCGGCCACATGCCCCTTGGCCAGGTCCACCACATGGATGTAGTCCCGCACGCCGGTGCCGTCGGGGGTGTTGTAATCGTCCCCGTAAACGCTCAGGCGCTTGAGCTGCCCCGCGGCCACCTTGGTGATGTAGGGCATCAGGTTGTTGGGGATGCCGTTGGGGTTCTCACCGATACGACCGCTCTCGTGGGCGCCAATGGGGTTGAAGTAGCGCAGCAGCACCACGGACCAGGTGGGGTCCGCCGTTACCACACCCTGGAGAATCTTCTCAATCATGTACTTGGTCCAGCCGTAGGGGTTGGTGCAGCCCTTGCAGAACATGTCCTCCCGCAGCGGTACCTCGTCGGGCACGCCGTATACCGTGGCCGAGGAGCTGAACACCAGCCGCTTGCAGCCGTGGTCCCGCATCACCTCGCACAGGGTGAGGGTGGAGTCCAGGTTGTTGCGGTAGTATTCCAGGGGCTTGGTCACGCTTTCGCCCACGGCCTTGAGCCCGGCGAAGTGGATCACGGCATCAATCTTGTTTTCGTCAAAGATGCGGGTCATGGCGGCCTTGTCGCGGCAGTCCGCGGTATAGGCCGGGATTTTCCGCCCACACAGTTCCTCCACCCGGCGCAGGGCTTCGGGCTGGCTGTTCACGTAGTTGTCCACCACGATCACATCGTGGCCCGCCGCTACCAGCTCCACGCAGGTATGGGTGCCAATGAATCCGGCGCCGCCGGTCAAAAGAATGTTCATGGGGCATGCCTCCTTCTATGATTACCCCTGTCCTTTGGGCAGGGCCTGAGGAAACAAATGAATGGTGGGCGGCCGCCCGCTCAGTCCAGGGCCGGGGGATAGGCGCCCGCGTCGTGCAGCTTGCGCAGCTCGGCCATGACCTGCGCCTTGTCCTGGGGATTGGTTACCCCGAACCAGACCGCGGCGGTGGAGAGCACCTCCACCCGCAGGCCCTTTTCATGCATCAGGGTGTCCACCAGCAGCGGCAGGGGATATTCCTTTTTCATCTCGTCCCCGGGAGCGCGCAGGAACGCCGCCAGGGCTTCCTCCCCCTGGGCAAACAGCCAGGGCGTGAACCCCCAGAAGTTCATGGATACCAGGGCGTCCGACGGCAGAATCACCCCCGCGGGATCTTCCGCAAAGCTGCGGATGGTCCCGTCCGCGCAGGGCTTGATGCCGTAGGTTTCCGTGACCTTTGTCAGGAGGTTGCTGCCGTCCTTTTCACACACGCCCCGGGTCACGTCCCCGTTTTCGGAAACGGTATTGCGCAGGTAGTACGCCACCATGGAGGCGCTGCGCTCTTCACCGGCCATGCGCTCCAGGGAAGCGGCCATCACCTGGAAGGCGTCCTTGCCGTAGTAGTCGTCGGCGTTTATCACCGCGAAGGGCTCGTGAATCATCTCCCGGGCGCAGAGCACCGCGTGCACGGTGCCGTAGGGCTTCACCCGGCCCGCGGGGGGCGTGAAGCCGCCGGGCAGGCTGTCGTATTCCTGGAAGGCGTAGTGCACTTCCACCTTGCGGGCGATTTTGTCCCCCACCTGGGCGCGGAAGGCCGCCTCCATGCTCCGCTTGATGACGAATACCACCTTGTCAAAGCCCGCGGCCATGGCATCGTAAATGGAGTACTCCATCAGGATCTCTCCGTTGGGGCCCATGTGATCCACCTGCTTGGTGCCGCCCCCGCCGTAGCGGGAACCCAGACCGGCGGCCATAATCAGCAGCGTTTTCTTCATCGTGGGAATCACTCCTCCTTTTGCACGTGAGGCCACGTGCCGGATTTATTTACATGGCGAGGGGGTCTTGCGTGTGCGGGGGCTGCTCCTCCCGGGCGGCGGGGGTCTCCTCATCAAAGCCCTCGGTGCTGTCGGCGCGGAAAAACACCGTCAGCGTGCGGAACAGCAGCTTGATGTCCAGCCAGATGGAAAAGCTCTCGATGTACATCAGGTCCAGCATGAGCTTATCCTCGGGGGTGGTGTTGTACTTGCCCTCAATCTGGGCATAGCCGGTGAGGCCGGCCTTCATCTTTTCCCGGTAAACAAAGTCCGGGAGCTGTAACTTGTATTTTTCCACATTTTCCAGCATTTCCGGCCGGGGGCCCACCAGGGTCATGTCCCCACGGAAAATGTTGGCCAGCTGGGGCAGCTCGTCCAGGCGGAAGCGGCGCAGCCACCGGCCCACCCGGGTAATCCGCGGGTCGCCCTTGGCGGCGGAGTGCTGGGTGGCCTGGGCGCAGGCGTCCTGGCGCATGGTGCGGAACTTGTAAATGGTAAACACCCGCCCCCGGATGGTGACCCGCCGCTGGCGGAAAATCGCCGGGCCGCCGTCCTCCAGGCGGATGCACAGGGCAATCAAGAGCATCAGCGGGCTGAGCACCACCAGGGCAAGCCCCGAGATGCACAGGTCCATCAGCCGCTTGATAATCCGCTGGTTCAGCGTCATGTGCGCCGCGGTGATCTCCAGAAAGGGCGCGTCGTCCACGATCAGCTGCTTGCCGTTGCTGACCATGATGTCCTCCAGGGCGGCCCGGCACAGCACGTTTTTGCGCTGGGCATAGCAGCTGCGCAGCAGCCCCGAGCGCTTCTCCTCCGGCACATCACCCAGGATCACCGTGTCCACCTGGGCAATGCGCTCCTCCAGCCCCGCCTCGCCCACCAGGGCGGTGTCCGTTACCTGCCACTGCAGGCGGTATACGCCCAGCTTGCGCAAAAGCAGGGGTTCCTCCTCCCGGCGGCCCAATACCAGCAGGCACCGCTGGGGGGGATTGATGCGAAAATACATGTTGTTGCCCAGGCGCACCCAAAAGGTAATCACCAGCACCTGCAACAGCATGCACAGCAGCAGCAGCGGGAAGTCCTCGCCAAAAAGCACCAGATGGTCGTTGTTGTTTTCGTTGACGTTCATGATCTGCAATTGCAGATAGGTAATCACGTCCGTGGCAATAATCGCCAGGGACATGGAGGAAATGACGGGTTTACTCTTTTTTTTGCCCACGGCATAGCCGCCGTAAACGGCATTCATCACCACCGCCATGCTCACAAAGGTCAGCAGCGTGGTGGCCAGCGTACGGGAAGGATTCAACAGGTACCAGTTGTGTATGGACATCAGCCCGAAAAACAGGCAGAACAGGCAGCCATAGGTAATCAGGCGGAAAAAACTGAGCAGCAGCGCCGAACGGTGCCGGATCAGCCGCTGGTGCAAGGACTTCATCCCGGACAGACTTCCTTCCCCTTTGCTTTGTGGAACATGCCATCATGATACCATGCCCCCGAAGGGCTGTCAAGAAACGGGCCCGCCGGCGGCGATGACTTGTTTTGCCAGGAAATCAGGCCAGGCGCTGTACGCCCTCCTGGGTAATGATGGCATAGCACAGTGGCGCGGGCGGAACGGGGGAGCCCTGGATGGTGATCGCGGCGCGGATGGCCGCCTCCGCCTGCTGCGCTTCGGCGCCGTTGCGGGCGTAGAGGGCGCACAGCTCCGTGTCCTCCTCCACCCGGTCGCCAATGCGTACCGGCAGCACAAAACCCACGCTGTAATCCAGCTTGTCCTCCTTGCGCATGCGGCCCGCGCCCATGGCCTGGGCAGCCAGGCCCAGGGCCTGGGTGTCCATGGCGGCAACGTATCCCGCCCGGCCGCAGCGCACCGCGCGCTTCACCGCCGCCTGGGGCAGCAGGGACAGGTCCTCGCATACTCGCGGATCGCCGCCCTGGGCCGCGATCATCTCCTGGAATTTGCGCAGTCCCGCGCCGTTGGCAATGGCCTGCTCCAGCAGCGCGCGGCCTTCCTCGGGCGTTTTCACGCGTCCGGCGCATACCAGCATCTGGCTGCCCAGCAGCAGGGAAACCTCCTTCAGGTCCCCCTGGGTGCGGCCCTGCAATACGTCGATGGCGTCCTTGACCTCCAGGGCGTTGCCCACATGGGTGCCCAGGGGCTGCGCCATGCCCGTGACCAGGGCGGTGACGGGCTTGCCCGCCAGGGCGCCGATCTCCACCATGGCCTTGCCCAGGGCAATGCTGCCCTCCAGGTCCTGCATGATGGCGCCGCTGCCCGTCTTGACGTCCAGGACGATGGCGTCCGCGCCGCTGGCCAGCTTTTTGCTCATGATGGAGCTGGCAATCAGCGGCAGGCTGTCCACGGTGGAGGTCACGTCCCGCAGGGCGTACAGGGTGCCGTCGGCAGGGGCCAGGGCCTTGGTCTGCCCGATCACCGCCAGGCCGATGCGCTGCACTTGGGCGATGAAGTCCTCCTCGCTCAGGTCCACCGTCAGCCCGGGAATGGATTCCAGCTTGTCCAGGGTGCCGCCGGTGTGCCCCAGCCCACGGCCGCTCATCTTGGCCACGGGCACGCCGCAGGCCGCCACCAGCGGGGCCAGGATCAGCGTGGTGGTGTCCCCCACGCCGCCGGTGGAGTGCTTGTCCACCTTCACCCCGGGAATACGGGAAAGGTCGGCGATCTCCCCGGAATGGGCCATGGCCAGGGTCAGCTCCTTGGTCTCCTCCGGGGTCATGCCGTTGAGGCGGATGGCCATGAGCAGCGCCGCCAGCTGATAGTCGGCAATGGAGCGGTTCGCCGCCCCATGGACGAAGTAGGCGATTTCCTCCGGGGTCAGGGCCTGCCCCAGCTTCTTTTTGGTAATGATCCCCACCATGTTCATTCCTCACACGCTCCTTTTCTCATGGCATCCTTGCGCCCCATACCGGGGATTACTCCAGCAGGAACATCTGCCGCAGCTTGGGCTGTGCGCCGGTCTCCGGGTCCATCTCCAGCTCCAGCACATCCTCCATGTAGGCGTTCCAGCGGTCCACAATGGGGCTGCCGGCCTGGGTGCGCTCCGCAAAGGCAATGCCCTTCTCGCACTCGTAGTAGCCGAAAAGCTCCTCCCCGTCGGACCAGATGGTATAGTTGCAAATGCCCGCTTCCTTGAGCAGGGCCTTCATTTCGGGCCAGATCTCGTCGTGGCGGCGCTTGTACTCCTCGGCCATGCCGGGCTTGATGCGCACTTTCCAGGCAAAGCGTTCCATGCCTCGTGCCTCCTTGCAAAAAATGTTTTGCCCCAGTATCTGCCAGCGTGCCCGCGCCCCCGCCGGGAAAACCTATCCCTGCAAACGCATGGAAAGGGGCGAGATAACCCAATGGATACCAGCAAAGACGTGGAAAAGTATTACCGCCTGGAGCGCGTCTCCAGCGCCAACGAGTGCACCGGCCTCATGCCCGCCGCCACGGAAAGCGCCGAGGAGGCCCGCAGCGAGGCCGGACTCATGGACATCCACTGTCCTCCCGCGGCGCAACCCCCAGCATCCGGGCCAGAGGCGCATGCAGCCGCCCGTCCTTCTGATGGACATAATCCACCGAGGAGAAGACGGTGCGACCGTCATCCCACACCAGGGAGCCAAAACCAGCCGCGTCCAGGCCAAAATCCGTAAGGGTCATGCCCGCCGGGGGCCGCAGCACCGTCAGGCGGTTCAGCACCCGGTCCCCCAGGAACAGGCTGAACAGTCCCCGCTCCGGGTCAATGGCCAGGTGATGCCCCGTGAAGCCGCTGAGCCCAAAGGCCTGCTCCCCCATGTATACGGGGATCTCGCTGAAAAACTGGTCCGGGTGCTTCACATAGCACTGGCAGCCCAGGTATTGGGTGTACCCGCCCTCCGGGAGCGGACGGCCCGTGCGGTTTTGCGCCAGGAAGCGCAGGCTCTCCCGGGAGAGCACCTGGCCCCGCAATACCCCCTGGCAGAAGCGGACCATGTCTCCCCGGGTGGCAAACAGCCCCGCGTGACCGCACAGGTCCGCCCCCTCCAGGGAGAGCAGCCGCGCCTTGGGGTCGTGAACCGTGCCCGGGGCGATGCCCCGGCGCAGGATGTGCCGCGTGCCCTCGATGCGGTGCTCCAGGTCGCAGGAGGCGGCCCGGCGGCGTTCCCCCTGGGGCACATGGGCAAAGGTGTTCCGCATCCCCAGGGGACGCAGGATGCGGCGGCTCAGGCAGTCGAAGAGGCTCTCCCCCGCCGCGCCTTCCACCACGTACTTGAGCACCATGGCGTGCATGTCCGAGTGATACCGCCCCGTGCCCAGGGGCTGGGGCATGGTGAGGAAAAGCTGCCGCAGCCCTTCCTCCCGGGTGGGCTGGGCATCAATGCGGGCCGGGGAGGTCAGCCCCACGGAGAAGGTGAGCACCCGCTCCACGGACACCTCCCCCAGGTGCGCAAACTGGGGCGCGTACGCCGTCACCGGCCGGGAGAGGTCCAGCAGCCCCTCCTCCCGCAGGCGCAGCACGGCCATGCCCGTGAAGATTTTCGTCAGGCTGGCCAGATCAAAGAGGGTATCCTCTCCCAGGGGAACGTCCTCCCCGGAGGCCTCCTTTTCCCGGATGCGCCCGCAGGCGGCGTGGCATGCCCTGTCCGCTGTGCCTCCGGTAACGGTGAGGCAGGCCATGATGCGCTTGTCCTCCACAAACCATTGCAGCGCCTGTTCCAGCTCGTTCATGGTACCTCCAGGCGGGGCGGTTTTTGATGCCGCCCCGCGCCTTTTGTTTTGGGAATTACTTTCGCTCCGCCAGCGTGGACACCAGAGTCAGGGTGGCCATCATGCCGTCCACATGGGTACGCTCGTAGCCGTGGGAGGCGTACACGCCCTGCCCGCACAGGGCGTAACGGGCGTCCAGCCCCGCCCGCAGGGCCGTGGCGGTGTCGGAGGAATAGCGGGGATAGATGTCCACCGCGTAGGGCAGGGCCTTTTCCTTGGCAATGGCGATGAGCTCGTTGGTCAGGTCGTAGTCGTAGGGCCCGGCGCTGTCCTTGGCGCAGATGGAGACCATGTTTTCCTTGCAGGCCAGGTCGTCCCCCACGCAGCCCATGTCCACGGCCACCAGATCGTCGATGTCCATCTTGTACAGGGGGGAGGCGCCGTGGCCCACTTCCTCATACACGGTAAAGACCACCGTGGTCTGCCGTCCCAGGGTCACGCGGCCTTCCGCCACCTCCCGGGCCAGGGTGAGCAGCACCGCGCTGGAGGCCTTGTCGTCCAGGTGGCGGCTCTTGATAAAGCCGCTGGGGGTGACCACCGTGCGGGGGTCCAGGGAGATGAAGTCCCCCGGGCGGATGCCCAGGGCTTCGGTCTCCGCCTTGGACCAGGTCATTTCATCCACCACGATTTGCAGGCTGCGGTCGTCCCGCTTCTCGGCGGTGATGTCCCCCCATACGTGGCTGCTGGTGTGCACGGATTGCACCGTGCCGGTGTATACCTTGCCCTCCCGGGTGTGAATGCGCACGGTTTCGTTTTCGATGGCGTTGTCGTTATACCCGCCAATCTGCGTGTAGCGCAGGCAGCCGTTGGGCAGGATGGAGCGCACCATGGCCCCCAGGGCGTCCACATGGGCGGAGAGCACCAGGGGATGGCCGCTGCCGCCCAGGCAGCACATCACCGTGCCCTTGGGGGTGCGCTGGGGCTTGAAGCCCAGGCGGGTCAGCTCCGCCAGCAGATAATCGGTAATCTCGCGGGTCATGCCCGTGGGGCTGGGAATGCCCGTGAGGGTGGTCAGCTGGGAAATCATATACGTTTGCTTGTCCATGGAAATTACCTTCTTTCCAAATGCTTTGGTTCATATTTTCAGGGTATGCCCGGGGAGCGGCGGGGGTTACGCCGCCGGTCCCTGGTTGAATTCCTCCTGGGTCAGGGGCGTAACGGGCACGTCTCCCTCCCCTGCCTCCATGTGCACGGTGAGATGATCTCCTCCCGGCACCGTCAGGGGGAAGCTGCCGAACACCGCGTCCCGGCCCATGAGGTGCGTGCTCCCGAACCATTCCGGGCCGGTGGTGTAATAGACCGTGTAATCCCCGGGGGCCAGCTTTACCGTCAGCCGCACGCCCTGGCGGATGAAGCCCCCCAGCACCAGCGCGCCATCCCGGTAAACCCGCACGTAGCCGCTGTTTTCCGTGTCCGACCCCAGGTCAAAGGTCACGGGCGTTCCCCCGGCCTCCTCCTGGCCCTCCAGTACGCCGCTGGGAATCTGCGCCACCCGGGGATAATAGGGCAGCGTGGCGGCGTAGGCGGCCAGGCGCGCCATGGCGGCGTCCACTTCCGCGCTGTAGGCGGCGAAGTACTCCATCAGCGCCGTGGCGCTTTGCGGCCCCTGATTCAGCGCTGCGGGCAGGTCCACGGTCAGGGTGACCTCGGTGGTGCCCTTGCGGTCGTACAGCAGGGGCAGCATGGCCTGGGGCAGGGCATCCCACAGGAAGGCTTCCAGCTCCACCTCCGACATTTCCGGCACGCCCACCGCGGCGGCCATGGCCTCCTGGGCCAGGGCTTCGGCATTGGCCAGCATGGTGGCCCAGTCGTCCACCTTCAGGGTGAGAACGGTGGCTTCCAGGGGCTCGGTGGTGTCCATGGCGGCGAGGTCCATCATCATCATCAGGCAGCGCAGACGGCCTTCCGCCTGCTGGGCGGTGAGGCCCAGCGCCGGGCCCACCTGGGCGGCATACTCCGCCAGGGAAGCCATGGCCGGCATTTCGTCGGGCTCCCGGCTGGGCATCTGTGCCGCCTGGGGCAGCAGGTAGGCGGCGATGGCCGCGCGGGTGTTTTTGTTGTTGTAGCTTTTCTTGGCCGTGCCGGAGAGGCTGGCCAGGCTGTTTTCCAGCTTGCGGGGGTTGCTTACGCCGCTCCACTTGGTGGTGATTTCCCCGTCCTTGATCTTATAGGTGAAGTTGAGCTTCAGCTCCTCCCGGGTTTCGTGGCCCAGGTAGTCCGCCATGGCCTGGGCCAGGTAGTCCTTGGGGGCATAGTCCTCCAGGGTGACGGAGGAGCGCAGGCAGCTTTTCAGGCTGGGCACGGTGAGATACACCGTCACCGAGGACTTGCTCACCGTGACCTCCCCCAGCTGGATGTCCTCCAGCATCACCCGGCTCCAGCCGGTGGCGTCCTCCAGCAGGGCGTCGATCTCCTCCTGGGCCAGCTGGTAGCCCAGGGCGGTGAGGGCCTCCGTGTCCGATTCCCCCAGGGCGGCGGGAAAAGCCAGGGTCAGGCAAAGGAGCAGGGCGAACCAGCGCAGCAGCATCCGCATGGGGCAAGTACCTCGCATTCCGGTAAAATGAAAGACGGACGGCGGGCGGGAAAGCAGCTTCCCCGCCCGCGTGTCCGTAGGGTGCCTATGTCCGGCGGGGCCGGTTTATTGCATCAGGGCCTGGCTGGCGGCGCACAGGGTTTCGTTCAGGGCGTGGGCCGTTTCCGGACGCTTGTGGTTGGTGTTCACGTAGAGCTTGATCTTGGGCTCGGTGCCGCTGGGGCGTACGCAGACCCAGTTGCCGCCCTCCAGCTCAAAGTACAGCACGTCGGAGGTGGGCAGCCCCGTGGGGGTCTCCACGCCGTTTTCCACCCGCACCCCGCGCAGGTAGTCCCGCACGGCGGTAACCTTCAGCCCGCCAATCTCCTTGGGAGCCTCGGCCCGCAGGTCCTTCATGATCTGCTGCATGCGGGCCACGCCGTCCTTGCCGGGGAGGGTGGTGCTTACCACCTTTTCCACAAAGGTGCCGTAGCGGGCGAAGATCTCCTGCAGCCGGTCGTAGAGGGTGATGCCCTGGGCCTTGCAGGAGGCGGCCAGTTCCGCGATGAGCAGGGAGGCGTTCACGCCGTCCTTGTCCCGGACAAAGGTGCTGGACAGGAAGCCGTAGCTCTCCTCAAAGCCAAAGAGGAAGGTGTGGCTCCCGGTATCCTGGAACTGCTGGATCTTTTCGCCAATAAACTTGAAGCCCGTGAGGGTCTCGAACATCTCCACGCCGTAGTCCTCGCAGATGCGGTTGGCCAGAGAGGTGGAAACGATGGACTTCACCGCCGCGCCGTTGGTGGGCAGGGTGCCCTGGGCCTTGCGGGAGGAGAGGATGTAGTGCAGCAGCACGCAGCCAATCTGGTTGCCCGTGAGCAGCTGGAACTTGCCTTCCTTGTCCCGCACGGCCACGCCCAGGCGGTCGCAGTCCGGGTCCGTGCCGAAGATCACGTCCGCGCCCACCTCATCGGCCAGCTTCATGGCCAGGGTGAAGGCGGAGGGGTCCTCGGGGTTGGGCACCTTCAGGGTGGAGAAGTTGGGGTCGGGCAGCTCCTGCTCCTTGACCACGGAGACGTGGGTGATGCCCACTTCCTTGAGGATGCGGCGCACGGGTACGTTGCCGCTGCCGTGCAGGGGCGTATAGACAATGGACAGGCTGCCGCCCTCCCGGGCCAGCATCTCGGGATTGACGCACAGGGTCTTCACCTGGGCGATGTAGTCGTCGTCCACTTCCTTGTTGCCGATGATGTGCAACAGGCCCTTGGCCTTGGCCTCCTCCATGTCCATGAGCACGCAAGCGGTGTAGGGCGTGGCGCGGATGAAGGAGGTAACGCCCGCGGCGGCCTCCGGGCCCAGCTGGGCGCCGTCCTCGCCGTAGACCTTGTAGCCGTTGTACTGGGGCGGGTTGTGGCTGGCGGTGATGACCACGCCCGCGGCCGCGCCCAGGTGGCGCACCGCGTAGGAGAGGATGGGCACGGGCCGCAGGGCGTCGAAGAGGTACGCCTTGACGCCCTCCTGGCAGAGCACCTGCGCGGTCTCCCGGGCAAACAGGTCGGAGCAGCGGCGGCTGTCGTAGGCGATCACCACGCCCCGCTCCGCCGCGCCGGGCTGGGTATGCAGGTAAGCGGCCAGGCCCTTGGTGGCCCGGCGCACGTTGTAGCGGTTCATCCGGTTGGTTCCCGCGCCCAGCACACCACGCATGCCCGCGGTGCCAAAACTCAGCTCTGTATAGAAGCGATCCTCAATCTCGGCGTCGTTGCCGCGGATGCTTTCCAGCTCCGCCACCGTTTCCGGATCGGAAGCAAAATCTTTCAGCCATTGCGCATAGCTCTGTTGAACGTCCATGGAACATCCTCCTTTTATCGCTGCCTATGAGGTTGACCAATGCGATGGCGCGGCCGCCGGAAGGGCTATCCCGGCCGCCGCATGGTTGCCTTTATTATATCGGCTT
>OLRD01001508.1_pt1 | contig 13056 bp, 8 predicted proteins | sample 1672051 | NCBI WGS metagenome assembly OLRD01 (sample SAMEA3136640, study PRJEB25190) | human gut metagenome | biome: human gut; feature: human-associated habitat; material: faeces | place: Austria | collected 2013 | reverse complement strand
GTGAAATAGGCGCACTTCTCCCTTGGTGGACAACTTATTTTTGATTGAAGATAGTTTGTCTTTCCATCCTTCCTTCCGTTCTTGACGTTCAACCGGATGGGGGGTAAGGGGGGAAGGAAGGATTCTAAGGTCTAGTTTACTCAGGTCTATATATTTAGAGTCTACATTTTGAACTTCTGGAGGTAAAAATTCTTGATTTCTAGAAGTTAAAATTTTTAACTTCTGGAAGTCAACCTCGTTGGGGTTGTGCATTTTGCTTTTTCTCTGGTTATTTTCCTTCTCCTCTCTTGTCGCTTCTGCTCCATCCACCACTTTTTCTGCTTCCCTAAAATCTTTGACGAAAAGCAGGTTGGGTTTGCCTTGTCCACGGCGTTTTTTCTCCAATAAACCGTATTCCACCAGTTGCCGCATGAGTTTCACCGCCGTTGCCCTGGCGCATCGCAGGTCGGCTTGTACTTGGTCGATGGTGTAAAGGATGTATAATCTCCCCTCCGCATCGGTGAATTCGTCCTCTCTCCTTGCTGACAACGCCAACCGGCTTAACATCATCCCATAGAGGACCGCCGCCAGCTTATGAAGGCCCTTAAACTTTTTGGATGTCAGAAGCAGCCTGGGAAGCGTATAAAAGGAAAATGGTTCCCCTGCTCCCACTGGTTTCATATCAGGCAAAGCCATTGTACTGGTCATTTCTTCATGTCCCCTTCCTGTTCATTTTCAGTGTCATTTTTCTTGACCGCAATCCATCGCTGCCTAATTTCTTTGGCGCTTAAATTCTTCAATTTCTCTGGGTCCATTCCAGCCTGGAGGCATAATCTTGTGTAGTGCATTTTCTTCCAGGAAGTACCAGGAGCGTTAAAGCGTGTAATGTCCACGCCCTGCTCTAATCCAGCCAGTAGCTCCCGTGTCTGGCGGTCTGTTGCGCCAGCAGGGATAAAACCCAGGGCTTTGCCCAGCCGCAGCATCTCGCTTCTCCGTTTTTTCTCCATTTCATCGGGTGTCCAGGTCTTGTCCGCAAAGGCGGATATATTTAGCCCCATCTTCAACCCCATGCGGAGCTGGCGAAGCTGTCCCACGCTGTAATGCTCTGCCCTGTATGGAGTTATATCCAACCCATCTTTTTCCCACAGGGCCATTTCTTCTTTCCAGGCCCGTTCACTCTTGGAAGGATGCTCTTGTCTCCACGGCCCATATTTTTCATTCACAAGGAAAGCCGTCGGCTCAAATTCAGGGTTCTCAATGACCGCAACGACCTTAGCAGACGTAATTCCGCCCTGAGACTCCACGAGCACCTTTTTCCCTGGTTTTGGAGTTTTCATTCCCTCCGGGACTTTCCAATAGTAAGCCTTTCCATCCTTATGCAATTTTGCCGCTACAACTTGACTCATTTCATCTTATCCTTTCTATGCTCATCAACGGGGGATTCCCTTACCCATCACATAACTTGTTATCTCAGGAGACTTTGCCCCAATATTTGGGGACTTGAATTTACCGAATTTTTGTTCTATAATTTAATCGAACACAATTTCGATTTTGGAGGTGGCACCGTGGAGGACCGGCGCTATTGCTGTATCGACTTGAAAAGCTATTACGCCAGCGTGGAGTGCGTGGACCGGGGGCTGGACCCCCTTGCCACCAACCTGGTGGTGGCGGATGAGAGCCGGTCGGACGGTACCATCTGCCTGGCGGTGTCCCCCAGCTTGAAGGCCTTGGGGGTGCCGGGGAGGCCTCGGCTCTTTGAGGTAAAGCAAAAGCTGGCGGAGATCGAACGCCGCACCGGGCACAAGGTGGAGTACATCACCGCCATGCCCCGGATGGCCCGGTACCTGGAGGTATCCTCGGAAATCTACGGCATCTACCTCAAATACCTGGCAGCCCAGGACATCCATGTCTACTCCATCGACGAGGCCTTTATGGACCTGACGCCTTATTTGAAATTGTACGGCATGACCGCCCATGAGCTGGTCACCACCATGATCCGGGACGTGCTGGCCACCCAGGGTATTACCGCCACCGGGGGGATCGGCACCAACCTGTACTTGGCGAAAATCGCCATGGACATCACAGCGAAAAAATTGCCCGCCGACAAGGACGGGGTGCGGGTGGCGGAGCTGGACGAACAGTCTTTCCGGGAAAAATTGTGGACCCATGAACCTCTCACCGATTTTTGGCAGATCGGGCCTGGCATTATGGCCCATTTGGCGAAACTGGGGGTCCACACCATGGGGGACCTGGCCCTGCTGAGTACCACCGCCGAGGACGTGCTCTTTCGGCATTTTGGGGTGGATGCGGAAATTCTCATCGACCACGCCTGGGGCATCGAGACCTGCGGTATGGCGGAGATCAAACAGTACAAGCCCGCCACCAAGTCATTGGCATCGGGCCAAGTGTTGCCCAGGGCTTATTCGTGGGAGGAAGGCCGCCTGGCGGTAAAGGAGATGGTGGAGCAGGTGGTGTTGGGCCTGGTGGAACAGGGCTTTGTGGCCGAGGGGGTGACCCTCTATGTAGGCTACCAGATTCTGGGCCGGGACAGTGACTACGCCGGCCCCACCAAGCTCAACCACTACGGCAGGCGAGTGCCGCCCTCCGTCCACGGCACAGGAAAGCTGGGGACGCCCACAGCCTCCCTGCGGCTCATCACCCAGGCGGTGCTGCGGCTCTACGACCGGCTGGTGGACAGGAATCTGCAAGTCCGCCGCATGAGCATCGCCGCCATCCGTTTGCAGCCGGAGGCAGAAGTCCCCGCCCAGCTGGGGCTGTACGAGGACGATACCCAAGCCCAGCGGGAGACCTCCCTGCTGAAAGCCTCCATCGGGCTGCACAAACGGTTTGGGAAGAACAGCCTGATCCGGGCCATCGACCTGATGGAGGCCGGCACCACCCGGGAGCGAAACGAACAGATTGGAGGGCACAGAAAATGACGCTATCAGCTTACCAAGACATTCTCCACCGGCAGCGGCCTCTCTCCCGCCACCCCAAGATGAGCGTGGAGAACCGGGCCAAGCTCTTTACTCCTTTTTCTGCCCTGCGGGGGTTCGATATTGAAATCCTCACAACCGAGCAGGACCGGCTGCTGGTGCCCCAAGTGTCCCTGTCGGCAGACCAGCAGGAGGCCATCTACCGCACCCTCAACGATTTACGGAAAGGCGACTGGGTGACCGTCACCTATTTTGATCCGGTGAAGATCATCGGCGGCAGACAGCAGGGAGAGTACCGCACCCTTTCCGGGGAGGTTAAGAAAGTGGACGAGGCGGAGTGCCTGCTAGTGCTGGCCGATGGTGCGGTGGGGCTGGATAACCTCCACAGCCTCCGACGGCTGGGAGAGGAGGCTGAGACGGCATGAATCAACCAGCCCGCCGCAAGCAGTACGTGGAAGTGGTGGCCACCCATTTTATTGATGGAGCTGTAAGGCCCCAGAAAATAGTCCTGGCTACGGGACCGGTCTATGAGATCGAGGACAGCCGGGAGGCAGCTCCCGGCAAAGCCCACACCACCGGGGAGCTGGCTCGGCGCTACATCGTGAAAATTAAGGGAAAGGAAACATTCCTCTACGAAACCAGCGGGAGGTGGTTTGTGGAAATGAAGAAATAAGAGTTTCCTTGAGAAGGATGGGAGATGTTGCACTCACTTAGAATCAGGGGTTCCCTCATACCGATGGACGTAATTATAGAAACTGGACTTCTTCATACCGAGTTCCCGCATTGCTGCGACCGGAGAAATAGCGCCATCTTTCCATTGGTGGTAGACCTCCTCCCAGTTAGGAGGAAATCCTGTTTCTTTCCGTCCCAGATGTTTTCCTTTCTCCCTGGCCGCAGCGATCCCCTCCGCCTGCCGTTGCCGGATGGTAAGGCGCTCCTGTTCGGCAATACTGGACAGCACTTCGGTCAGGATGTTATTTATCATCTGGAATACCCATTCCTGGCCGGAGGGTAGCTCGATCAGTGTTGTTGGAAGGTTTAAGATGCGTACTTGAATATGCTGCTCTTTGTAATACCTGAGTTCCTGGATGATGTGCTCCTTGTTCCGACTGAGTCGGTCGAGGTCTGGGATGACCAGCTCATCCCCAGGACGGAGCAAGGCATATTTCAGGCTTTGGTAGCCTGGCCGATCCAGGGAAGCTCCGCTGGCCTGGTCTGTGATGATGTCTCGTTCTTCTACACCATATTGCAGCAGTGCTCTGATCTGCCGGTCCAGGTGTTGCTCTTTTGTAGATACCCTGGCATACCCATAGACTTTCTTCATTTGGATTTTCCCTCCTTTTATGTCCAAAAAGGTGTAAAAGAAAATGGACTTGTCCAAAAACGAAAAAGAAACCTTTCTGGACGAGAAAGCATAGGTGATCGAGGTTGATTTTTTCTCTCCAAAAAGGTGTACTTTTATGGAGGACTATTTTGCAGTTCTCAATTCTCAAAACCGGAACCAGTTCCGGTTTTGAAAGGAATGGAAAATCCCTCCTCTCATAATGGCTGTTTATTGCGGATCAGAATACGGAAGTAAGTATTTTTGTAATGGCCCTGTGAATCTCGGTAGACGGTAGTAGCGTTAAGGTCCGAGAAATTATGCTCACCTCCTCGTGTTGTAGACTCGTACTGTTCCGTGCAGTTCAAACCGGCACAAAAAAGCACCTGGGATGCTTTTTGAAATCTGTGTAGAGAATGGTCTCAAATATCCGCCTGCGGTCTTACCATATAAAAAAGGAAATCCCCGCATTGCTGCGGGGACTTCTTGTTGCGTTTTGTCGTTTTTTCTGGTAAAATGGCAACGCATGGGAAACCATGTGGGAGTCTGCCAGAAAACGGTAGGCGGTTAGCCCTCCCGCAAGTGGAGGGTCATCCTCCGTGAGGAAGATGAAATTCTTTTGGGAGCTGCCATGCGGCTCCGCCCTCCGAAAGGAGGGATGCCAAATGTGCATGACGCTGAACGACTTTTGTCAGTTGGCTCTTGTACTTATCAGCCTCGCAGGATTACTGTGGGCTGTTTGGAGCAAAAGAAAATGACCGCCCAACTGCCTAGGGAGTGCGGCCATTTTCTAAACCAAACTTCTGAGGGCTAACCGTCTATCGGCAGACTCTCTTTCTATGTTCATTATAGCTTGCATCGGGTCATTTGTCAACGGCGAAGGCAATAAAGCGTGAAAGATGTCTGTTTCAGATTATGCAGACCCAACGTAAAAACCGGAACTAGTTCCGGTTTTAGCCTCTTAGCTGCGGCCACGCCTGTTCGGCGTAGATCACCCCGCCGGAGGACGGGCTGGAATTGTAGTAGATGGCGAGGTGAAGGTGGGCACCATAGGAGTTACCTGTGTTACCCACATAACCGAGCAGCTGGCCCTCTTGAACATAGGTGCCAGACGCAACCGCAACACTGGACATGTGCGCATACCGTGACTCCCATCCACCGCCATGGTTAATGAAGACGCAGTTTCCATAGGAGTCCAGCCCACCGCTGCCCTGCATATTGCCATACCCCGTCTGCACATAGGTAACCGTACCGGCTGCCGAGGCATAGATAGGCTGGCCCTCGATACCCTGGAACGAGATGTCGATACCCTCATGGCCGGCGTAGGTGGTCCAGGTGTGACCGGGGAAGGGGTATCCAAACAACCCGTTGGCGATGGCGCTGCGTTCGCCCATACCACCAGAATTGATCTGATAATATCGCAGCACATGGTCCACATACTCTGGATCGCCGTAGCCACTCCATCCCATGGCGGCTGCTTGCAGCTGAGAGTATTCCAGGGCATTTTCTTTAGTGTAGCCGCCGTCCTTATTGAGCGCCCAGGTAAGGTATCCACCGCCATAGTTATAAGATTGCAGCGCCAGGCTGATGCGGGTCAGATCTGTTGGCCCGGTAGCACCGGCCTGTTGAAGCAGGCTTGCCAGCAATTCCGTACCAAAGTCTATGGATTCTTCCACAGGAACAGGAGTGCCAACAGGGTACCCCATACCCTCTGCGCACTGCATAACGTCACCATTGACTAAATCTACGTTGCCTCCCGATTCCTGCATCATCACGGCGGCCACCAGAGGGGCGTATTCGGGAATACCATGCGCCTGGCAAGCCTCATTGATCTGGGGCATAAGGGCGATTACATCAGCGGACAGATTGACATTGGATGCTGACCCGCTGCTGGTAAAGAAGGTAAGTCCGAAAGCTAACGCTATGATTAGAGGAAATAGCAATAATGCTGTTCCACTCCCCCAGGTTTTTGCGGAAGCCCGTGCGCTGGTAACTGCGTTTTGCATCGCCTGTTTGATTTGGTCAATGACTTTTTCACCGACCTTGATACCAGCTTGTACAGCGACTCCTATGCCGGCTGTTGCCGCACCGCTGGCCGCTGTTACCGCACCTTGCCCCATGTGGACCATGGCAGCCTGTCCATAGTTCGCAACGGCTTGCACGGCTGTTCCACCCTGTGCCCCGCTGGTGACAAGCGCCGGGGCTTGATTATGGAGCTGGTTTACCATTACGTCACGCTGCCAGGTATTCAAAGTCACCTTGCCGCTGATATTAAGTCCGCTGCTGTTGGCCTCCCTGGCGTTTATCCCCTTTTTTAGCTTGTCGCCAGCGGAGGCGCTTTTGTTGGCAGAGCTGCCGGCGGCCTGGCTGTGCTGATTCGCCGCAGAGGCCAGCTTGGTGTCGAACGGGCCGGAGCTGCCAGCTGGGGACTGGGAAAACGCAGTGGAGGGCTGTGGCTGGTATCCCGCCGGCTGGTTCCCTGGCTGCCCTACCGTGCTGGCCGTAGTTTTCTCAGGGGTCTGAGTCTCCCTATACCCAAACTGGTAGGAGTGCCCTGCTCCCTCTGTTGGGATGGGTTCTGGTTCCATGCCCTCCGTGCTTGTGTTTGCGTTTATGGTTGCGTTTACCCCTTCCGCCCTCATCGGGTCTACGGCTGGATAATAGTCGTAGGCGTTCTTTTCCGGTTCGGGGTAAAGCCCTTGTCTCACGGATTGGTCACGCAGACCGGTACCGGCTGTTTGAATCCTGTTTTCACTTTGCGCTATCCCGTTCTGTTGAACATCGCCAGAGGCGGCGATCCCATTCACACCGCCTTCTTCCCGCTCCAAAGAACGGACAGTAGGACGAGCTGAGGCGATGCCGGAAGAAAGGGTATCGCTGCGGCTTTCATCGAGAACATGAAGACCGTTCCCGCTGTCCGGTTTTGGCGGCGTACTGGGATGGACCGGTGCGGCCATTCTGGGAGCGCCTGATCCAGTGTCCGCAGTTTCACTGGTTCGCTTATTCTTGATGCCGTGCTCTTTGATGATATTTAGACCGGAATCTTCCTCTTGACTTGTCTGAACGTCCTCCTTATACACGTTCAGGGCTTCGTTGTCGGCATCGGCCACCTGGGGAGTTGACGGGTCTTCCCGTTTCGCCTTATCCGGCCCGTCTGTTTTTTCTTTTTCCTCTTTTTGGGGCTTCTCGGTTTTTGACTTTTTTCCAGAGCCAGTAGCCTGGTCCGTTTCTTCAGATTTGGTGGAGTCTTTCCCTGTGTCTTTCTTCTGGTCCGGGGTAGGAGCCGTTTCGGCTTTCTTTTCTTTCTGATCCAGAATCTTTTTTACAGCCCGTTTTCCCTCGGAGAGCGCTATACTTCCAACTTTTTTGGCTTTTCCCTCGATTTGGTCAATGGCATACTGTTCTGGGGATTCTCCTGTTCCCTCCGCCTGTGGCTCCTCCCCGACAAGAGATTTTCCCTCTTGCACGAGTCGCTTTGCCGTGTTAAGCCCATCTTTTGCGGACTCCTTTGCAGGGACGGGAGCCAAATTCAAAATAGAGCGTTCATCTTTTTTTATCTCTGGGGTCTTACTCGGTGGGGCTTGGTTTGCTCTGCCCTCTTTTCTCCTGGCGTAATTGCCGGCAGCTCTATGGATAAAACGGCGCTCTTTTTTCCTGCTAGGTTTCTTAAAGCGTTTTTCCACCTTACCGGCCAATCGTTTTTTATTTTTCTTTCCCAGATTTTCTCCCTTTTCTGCGGAGGGGGCCGCCTCCCGCCCCTTCTTAGTTTCTCCAGTTTGCTCATTGGGCTTTTGGGAGGTGGAGGCAGCTTCCTTTTCGTTCTCAGCCTTTTGTTCCGTCTGCTGTTTATTTTCGTTGGATTCCTCGGGATGAATTAACTCTTTTTTTGCCATGATGTACCTCCTCTTGGAAAACCGGAATCAGTTCCGGTTTTGGATACAGCCTTTCCTTTTACCCCTGGGACTTCCAGAGGCAAAAGGAAAGGCTGCGGTGTTATCCGCAGCCTTCCAGTTTCATTGTTCTTTCACGGCCACTACTGCGAGACGCCCGTTTTTCTGGGAATACTCGCAAGTGGCAAGGGTCAATAAACGGTCGCCGAACACTGGGGTCACCCCAGTGGTGTAGAGGGCCTGTGATTCTAATTCACTTACCATCTCAGCGAAGGCTTCTTCATCCATATAGAGGGAGTTAAAAATACTCCATCTTGCGGAGGTGGCCGTCCCTGACGCTTTGAGGACAGCGGCGATTTTGTACTCGCTGATACCCTCAGCCGTTTCCAGCGTGATGACAGGGTGGTCTTCATAGAAGCTGTAACTGGTGTATTTGTGAAGGGTGGAGAACATCTCGCCCTCCACAAAGTGATGGCCATAGATCAACAGATTGTCGCAGGTCTCTACATTACACCGGGAATCCAAAAACGGCACACCGTGCCGGTTTTGAGTCTTCTCAAAGCTGTGGTCCAGGTAATATTCCGGGTCATCTGGGGAATACATGACAGGATAGTCTATGTCGGTCCCCTGGATGGTCACCCAGCCCACACAATCAGGATTTTCCTCCTGTAGGATAAAGATGTTGTGACCTTGGATTTCCTCGGGTGCAACGTTGCTATAGGCTTCCGGTTCCGCCGCAGAAGCAGTGCTGCTTTCTGTATAGGAACTATCCTCGTTGCCACTCGAATAAAACCCTAAGTCCGTTGGAACATCTTCCGTGGAAATTTTCCGTAGGCGTTCGAATATGGTGTCCTGCTCTGAGCGGTCCTGGATAGAGCTTACTAGGCCACAGATAGCCCAGGCCGCAGCTCCGAGAAGCACCGCAGCGGCGAGGACCAGCAGCGCTTTTCGGCGCATTACTGGTATCCTCCTGACCGCATACGGTTCTCTTTCCAGCGTTTTAAGGCAAAGTAGCCCAGAATACCAAGGCATACTATGGCTACGACACTGGCAAAGATCGCCAGTCCCAAAAAGGTATAATCCTTTTCAGGTTCTTCCGGTGTAACAGAGCCGGTGAGGTAGGTCTGAAGATCTACCACCTGTGTGGTGGTATCATTTGTCACTTCAAAACGCAGCGTCTCTGTTTGTCCATCATAGCTCAAGTCCAGCTCATATTCAGCGGCGGGAATCCTGATGAGCCGGTGGGGCCGGCCCTCGGTCAACCAGTTGGCAAGCTCCACTCCCTTTGAGGTGCGCAGCACAGCCTCGGCATCTACCAGAGGGAGTCCAGTCTGGTCGTTGACGAGTTCCACATCGACTTTCAAGTATTCACAAAGGACTTCAAACTCTGTATCCAGTCCCGCGGGGATCGCCGTGGGGATTTGCTCCATGGTGTAGCCATCCGGTACATCAATGGCAACCGCCACAACATCGGTGACAGGCACTTCCTCAAGCAGGACCATTCCTTCTGCGTTGGTCTTTCCAGTGGTAATGGCATTACTGCGATTGTAGGGGTCTGCCTGGTACTCCGCATCGGCCACAGCCTGGGTATAGGATTCGATCTCTTGGCTCACATCGGTGGTATCCTTTATGGGGACCTCCTCTGCCAGCTCCTCTGCTTCCCTTACCGGGAAGATGCAGACGGTCACATCCTGCAAAGGAGTGCCGTCATCGTCTACCACCGTGAGCTGTAGATTGCGCTGGTTCGCTACGAAGTCAAACGACAGGTAAATGGATTCACCAGCAGCAATGGAAAACTTCTGCTCGTCCGGTAGGTCATAGCCCTGGTTCGCTGAGGAAGCGACTTTCGGGCCAGCGGTATAGCTCCCTGTCGGGAGATTGATAGATATGAGGCCTTCTTCATTTGACCGGAACTCCCTGCTGTACTGCCTCCCATTCTGTGTGAAGCCGGTAATATCAATGGTGAATCCTTGGACGGCACCATTGTCCCCTCCGCATTGGATATTCAGCGCCCCCTCTGTTGGAGTGGGCGTAGCTTCCGGGGAAGGGGATACCGGCGCTGTGATGGGCGCAGGCGTGGCAGATGGAGCAGCTGTTGCGGCTGGTGCCGGAGTTGCGGATGGCGCTGTGGGCGTAGGGGTCGAAATGCTATTCACAGTTGGCGCAACCGGAGATGGCGTGGGGGTAGGCGTAGGCGAGGGTACGGCCAGGGGCGTTACAGCCGGTCTTGGTGTCGAAATGGGTACCTGATAAACGCTAGGTTTGCCTACCGGACCCTCATCCGCCTTTTCGTTTGTCTTTGCCGCCGCTGCCATTGGGACAATAAGGACCAGGAGCAGCGACAGCAGCAGAATAGTGATGCGTTTCAAGATATGTCCCTCCTGGGGTTAGCGTAAAGTTTTCTTTCTTCGATACACAACGTAACCGACACCGATGGCTACCACCAAGACCAATACGCCGATATAAATAAAGATCGGAGGCGTAGTCTGCCCGGTCTTGGGCACCTCAGTGGTGTCACGGGGCCGGTCCTGCATGGTGATTTCCTGCACAGTGCCGGTGTTGTCTACGCTGAATGTGATTTTATCTGCAATGGCATATCCCGTGGGGGCAGAGACCTCCTTCAGGACGTAGCCATCACCCACAGCCAGCTTGGTGATTTGATGAGGCTGCCCGTTGGAGACCCAGGTATCAATCAAGGTCCCATCGGGGTCGTACAGCTCCAGGGTAGCGCCTGCCAGCTGCTGGCCGGTGGTGATGTCCGTCTTGATGATGGAGACCCTGGTGTACTCGTTTACGATTTCTCCCAGGTCGATTTCCTCCGCATCCACAGTGACCTCGATGGGGTCGCTGTCCAGGACGTATCCGGGACGGGCCACCAGCTCCACAATCAGCCAATCGCCAGCAGGGACGTTATCAAACTCAAACTTGCCGTCAGCGCCAGTCTGGGCCGTGGCGGCAGCGTTCTTCTCGGTGAAGTCCTTGGCATCCGCAGGGAACAGGCCGAACACCACGCCTTCCAGCTTGGTGCCGTCCGTATCCACCTTAGTGGCGAAGATGCGGCCCTTGAGGTCGATGAGGACCGTCTGGTCTTCGTCCTCAATGTCGGTATGAGCTGCGATCTCCTTATCGTTGTAGTACAATGTCTCGAATACAACGATGTGCTTTCCAACCAGGGCAGAGGCATCCAGGGTGAAGGTCATCTCCACGGTGCCGGATTCCTTCTCGGCCACAAACTCCACTTCGGAGGTGACCTCCTTGTCATCCACCAGCAGCGGCTCCTCCGTCTCCTTGTCCATGAGGACGCCGGAGAGCTTATAAGTCTTACCGGGGATGAGGCCGCTGTACTCCACCGTGTCGGTGATGGTCAGCTCCTCGCTGGGCTTGGCAGTCTTTTCGCCGTCAATGGTGGCGGTAGTCCCAATGGAGGGGGTATCGCCAAAGGTGATGGTCTGGCACTTGTTGTTAATGTCGGTGTGGGTGGCTACCTCTTTCCCGTCAAGGTACAGGTATTCGTACACCACCACTTTCGTGTTCGCCAGCGTATCTGCGGGGAAGGTGAAAGAGACTTCCACCGTGCCGCTGGACTCGGTAGGCGTAAAGATGGCTTCGGAGATGACCTGCTTTCCATCAATCGTCAAAGGCTTTTCGGTGGCCTGGTCCATGAGGACACCCTTGAGGGTGTATTCCTTGCCGGGGGTCAACTGGTAGTAGGAAATGATGTCGGTCAAAGTGATGTCGCCCACCGGCATGGCAATCTGCTCATCGTCCACGGTGGCCATGGTGCTAATCATGGGCTTATCCGGCTCCACAAAGGTGACGGTCTGCCCGGCGTCCGTGATGTCGGCATGGGTCGCAACTTTTACGCCATCCAAGTACAGGTCCTCGAACACGACCACGCTCTTACCGGCCAGAGCGGAAGCGTCCAGGGTGTAGGACAGCTCCACCGTACCGGAGGACGCTTCGGGGGTGAACTCGGTCTCGGCGGTAATCTCCTTGCCGTCCACCAGCAGGGGTTCGCCGGTGGCCTGGTCCATGAGAACGCCAGAGAGTTTGTAGGTCTTGCCAGGGGTCAAGCCGGAATAGGTCACGGTATCCACGATGGTCACCTGCTCGGCAGGTTCCGCCGTGTGTTCGCCGCCCACCGTAGCGGTGGTGCCGATTTCCGGCACACCAAAGGTCACGGTTTGCCCCTCGTCCTCGATGTCCGCATGAGTGGCAATTTCCAGCTCACCCAGATACAGGTACTCAAAGACCACCACGACCTTACCGGCCATAGAGGTGGCATCAAAGGTGTAAGAGAGCTGGACCATGCCGGACTCGGCTTCGGGGGTAAACTCGGTCTCGGCGGTGACCTGGGCTTGTTCCTCTCCAACCAGCAGAGGCTCACCGGTGGCCTTGTCCATCAGCACACCGGAAATCTTGTAGGTCTCGCCGGGAGTCAAACCGGAGTAGGCCACTTCGTCAATGATAGTGACCTCGCCGGTGGGGTCTGCGGTATGCTGCCCATCGACCGTGGCGGTGGTCCCAATCTGCGGTCCTTCGCCAAAAGTCACGGTTTGATTCTCGTCCTCGATGTCGGCATGGGAGGTCACTTCCACGTCATCCAAATACAGAGTCTCGAATACAACCACGCTCTTACCGGCCAGAGCGGAAGCGTCCAGGGTATAGGTCAACTCCACGGTGCCCTCGGCAGCTTCAGGAGTAAACTCCACCTCAGCGGTGACCTGGGCTTGTTCCTCACCTTCGCCAACCAGCAGAGGCTCACCGGTGGCCTTGTCCATGAGCACACCGGAAATTTTGTAGGTCTTACCAGGAGTCAGGCCGGAATAGGCAACTTCGTCCACGATAGTCACTTCACCAACGGGGGAGGCGGTGTGACTGCCGTCCACGGTGGCAGTGGTGCCGATTTTCGGCCCCTCTACAAAGGTGA
>OLRD01001507.1_pt1 | contig 13059 bp, 9 predicted proteins | sample 1672051 | NCBI WGS metagenome assembly OLRD01 (sample SAMEA3136640, study PRJEB25190) | human gut metagenome | biome: human gut; feature: human-associated habitat; material: faeces | place: Austria | collected 2013 | reverse complement strand
GGAATACACGGGAGAGGTGACTAACGTTTCCTATAATGGCAGTTCCAACGGCAGCGCCACCGCCTATCAGATTACCCCAAGGTGGCCTATGCTGAGGGGATCTATCCCGGCATGAGCGCCACTGCGGAAATTGTGGTGGAGGAAAGCGGCGAAGGGCTGCTGGTGCCTGTGGAGGCTGTACAGACCTCCGGGGATGAGGAATACATCACCCTGGCTCCCACCGGCGCCGCGGAGGGCGCCGAGTACGGGGAGGGTGAAATCGAGGTATCGGAGCTTTCCGCCGTCACCGTGGAAACAGGGATGTCGGATGGGAGCTATATCTTGGTGGAAAGCGATGAGCTTGCCGAAGGCGACCTGATTGTTGTCACCCGTCTTACCTCCACCCAAACCGGCTCGGATTCCCAGGGCAGCGGTGGCATGGGAGGCGGTTTCCCCGGCGGCGGTATGGACTTTGGGGATTTCGATTTTGAAAATTTTGATCCCGGCACCATGCCCCAGGGTGGGGGCTTCTGCATGGCTGTGGAATAAGGCAGCTCTGGCAGGGCTGGGGCTGCTTTGGTGGGTGATCTGCTGGCTTGCAGGAAAGGGCAAAGAGTGAGAGCGGGGGCAGCGTCCAGCACGGTCTCCGTGCCATTCCGGTTGGTCTGGGGCGGGCGCTGAAAAAGCGCGGTGTGCAGGTCGCCGGAGCACTTGAAAAAGGAATGTTTGTATTGCGGGCAGGGCCTGAACCTGGTAAAATGAATTGAACCGTATGCTGCCCGGCAGCTGCGGGTGCCCATTCAATGCGCAGAAGGAGCAAGGCTGCGAATCCTAGCGGAATCTTCCGCCGGCTTTCAAGCTTTTGAAACAATGAAACGGCTTAGAGAGGATCTCCTGGCCGGATCCGTTCCGCTCCAAATTCCGGAAACGACTCTTTCTCCAGGAAGGTGAAAACAAGATGGAAGAAGCCCTTATTTTGCTGCGGCAGTTGATTACCATGTTTTTGTATGTGGGTGTGGGCTGGTGCCTACGCCGGTTCCGGCTGGTCACCCAGGAGAACAGTTCCGCTTTAAGCAACTTGCTGCTGTACGCTATCCTGCCATGCGTCATCGTTCAATCGTTCCTCCGGGAGGCCACCCCCCAGGCCACCCAAAACCTGTTGTGGTCTTTGCTGCTTTCCGCGCTGGCCCTGGGTGTGTCCGTGGGGGTGTCCGCCCTGTTGTTTTGGAAAAAGCCCGCCTCGAATTTTGGCAGCGCCTTCTCCAACGCGGGGTTTATGGGGATTCCCTTGATCACTGCCGTGGTAGGGGAGGGGGCCGTGTTTTACATCGCCGGGTTTGTGGCGCTGCTGAACATCCTCCAGTGGACTTACGGCCAGGCCATTTTAGGGGATGCTCAGGCCGCCAAGCCCTTGGGCGTTTTGAAAAATCCCCTGGTGATCGCTTTCGCGGTGGGGCTGCTGCTGTACTTTTTACCCATCACCCTGCCGGTGATCTTCACCAATGCGGTGAGCTCCGTGGCGGCCTGCAACGCGCCGGTGGCCATGGTGATCTTAGGCGTGCTGCTGGGGGACATTTCCCCCAAGAGGATGTTTCTCTCCAAGGAGGCCTGGCTGGTCGGCGGGGTTCGGCTGCTGCTCATCCCCCTGCTGACAGTGCTGCTGCTCAAGGCGTTTCCCGGCGTTCCTGGGGAGATGCGGGCCGCGCTGATCATTGCCGCCGCTGCACCGGTGGGCTCCAACTTGGCGGTGTATGTCCAGCGCCAGGGCGGGGATTCCCAGGCTGCCGCAGGGATGGTGTGCCTTTCCACCATCTTGTCCATTATCACCATGCCCCTGGTCCTGCTGGTTTCCTGACCTGGGCCGAAAATAGGAGAGGAGCAATTGAAATGAGCGAAAAAATGGCCATTGAACAGCGGGTTGAGAGAGAAATCACCGCCCGTATGGAGGAGCTGGACCAAAAGCTGGTTGCTGAAAAGCTGGAGCGCTATCGCCGGTTGAACCAATTTGCTCAGCTGGGAAAGGTGCTGTTTGTGGGCTCCAGCCTGATGGAGCAGTTCCCCATCAATGAACTGCTGTTGGACATGGGCCGAACCTACACTGTGTACAACCGGGGTATTGGGGGATACACCACGCAGCAGCTTGCCAAGTCGCTGGACGTGTGTGTTTACCAGCTGCGGCCCAGCCAAGTGCTCATCAACATTGGCACCAACGATATGAATACCCCGGAGTACACTGTGGAGGGGTTGATGGAGCGGTACGAAGCCATCCTGCGGGACATTCAGGCCCATGTGCCGGGGGTTAAGCTGACCTTGTTGGCCTACTATCCCCTCTGCGAGCCGAAACTGGCGGAAGAACCCCACGGCCGGGAGATTTTAAAGTCCCGGAACAATCGAACCATTGCCCAGGCAAATCAAGCTGTGCAGGCACTGGCAAAGAAGGTTGGGGCCGGTTTCCTCAACTGCAACAGCGCCATCACCGATGAAAGCGGCAACATGCGTCCCGAATACACCATCGAAGGAATGCACATGTACGGCGACGGCTACGCCCAGGTGCTGAAGGCCCTGCTGCCATGGCTGGACGAAGCGGCCGCCTCGTCCGGTTCGCGGCAGAGCGCCACTGGCGCCCGTTTTCCCCACGGCACGGAGGGGGGCGCGCCCATGCCTCTAAATTGATCATGCGTGTGGAAGAATGATGGCGCCGGTGATTGCGGCGTCGCAGCGTGCCGGCCTGTGGACAGAGCTTGGCGCGAGCTATAGGAAATTTTGGAACATCTATGGGAAGGCCGGGAGCGATCCCGGCCTTCTTCAATACCCAACAGCAAGGGCAGAACTGCCTCGGAATTGAAAAGCACTCCACAACGCGAAGAAGCACACTGCCCCACAGGGGGGAACAGCGTGCCTTAGCTATTTTATATCAGGGTAGCCATTGAGCGGTAGGTGGCGTAAACGGTTATCCCCATTACCGAATAGGAAGGGCTCCGCCATTTTATGAATATGCTTTCTGCCGGTCAATGGGTATCGGAATAGGTCTCCTGATACTGGGAGGGCGTCATGCCGGTTTTGCTTTTAAACACTTTCAAGAAATAAAAATAATCCTCAAACCCGCAAGCCGCACTGGTTTCTAAAATGGTGTAGCCAGAACTGAGCATACGCTTGGCCTGCTCCACCCGCAGGATCCCCTGCATCTGCTTGATCGTCACGCCGTACACCGCCTGGAAGATGGCGTTCAGGCGGCGGTAAGTCATGCCAAAAGCGGCGGCGTAGTCCTGGTTTTGTAGCTGCCGGCCTTTGTTGTTGTCAATATATTGCAGGATCTGGAGGGCCGTCCTGTTTTCCCGCTTGGGCCACAGCCGCTTTTTTTGCATAGCCAAACTGAGCTGGTACAGGATCGCCTGGATCTGGGAAGAGAGAAAATTTTCGCTGAAAAAGGGCGGGGCCCTGTGGCAGGCCGCGTACTCCATCAGGTCAAAGCAGGGGAGCTCCAGAGGAACCTGTCCCCATAATGGCAGCAGGATATGGCCGTTGTCCAGCTCCGTGGGCGGCGGGGCCTCAGTCCCCTCTGCCTGGAAATGGGCAAAATAGGCCTCGTGCTCGTCATGCTGCAGCCCGTAATGCCGCACATAGGGCGGCAGCAGGAAAAATTCGCCGCCGTGAACTGCATGGTCTTCCCCGTAGATGCGGAAGGTCCGCGTCCCGCTGATCATCAGCACCAGAACCCACTGGGCCATCACCCGGTCCGGGTGTACGTTCCCGCCGCTGAATTTGTCCACAATTTCCACGTGGATCTCCCCCGCCAGCCGGAACCACCGGGGAAGCCCTTGTCCGGTATTCATAGATGCCGCACCTGCCTTTTCCAATATGTCCATTTCATAATAGGCCGCGCTGAAGAGAAAAGTCAAGCAGGGGATAAATAAAATGTCCATTTATTCCATATACCTTTCGTTCCCTCCATAGACTTTTCCCCAGGGGAGCGGTATGATGCTGCCAAAGCATCCAAGGAGGGATACGAAATGAAAAACGGTAAGCTCAGAGTGGCGCTGGTGGGGGTCTCCTTCGGCGCGGAGTTTGTGCCCATCTACTTGAAACACCCAGATGTGGATTCCCTGGTACTGGTGGATACCGACCGGGCGCAGCTGGACAAGATCGGCGACAAGTTCCTGTTGGAGGAGCGCCTGACGGACTTCGACGCCATGCTGGCGGACGAGACCATTGACGCGGTCCATCTGGTGACACCCCCGGCCACTCACGCTCCCCTGTCTGTAAAGGCGCTGAACGCAGGCAAGCACTGCGCTTGCACCATTCCCATGGGCATGACCATCGACGAGCTGTACCAGGTCATCGAGGCCCGGAAAAAGAGCGGAAAGCACTATATGTTCATGGAAACCTCCGTCTATGGGCGGGAATTCCTGTATGTGAAGGACCTGTACGAAAAGGGGGAGCTGGGCAGGATCCAGTTCATGCGCTGCGCCCATTACCAGGACATGGAGGGATGGCCAGACTACTGGCTGGGCTTCCCTCCCCTGATGCATCCCACCCACGCGGTGGCCCCCTGCCTGATGCTGCTGGGAAAGCGCCCAGAGAGCGTGTACTGCAAGGGTTCCGGCAAGGTGCGCAAAGAGGTGGAAGAGCCCTATGGCTGCCCCTTCGCCTTTGAGTCCGCCCTTATCTCTCTGAAGGACAGCGATGTGGGCATCGAAATGGCCCGTTTTCTCTACCATGTGGCCCGGGGTTATACCGAATGCTTCAACATCTACGGCGAGCGGAAGAGCTTTGAGTGGCAGCAGTTGGAATCCGAGAAACCGGTGCTGTTCTCCATGGCCTTCGACCCCAATGCGGAGCATGTGATGAACGACTACGGCCGAGGCGGGCTGGTGACGGAAGAGCGCATCCAGATCCCTGACTATGCGGACCGGCTGCCCGCGGAGATTGGGCGATTCACCCGGCAAACGGTATACGATGAAAGCAATCCCCACCTGGCGTTCCTTCAAGGTGGAGGCCATGGGGGCTCCCATCCCCACTTGGTCCATGAATTCGTCCGAAGCATTATTGAGGACCGGGACCCTGTCCCCAGCGACATTGACGGCGCTTACTGGACCGGCGTGGGCATCTGCGCCCATCAGTCCGCCATGGAGGGCGGCGTGGTGAAGCCTGTTCCTGTTTTCGAGTAAAAAGCCCAGCAAACAATTTATAGAATTACAATCTACCATTGGTTGAGAGGTCTCCGGGGGAGGAGAGCGTCCGGGACAGGCGCAGGAGCCCTCTCTATGTAAAAGAAAGGTCGGGGATGCTCCCGGCCTTTTCCTTTTACCAAAGCAATAGAAGGGCCGTTGCAATGAAAAAGTGCAGGGAATGTTTCCCAAGCTAGGGCACTCTACCACCAGTCGGTTGCTGGTGCAGGTGGACTGTGTTATGCTGAAGAAAACATCGAAGGGGAGGAAAATCTATGAACGTATCACAAATCGGGCGTTTTATCAGCCGGCGCAGGGCGGATCTGGGGCTTACCCAAGCCCAGTTAGCCCAGCGGCTGGATGTGACCGACAAAGCGGTTTCCAAGTGGGAACGGGGCAAAAGCCTGCCTGACGTGGCCCTTCTCAGCCGCGTGGCCGCGGAGCTGCGGGTCAGCGTGGTGGAGCTTCTCAGCGGCGAGTCCATGAATGTGGCCCGCAGCAGCAACCTGGACGAGGCCGACGGCTGGGAGAGGGAAGCTGACCAGGCTACGCCCCTCACTTTGCAGCGGAAAGCCCCGGAGGACCTGTTGGTATCGCCTTACCTGTTTGGCAGCAACCTGGAGCACACCCGCTCCTGCCTCTATACCGGCTTATCCGCCCAAATGGTCCGCAATCGGAAGTTCGCCGGGAAGCCCACTGCCTGCGAGGGCTGCGCGATGGAATGGTTCCCCTTGGGGAAACGGGCTGTGTTTGCCTTGGACGAGCCCTACACCCGCCACGGGGAGGGCTACCACATGAAACGGACCACGGAATGCAATTCCGTCAGCATCTTCAACCCCTTCCAGGGGGAAACCGCCGGCATGGGCCAGCATGGCATCGCCATCTCCCAAGGGCAGCCGTATCTGTTCGGAATGGTGGTCAAGACTCAGAACCCGGTAGAGTTTGCCGTTTCTTTAACGGACCGGGCGGGGAAGGAAGTCTATTGCCGCACCACATTCACAGGGGAAGGGGCCGATTGGACCCGTTTTGAAGTTGAACTTACCCCCCAGGCCGCGGATCCCGACGCCGATCTGCGCATCTGTTGGGAAGAGGCTGGCCATGTCTGTGTGGGGGCCATCTCCCTGCTGCCCAAGGACCACTTCCACGGGATGCGCCGCGATGTGGTGGAAGCCATGAAGGAATTGGGCATCAAAGTGCTTCGCTGGCCGGGCGGAAATTTTGCCGGAGAATTTAACTGGATGGACGGCCTTCTGCCTGTGGATATGCGCGCCCCCTTCCAGTCCTATTTGGGCCTGGAGACCCAGCCCCACACCATGGGTTACGATTACAGCGAGATCAATACGGACGACTTTATTGCCCTGTGCCGGGAGATCGGCGCCGAGCCGTTCATCACCATCAACCCCTGTTGGAATACTCCCGAGGAGAACGCCGCCTGGGTGGAGTACTGCAACGGTGACGCCTCCACCCCCTACGGGAAGCTCCGGGCCCAACGAGGTCACCAAGAACCTTACAATGTGCAGCTTTGGTCCTTGGGCAACGAATTCGGTTACGGCCACATGGAGGGCGACAACACCCCCAGTGGATACTGCCAGATCGCCCTGGAAAACGGCAAGAAAATGCTGGAGGCCTCTCCCAATCTCAGCCTGTGTTCCTCTGGCCCCTATCCCAACAAGGAATGGGCGGAGCTTTCCGCCAAGCCCCTTGCGGGAATCTCTCAGATGATTTCCCAGCACTATTACGGCTACGCCCCCCATTACACCAGCCTTGCCACCGTAGAGAAAGAGTATAACCGGTGCCTGGCCTCCGTTTCCCGGATGCGGGATCTGCTCCACCAGTCCCGGCAGTGGCTGGAGCCTTCTACGCGCATCTCCATGGACGAGTGGAACGTTTGGTACGCCTGGTACCGCCCCTCCAGCGTCACCGACGGCATTTATGCGGCCCTTGCCCTGCACATGTTGATGGAAGAAGCCGAGAAAAGCGGGATCGCCCTTGCGTGCCACTTCCAGGCGGTCAATGAGGGGATGTTGTGCGTGAAACCGGATCATGTGAGCCTGACGGCTCAGGGCCAGGTGTTCTCCCGGATGAACCGCTGGCACATGGGGAATCGTCTGTGCTCCGCGTCTCAAGAGGCTGTTGTCAGCGTGGACAGAGAGGGGCGGATGGCCGTTACTGTGGTGAACGCCGCGTTTCGCTGCGAAAAGCCGGTGGACTTCTCCTCCTTTGGACCTTGCAGCGAGGCGGTGCTCTTCTCCAGTGACACCGTGCTGCCGCCCTCTGAATTCACAGTGACAGATGTATTGGAGCAGGCCGCAGGCGGAACTTTCCAGATGCCGCCCCACAGCGTTTTGTTCTTGCGGTTCCCCAGCGTGAACTAAGCAAGAAAAGTCGGAAATGCAGAATGAAGCGTTGCTTTTTTGAAGAAAATAATTCAATCAATTCCTCCAGTGACCTGCATATGGTGGTGGAATTGTCCAACGACATTTGGTTTAATGATAAGATCCATGTGAAACGGAATCCCTTCTGTTAGACATGCAGGGGTCTCGATAGATAAGGGAGGAAGACAAAACATCAGGAGGGAGACCTCTTGATGTTTTGTCATGCTTTGACACGGATTAGTTTGCGGAAGACAGGAAAGAATGAACGCTTATATATGCGGTTGTAATCATTAGACGAAGAGCCATGGGCGCTGCAGGGCCTGGTAGAGATCATTGACTGGGGCAGTAACGATTTTTCCATTATAGGCCAGTTTACAGATCCGGATGAGGCCTTTGAGTTCCTGTGCGAAAAAGAACCTGATGTGGTGTTTACGGATATCCGAATACCCGGTCTTTCCAGACTGGATCTCATAGAGATGTCTCACAGGGAGGGACTAAATTGCGAGTTTGCGCTCATAAGCGCGTATGAGGATTTTGAAGTGGCACAAAAAGAAATTCGCCTACATGTGTGGGAATATATTTTAAAACCATAGAATGCGGAAGATTTCCATTATGCCACGAAAATGCTCCTGCGTCATTTGGGAGAGAGGAATGATCTTGTCGGGGTGGAATGGAACGATCCTTCCGAAGAAATCTTGTGGAAAGCAGAGGCGTTTCAAAATTAGACGGAAAACTATCAAACAGCGGACTTATACCTTTGCTCCCGCCCATGCAAAGAACCAGAGATCCTGAAGGAAGGGGAGCGTATTTGAGAATATCTGCAGAATCCCACATGACTTTGCTCCAGGAAGATAATCGAAAGTGGGGAGTGAGTCCGGAGCACAAAAGCGGGATAACGGATCTGCCTCAAATGCTTCAAGAAGTCTGGTACTCATTGTGGGGGGATTCTCCTATTCTAGCAGAGAAAATGTGGGGGGAGACCCAGTTCTATTTCTGAAAAATGTGTGCCTGAGTGAGTGTAGGCCTTTTCTCTCTAACCCAGCCGCTGCAAGGATTCTGTAATATCACTTTTAAAAATCCATAAGCCTGATGTAATTTCAATGATCATCCGGCATTGATGGCGTATCCTCCCGAAAATATACCCCTTACCGCAAGTCTTGAATTATGGCGATGGCTGTTGCCGTTGAACGGAACCAGACTTGCACAGAGATTCAGGGCAAGAAAAAGTCAGCCCCTTCCCCTCGTAGAAAGAGGCTTCCTATCATACTTAGTCTATCAAATCATGTCCAGCAGATCATACCATGTTGAATTGCATCGGGCCAAAAAAGAAAAATTTTGGGACATGGACGGAAGTAGGGTTTGCGCCCCGGTCCATAGGAACCCGGAAGCCCAAAAACGTATTCACCCTTTTTTTCGTTCATCCGTGGGGGAAGCACCCATCACACGGCGGTAGACTTGAGAAAAATAAGAGAAATTATCATATCCAAGTTTTGACGCGATCACGCTGACAGGCAACTCCGTCGTGGTAAGAAGCATCCGGGCCGCATCCATCTTTCTTCGGATGATGTGCTCCTTCAAGGAAGTTCCTGTCTCATTTTTGAACACTCGAGAGAGATAATCGGCATTCACAAACAGCGCTGATGCGACGCTGTTCACATTGAGGGGGCGGTCTAGATTATCCTCCATGTAGTCGCAAGCCTGGTCTACCAGCTTTTTTACGTTGCCATCGTACTGTTCCGCCTGTGGGAAAAGGGCAATCACTTTTTCCAGTGCTCTATGCAATTCCGGCAGGGAAGCCGCTTGATTTCCCTGGGCCAGCTTGTCTAAAAAGAGGGAAAGATCCGCTCTTAGGGTCTGAGCGGCGTTTAGAACCACCTGCTGGAACTGAATCCAAAAGTTGTGCAGGCTGCTCTGGTTCAAGGAATCCGTTTTCGCCAACGCATCCAGATATTCCTTGGCTTCGTCTAGTACCACCTGGCAAGCGCCGCCAGTCAATAGATGCTCCCATCTGTGCATTTGCACCTGATCCAATAGTTTTTCAGTATGGGCCTTTGCAATCTTATGGCTGGGACGGAAAATACCGTTCGCCCGCAGAACATTGTCCTGCTTAGCCCTCAGCAGCAGGGCAGCTTGGCTGTTAATATTCCTTAAGGAAACCACATACCCTACATAGAAGGCCGCTTTCCAGGGAAACGACTGGGATAGGACCAGATAAGCCTCGTTCAAAGGGCCAAGGATCATTTTATCATCACAAGGTTTTGGCTCTGGAGCATAGACGAACCATCCCAAGGAAGTCTTATCGATGGTGAATGGCAAAACCTCCCATCCCGCCTTTTGATAGACTTCTGTGAGGATGTTGTTCCAGGCATAGACCCATGTTTGGGTAGGCCAGGGCTCTGCTTTCCAGCGCAACAAGTGCCCCCAGAGGAGAAAACAGGGGCTTTCGGCGTCCAATCTCTTTCCCAACTTCTCCAGGGTAGATTGCACCGCCTGGATGGAAAGTGGCTGCCCTCCAATCCAATCGCTGAACAGGTTTTGGAACAGAACCGATTCCTGGTTTTTCGCCATCAGACCGTAGTGGAGCAGCTCTTTTTCAGCATTGTCGTTTTTCACCCGGGTGATAGCCCTGGCAATGGTAGCCTGTATCTCATCGTATCGGGCTGGCTGGAGGATATAGTCAAAGCTGCCCAGTTGGATGGCTTCCTTGGCATACAGAAAGTCCGCATGGGAAGTGAGGAAAACGCAAACAAAGTCCTGCCCCTGCTGCCGTGCCCAGCGCAGCAAAGAAAGTCCGTTCTCCCCTGGCATCTCAATATCGCACAACAGGATGTCCACGTGCTCCTGCAGTAAAATAGTCTTTGCCGCCTGGGCGCTGCTGGCGGTGCGGATACCCGTGACACCCAGAGCTGCCCAGTCCAGTCCGGAAATGAGGCCGCTTAGAATACGGACCTGGTCATCCACCAATAAGACATTCATAAAGTCTCTCCTTCCGTCCGGTCTTGCTCGATAGGTAGGAACAGTTCCACGCAGGCGCCCTCCGAGCGATTTCGAAAAGACACCGTGGCCCGGGCACCGTACTGCAGCCGCAGCCGCTGCCGGATATTGGCGATGCCCACATGGCGTCCGCTCGGATCGCCGCCGTGATTGAGTTCTTCCAGCTGCTGGGAGAGAAAACCTCCGCCATTATCCCATATGCTCACATTGAGGTAGTCCCCTTCCTCGCTGGGCAGCAAGCTACATCGCACCTGGATCAATAAAGGCGAATCCTGACGGCGTGAGTGCTTGATGGCATTCTCTACAAAAGTCAGGAGGGAAAGGGATGGCACCAGGGCCTGGGAAACCTCCGCATCCATCGATACGCAGAGTTGGGGTGGATAGTCCACCCCGGCCTGTTGGATACGGACATAGCTTTCCGCACTGGCAAGCTCTGACTGCAGGGGGACCAGCTTGGAACCATCTTTAAAGACACTGCGAAGGTAAGTGGAAAGGTCCAGCACCAGATCCTGTATAGTCCCTGTCTTCCCTTCCCCAGCCAAAGAATAGACCAAATTCAAACAATTCAAGAAGAAATGAGGGCGTATCTGCAAATGAAGGTATTGCAGCTGCGCCTGCTGTGCGGCAAGCCGCTGCTCATAAGAACCGATCTTCTGCCGCTGGATCTCGTCCAGCATGGTGTTGACCGTGCTGGCTATCTGGTTGACCTCTTGGATGCGGGAATCCTGGGGAACACGGATATCCGGCTCCCCCTGCTGGATAGATCTCATGGTGGCAGTAAGGGTGCCCACGGGCTCTAACAGCAGCCTCCGCAGAGTAAGCCAACACAGGGGAATACACCCCAAAAGGGCCGCGGTAAAGGCCAACAGGGCAATCTGCACCGGGCTAAGCTGCTCCCAAAATGTCCGAGCTGGCACCGCGTACACCACTGACCCCATCCCCCTGGCAAGGGGCTGGGAGATCAACTCATAGCGGCGCCCGTCCTTCCCGCTGGCTGACAGCCGCCCCTCCGGTCGCACAGTACCCTCTTCTCCCACACCATTTTCCGGGGAATAAGCTGTCCCGTTGGGTTGGGCAAAGAACACCCGGCCGTTTTCCTCTAATCCGGTATAGGTCAGCTGGGCAGGGTCCACCATAGCGGCCACCACTGTTCCATGGCGCACCGAGGCAAATACCAGCACAGTCCTGTCGGAAAGAGATACGGAAAACCAGCGGGAAACACTCTCCCCTTGGGCCAGAGAAGCCTTCACTGTCTCACGCAGCAGGGCCAGATCCTCCTGGGGGTAGGAGATGGTGTAGATAAGCCGGTAGTAATCATAGGGCTGTGAGTAGAGAAAAAAAGCGCCCAACAGCTCCTGAGAGCGCAGCAAGGTCCTGCAATTATCGTCGAACTTCTCAGAAGCTACATGGACTTCGGTCTTGCTGCCAGCGTAAAGCACCATAGAGAACTCTGTATCGTTAGCCAGTGTCTCCATCAAGAAATCCTCTGTCACATCCAGCGTTTCATCCCACTGGGCCTGATAAAGCTGCAGCGTGCCCCGTCGGTAGCTGCGCAGCGTAGACTGCTGCTGGGCCACAGTGTAGGAATCGAATAAGACGATGGCTATAAACAGAGGCACCACCATAACTGCCATAGTTAGCGTGGCCGCCCGCCGGAAGGATACTTGCGTACCCTTCGTTCCAAGTGCTCTCATGGTTTTCCCCTTTTCCATTGTATAATTTCGTTGTAACAATGTAATCATATCATAATTTGGGACGCTGCATAGAAAAAATCTGAAAATCAACAGTAAGAAGTCGGATTCTTAACATTTCTTGTGTTTGATTTTTGAATTTAGTTGGAAAATTAACACTTCGCTTGGATGAAATTGATAGAAAACAAGATCGTTCCACGCCTATAATAGGGACATCAGCTTTCGACAAGGAAAAAGAAAGGAGCAAATAAACGTGACGAAAACATGGAAAAAAATTGTGGCAAGCTTGCTGGCTGCCATGCTGCTGACGGCCTCTTTCGCGGCCTGCGGCGGGGATGACCCCGTACAGGCTGAAAACGGCAGCAGCGGTGAGAACACCTCGAACGCTGGGGCGGAAGCGGGCGACACCGCCCAGGATGACGGCGAGTTGGCCCATATGGTCGTGTGGAGCAATGGCGACGCCAACACCGAGGACTGTGAGGAGGTAAGCGCCGCTATCACAGAGATCACCAGCGAGAAAATCGGTGTTGAGGTTGAGGTCATGCGCGGCCTGGACGCCGAGAAAATGAACTTGGCCCTCACCTCTGGCGAGCAGGTCGACCTGATGAATTTCAGCTCTTACACCGGTGGCATCTCCGCCCTGGTAAGCGCGGGCATGGCCACTCCCCTGGACGACCTGGTGGAGGAATATGGGCAGGAGACCCTGGCACTCATCCCCGCCGAGGATCTGGAATGCGGCAAAATTGACGGAGTGCTCTACTCTATCCCCAGCCTGAAGGACACCGCTCGTGCCGCTGGCTTTGCCATGCGCATGGACATTTTGGATGAGCTGGGCATCGACTACGCCAAGAC
>OLRD01001493.1_pt1 | contig 13211 bp, 8 predicted proteins | sample 1672051 | NCBI WGS metagenome assembly OLRD01 (sample SAMEA3136640, study PRJEB25190) | human gut metagenome | biome: human gut; feature: human-associated habitat; material: faeces | place: Austria | collected 2013 | reverse complement strand
TTGATTTGTTTGCAAAAAGGGCGTGCCGCAGAAATTGCTTTCTGCAACACGCCCTCCCCGAATCCCGGTGCAGAGTCCGGGAGCGCGGCCATAGCGCGAGCCATGCAACGCTTTGACTTGTGCAAAAGACCGTTCGATGGCCTCCGCAGGTCGGGTGCAGTTGCATTTCCCCTGTAAACGCATCCATCTGTTTCAGGGCTTCCTGCCATACCGGGTGCATCGTCTGCTGTCTTTTGATTTCGGTGAAAAGCCTGTTCTTCCCGGAAGAGCAGCTCTTGCGGATTCTCGGACGGATGCATCATTTCCGGCCCTCTTTCCGGTTGGCGATGTGCCCGGTTAGCTTTTGACGCTGTGGACAGAGAGCGGTCGGTTCACAGGTAAACCGTCCCTTCCCGAAATAGGCCTCAGGCCTCCTTGTATGCGTACCTTTGGAATAGCGCGGGCCGTATGCCGTGGTAGCTGAGTGTATCCGGAGAAGGCGTTCCCGCAGAGGCAGCTGTACCAGGATGCCCCACTCCATTCCCTGCTGATTTTCGAAGAGTCTGTCCGGCACGCCGCTCTTTTGCCGCGCGATGGTGTCCTGTTATTATAGGAACTTTTCAATGGGCTTCTCCGCTTTTGCCCAAAGACCGCCGGTGTTCCGCTGCCTACGCCCTGAACCTTGCACTGCAAGGCTTCCAAACCCGCCACACATGTGGAATACAGCTCATGGAGACTGGAGGCCCTACGAACCTCTCAAAAGGGTGATTTGACAGTCTGGAATTCAACGCTTATGTCGTTGAATTATTTTTCATTTAGAAAACCGGAGAACTGGGATGAACCTCTCGGCCCAGGGTTGCCAACCGCTGAGGCTTTTCCGTGAAAGCTTCTGGCTGCCGACAAAGCCGGGCATTTTCGACGCACTGAGGAGGCAGTTTTCCGTTCCACCGTCCGGGGACTCAGGGAAAGCATGTCAAAGCGCTTTGCCCTGGCCGGCAGGCATCCCGCCATCGTAGAGAAAGGTGAGCGTGACCACGGCGCCGTTTTCGTTGCGTATGGACATGTGCATGGTCCCTTTGCTGTAATAGTGCAGCCTGAGACAGGTGTTGATCAGCCCGATGTGGCCGTCGCCGCTTTGGATGGAAAGCTGGTTGTTTTCCACCTGTTCGATCTGCCGGCGGAGACGGCTGAGGCTGTCCTCGGAGAAGCCGTTGCCATTGTCGCGGATTTCCAAAATGAAGTGGGCCTTTTCAATATGTCCGGTAATCCATAGCTTTCTGAGCGCGTTGGCACCGTTGAACCCATGGCTCAGCGCATTTTCCACCAGCGGCTGAAGGGTCAGCTTGGGCACGGTCAGGCTCGTGAGGTTTTCCGGAACGTCTATGGTAAATTCAAGGTTGTCCTCATAGCGCGCCTTGGAAAGCATGAGATAGTAGCGCGCGTTTTCCAGTTCCTCGGCCATGGTGGCGGTGCGGGAGCGGGTATCGGTGGAATAGCGCAGCATCTGGGCAAACTGGTCACAGATTTCGATGACGTCGTAGTTGCCGCTTTCCATGGATTTGGCGCTGATGATGTTGAGCGTATTATAGACAAAGTGGGGATTGATCTGCATTTGCAGGGCGCTGAGCTGGGCCTGCAGGGTGCCTTCACGCATGGCGATTTCGTTCAGGGTGCTTTCGCGCTGCTTGAGCATCAGGTTGTTGAAGGTGAGCTCCAGCTCATGAATTTCGGGGTCGCCGGTGGAGGTGACGGTAGTGGACAGCGCCCGGCGTATGCTGGCTTCATCGCCGGGGGAACTGTCCACAGGAGATTGCTGCACCTTGCGCGTGAGCTGGCGGATGGACTGGGTAAGCCGCATGGAAACCAGCGCAATCAGGGCCAGCGTGGGAATCAGAATGAAAATGGACGTGCGGATGATGGTCTGATAAATGCGCGACAGGCTGGCTTCGATGATGGCGTTGTCCTTGGCCACATACAGGCTGAGGTTGAGCCACTCCACCCGCGTATGCACCACCGACTGGCTGATGCCCAATGCCGGATCGCTCCAGTCAACGATTTGGTCCTCCGGCATATCCGCGGGATAGGGGAGGGGCGTGCCGGTGCTGGAGTAAAGCAAGGTACCATCGTCAAAGCCCACCTGGATGGATGCGTTTTCCTGGCTGGCAATGGCCATGATGGATTCCAGCTCGGAAAATTCGTTGCTGACTTCCAGATAGCCAAGCGCATTGCCGTGATATACCACCGCGCGCACGATGCCGTACACCTGCATATCACGGCGCACCGCAAAAAAGTCGGAGTGCGAGGCCAGGATATGGCGCTGGGTGGGGGAGCGGTCCACCTCGTCCAGCCAGGGGAGGGCGGATATCACCTCTCCCGCCCGCTCGGTGCCGCTGACGAGGTAGTCGTCCTTTTCAAAACGGCTGGTGACAAAGTCTCCCGAGCGGGTATAAAAGCTGACGCGATAAAAGTTTTCCACAAGAGGAGACCGGTATAAAAGCTGCAAAACGGTGTTGCGCGCGGCCGTACCCACCTTTTGATCGTCGCTGTCGTCGCGTACAAACTGGTTGATTGCCGCCATGAAGGAGGCGTTATCCAGCAGTTCTTCCAAAACCAGATCCATCAGGCTGATCTGCTGGTCCAGCGCCTCGGATACGGTATGGCTGATGTTGTGAAACTGCTGGTTGGACAAATCCGTAAAGCTGTCGATGTTGAGCTGCGTGGAATAGGAAGAGAGAATGGCCACCGCAGCGAGCATCATGGCGGAAAACAAAAGCATCATCTTCACGTTCAGTTTCATGAATCCACCGCCTGTTGCAGGATACACCGATTATAGCACATGCATCTGTCCGGTATAAAGGAGATGGGTATGTGCAACCCCGCACTGTGCGGTATTTTACCTGCGGTTGTGCTGGATTTTGCTATTGCGGTCGGCAAAGGTGGATTTTTGCATGGCGGGTTTTATATCTTGTTGCGCCGAAGCGGCACAGGAAGCTTATAATGATGTTGAGAAAAGGCGGAGAAAATCGCCGAAAATGTTTGACCATCATAACGAGGAGGCATCACTCAATGAAGATCGCAAAGTCACTGAAATGGTTCAGCCTGGTTCTGGCACTGGTTTTGGCCATGTCCGGCTCCGCGCTGGCATATTCCGACAGGAATTTGGAAGCACCCAAGGCCAAGGATGTCGTCATTGACGGTGATCTGAGCGAATGGGATTTGACCCGGTGCCTGACGATTGACAGCGAAAGCCAGATTGTTGACCAGATTGAGCACTGGGATGGCGCCGAGGACTGCTCCATGGAAATCTACGCGATGTGGGATGAGGAAAACCTCTACATCGCCGCACGCGTGAAGGACGACACCCCCTTTGTCTACCGCGAAGGCTTCCCGCTGGACGAGCTGGATGCCATCATCCTGTTTTTGAGCACCAACCCGGATGCCGACCCTGACCGCACCGCCTATGAGGCCACCGACTGGCGCATTGTGCAGTCCACCGATGAATACGACTTTTTCAACTATGTAGACCGCAGCATGGTGGCCGATAACAAGGGCTATGAGACCCAGGGCGAATACGGCGACGAGCTGGTTTTTGATGACTACGAAGCCGCTACCGTGCGGGACAAGGAATACGGCGGATTGATTCTGGAAAGCAAAATCCCCCTGCATAACCTGTCCAACGACCAGATCCCGCAGCTGGTTCCCGCGGCGGGCATGACGATTGGTTTTGACTTCTCCGTGCTGGACGTGGACCTGCCCTGCCCCGGCATTCACAGCCTGCGCATGCAGTCCTCCGCCAATCTCGAAGGCCGCGACCGCACGCCCGCCAGCTACGATGTCGACACCAACCCCAGCCTGTGGGGCACGCTGACCTTTGTTGAAGAGTAAGGGAAGGAGGATTCCAAGAAGATGACCTTGAGAAAATTGGGCGCAATGGTTCTTGCAGCCGTGTTGGCGGCGGGTCTGCTGCCTGCCGGTGCCCTGGCGGCCAGGAACGAAAAAATGGACGCTGACCAGATGGACATCCCCGCCATTATCGAGGCAAAGGACGCCGAAGGGACGGTCAATGTGTACCACTGGTGGACCGCCGGCGGCGAAAAGGATGCCATTGAAAGCGTGGTTGACGGATTTTCCAATACGTACCCCAATATTCGGGCCAAGTCCAACGCCATTCCCGGCGGTGCAGGCGGCGCGATGGTCATGAAGGTCAAGGTGCTTCAGCAGGCCGGCAAGAGCCCGGAAACCTTCCAGGCGCACCCCGGCCAGGAGATCGAACCCTACCTGACTTCCGGCCTTCTGCTCAACCTTAACCAGGTATGGGACTATGCCTCCATCGGCACCCGTGCCCTGCCCGGTCTGGAGGACCTGTGCACCGCTTCGGACGGCAACAAGTATATCGTGCCCATCGGCATTCACAAGAGCAACGTGATCTTCTACAACATCCACGTATTTGAAAAGTATGGCGTGGAGATTCCCGATCACGAAAACATCACCTGGGATGAGTTCTGGTCCATCTGCGACCAGCTGGCCGCGGCCATGCCCGACGGCGAATATCCCATCGATCTGGGCGACCGAAAGGGCTGGCCCGCCTGCCAGGTGTTCGAGGACATCATGATGGGCACGGATCCCCAGATCTATGAGGACTTCATCAACGGCAACTACAATGTTGAGGACGTGACCAACGTGCTGTCCACCTATTCCCGCCTGATGGAATACGTGGCGCCCGACCACTCCAGCCGCGACTGGTACGAGACCTCCGGTCAGCTGGTGGCCGGAACCTATGCCATGCAGATCATGGGCGCGTGGATGCAGCCCCTGATGACCAGCATGGGCCAGGTGTATGGCGAGGACTACGGCGTGTTCACCTTCCCCGGCACGGAAAACTGGTTTGGCATGTGTATTGACGGCTTTGTGGTCAGCAACGACTCCGCCGACGTGGAGGCGGGCCTGCGCTGGGCGTATACCATGTCCACCCCTGAGGTGCAGACCGCTTTTTCCACCCTCAAGGAGTCCATCTCGCCCTATACGGATACCCCGGACGAAACCTATAACGAGCTGACCCTGAAATTCAAAAACGAACTCACCGCGGAAACCACCAACGTGTTCCCCAGCTTTACCCACGGCACCGCGCTGCCCTGGAGCGCCTCCACCAGCCTGCAGACGCAGATTCAGGAGTTTGCCACCTCGGCCGAGCATGATGCGGAGTATTTTGCAAACAGGATCGTCAATATTCTCAAGGAAGCGGATGTGAAAGGAGACTGGAACCTTGTTGACTAACAAATTGTTCCGGCGCGGCCTGTCCCTTGCGGCGGCGGTGGCGCTGGCGGGAAGCATGATGGCGGGCACAGCCTTCGCCGAGGGGGAAAGCTATGAGCAGCCTGCGCTCGCCCCCCATGTCAAGTCCATCATCGAGGTGGACGGATATCAGTTTATCGACCTCAATGCCAACGGAGAACTGGATGTTTACGAGGACTGGCGCCAGGATGCCGACACCCGCGCGGATGATTTGGTCGGCCAGATGACCGTGCGTGAGAAGATTGCGCAGATGCAGCATCCCACCTTCCTGCCCCGTGCGGACGGTGAAATCCCTCCCTATCTGCAGGAGTGGTGCAACCAGGAAAGCATCGGCATGCTGCTGATCCGCGAACTGAGCAGCGTGGAGGCTGCCGCCACCACCATGAACACCATACAGGAATATGCGGAAGGCTCCCGTCTGGGCGTGCCGGTGCTGGTGTCCATGGACTCGGTCCACGGCCTGTCCTATGTATCCGGCTCGACGGTCACACCGCATAACCTCGCGCTGGCCGCAACCCGCGATGAGGAACTGGTGACCAGGCTGGCCGAAATCGCCCGCGAGGAGCATATCGCCGTGGGCGTGCGCATGACGCTGTCCCCCGAGGCGGATATCGCCTCCGAACCCCGCTGGGGCCGTGTGATGGAAACCTTCGGCGAAGATCCCGACCTGGTCACGCAGATGGTAACCGCACAGGTGGTGGCCTTCCAGAATGGGGCGGAGGGGCTCAACAGCGGCTCCATTGTGGCGTGCATGAAGCACTTCCCCGGCGCCGGCCCGCAGATGGACGGCAAGGATACCTCTCCCATTATTTCCAGTGAAGAAACGCTGCAAATTCACCTCAAGCCTTACTATTCGGCTCTGGAGGTCAACGTGGCTTCCATCATGCCGTACTACTCCGTGCCCCTTGCCCTGGATATGGAAAACTCCGCGATCGGCTCCAAGGCTACCCTCCAGGACCTGCTGAGAGATCAGATGGGTTTTGAGGGCATCATCCAGACCGACTGGGGCATGATCTGGGCCATTCAGGAGGCCCTGGGCACCATGACCGGCGAGGAGGTTTCCGACGAGGAAGCCATCCTGATCGGCGTGACCGAGAGCCGCGTGGACGGCATCGGCGGCGAGAGCATCCGGCTGATCGACCAGATGGAACAGTATACCAGCGAAGGAAAAATCGATGAGGAAATCCTCACCGCGGCTGCAAAGCGCATCGTCAAGGTCAAGTTTGAAATGGGCGTATTCGAAAACCCCTACTGCGACGTGGCGTACGCCGTGTCCTTCGTGGGCAACGAGGAGAGCAAGGCCGTGAACCTGGAGGCCGCCCGCAAGGCCATGACGCTTCTGAAGAATGACGGCATTCTGCCCCTGGACCCCAACGCCGAGCAGACCATTCTGGTGTGCGGCCCGCGCGCGGGCGATATGGACTCGCTGGTGGGCGGCTGGTCCTCCGCACAGGAGGGACTGACCATCGCGGACGCGGTGGCCGAATATGCCGGCGAAAATACCACCGTCGTCTATGAGGCCGAGGATCTGGAACGGATCGCGGAGCTGGCCGAGGATGCGGACATCATCATCGTGTCCGTGGGTGAGCCCAGCTACCAGCACGATCCGCCGTGGGGCTATGATACGCTGGAAATCACCTCCAGCCAGCAGGAGATCCTGGAAACCGCCAAGGCCAGCGGCAAGCCCATTGTCACGGTGGTGACCGGTGGCCGCCCCTACATCCTGACCTGGTGCGACGAAAACACCAACGCCATTCTGGAGGCCTATTATCCGGGACAGCAGGGCGGCATCGCCATCGCCGAGACGCTCTATGGCATGAACAATCCCACCGGCAAGACCCCCATCCAGTTCCCGCGCGATATGGCGTCGGTCAACAATCAGGAGGGCGATGTGTCCTTTGATCTGGAGAACCCGCTGTATGACTACGGCTGGGGCCTGAGCTACGACGAATAAAAGGTAGGCAGGAGACAGGAGCAGGAACAGAGAGGGAAAACACGCGGCGCGCCACTGTGCGCCACCGCCGCCGCGCCTCCTTTCCCGCTCCTGTTTTCTTCAAACAAACGAATGGAGGCACTGCCTGTGGAGTCATTGTCCGAATTTCTTGAGAACCTCGGCTACATGACCTTTTCCCATGAAGGGTTCTGGGCCGTTCTGGCGGTGGTTGTGGCGGTTGTGGTCATCTACCAGCTGCTGGGCGCTTTTGCACCCAAAACCATCGCGCCGGTGCGGGGGTTTTTCAAGCGGCACCCGCTGGTGTGGCTGCTGATTCCCGCCGCGCTGCTCATTTACTTCGTCTACGTATCGCTGGGCTGGAACCTGTGGGTGTCCGTGTCCGACTGGGAGGCGGGCAACCTGGAAGCCAGCTATGGCTGGGGCGGCTTTGACAACTACGCCCGCATGTTCAGCAGTAGCCAGTTTTGGCCGACGCTGAAAAATACGCTGCTGCTGTTCTGCCTGATTCCCCTGTGCCTGCTGCTGGGCCTGGGGCTGGCGCTGATCATGGACCAGGGCCTGCGCGGTACGGCGGTATTCCGCACGCTGATTCTGCTGCCCTTTGCGCTGTCCTTTGTGGTTACGGGGACGGTGTGGGCTTACATGTACCGTCCCACCGGCGGGGTGCTCAACTCCTTTTTGAGCATTCTGGGGGTGGATGTGGCTGCGGCCATGAAGGAAGGCCACCTGATGTGGGCGTCCTCCAACAGCAGCATCATGCTGTCCATCATCATCGCCATGGTGTGGCAGTTTTCCGGGTACGTGGCGGTCATCTTCCTGGCGGCCATCAAAAACGTGCCCACCAACATCATCAATGCCGCCAAGCTGGATGGCGCCTACATGCCCCGCATTTATGGAAAGATGATTATTCCACAGCTCAAGGGCGCCATGGGAAGCTGCATTACCATCCTGGCCATGTATGCGCTGCGCTCCTTCGACTTTATCGTATCACTGGTAGGGTACACCACCTCCTCCGCCTGGACGCTGCCCGTATGGATGTATAACGAGGCCTTTCAGAGCAACAACTTTGCCTACTCCGCGGCCATCAGCTGCTTCCTGCTGGCGCTGGTGCTGGTGCTGATTCTGCCGCTGACCTACTGGACCAACAGAAGGAAGTGAGCCTATGCAAAACGAACTGAACATTGAACGCAGCCGGGAGGGCCAGCAGGCGCAGACACTCAGAATCAGACCCCGCTGGCATATGACGGTGCTGCATGTGGTGTATTACCTCATCATGGTGGCCTTTTTGGTATTCTACATGCTGCCGTTCTGGGGTACGGTGATGACCTCATTTAAAACCAACAGTGAAGTGATGACCACCACGCCTATCATGCCGCCTGCCGAGTGGACGCTGGAAGGCTATGCCAGCGCCATGGAGGAGCTGGGGCAGCCGCTTGGCATATCGCTGATCGTCACGCTCTTTGGTGCGACGGGATCGGTATTCCTGGGCTCGGTGTGCGCCTATGCGCTGAGCAAGTGGAAGTTCCGCCTGAACAATGTGTTCTTTATCGCGCTGGTGGCGGCCACCTATCTGCCCTTTCAGGCCATTTTGATTCCGCTTTTGCAGACGATTAACGCGCTGGACCTGTATGACAACGTGTGGGGTCTGGTGCTGGTGCACTCGGTTTTCGGCATGCCCATGTGCACGGTGATGATGCGCGGCTACTACGCCGATGTGCCCGATGCGCTGATTCGTCAGGCCATGATTGACGGCAACGGCATGTGGCAGATCTACCGCAAGATTGTGGTGCCCAATACCAAGATTGCCACCATTACCGTGTTCGTGTTCCAGTGCACCTCCATCTGGAACGAGATGCTCTTTGCCCTGGTGCTGGGCGGCTATGATTCCAAGCCCGCCACCATCGCCCTCAACGAGCTGGCCGGAACCATGGCGGCCGAGTTCAACGTGCAGATGGCAGGGTCGCTGATCCTTGCGCTGCCGGTTTTGATTCTCTACATTTTCATGGGCAAGTACCTCATCAGCGGCCAGATGAGCGGCGCTGTGACCGCATCGTAAGAAAGGAGAAACACAATGAAACACACGCTTAGGAAATGGGCTTCCCTGATGCTGTCCGCGCTGCTGTGCCTGTCGGCGCTGCCTGCCGCGTTGGCGGAGGAGACGGCGGCGCAGCCGGAGCTGGTGGCCAGGGTCAAGGAGATCATCGAAGTGGATGGTTACCAGTTTAAGGACCTGAACGCCAATGGCGAGCTGGACCCCTATGAGGACTGGCGCCTGACTCCCGAGGAACGTGCCGAGGACCTGCTCGGCCGGATGGACGCCACCCAGAAAGCCGCGCAGATGGTTCACCTCACGCTGGTAAGCAAGAAGGACGACTGGTTCAATGAAAGCAACGTCGGCTTTGCGCTGGTGTATGAGTATATCTTTGACAGCGCTGCCGAGGCGGCTCAGCGCACCAACGAAATCCAGGAGCTGTCGGAAAGCGCGCCTCTGGGCATTCCGGTCATCTTCTCCATGGATACGGAAGCGGGCGCGGCCTTTGTAAAGGATGCGACCTTCCTGCCGGATGAAATCAACCAGGGGGCCGTGGGCGATCCTGAACTGGTGGCACAGCTCAACGAGGTGCTACGCACAGAACTGATGGCCGTGGGCGTGCGCATGGCGCTCAGCCCCGACGCGGACCTGATTACCGATCCCCGCTGGGGCCGCAATCAGGAATGCTACTCCGAGGACACCGATGTGGTGCAGACGCTGATTGTGGCGGCCGTGCAGGCGCTGCAGGGCGGCAGCACCCTCACGGAGGATTCCGTCATCGCCACGGTCAAGCACTTCCCGGGCTCCGGGGCACAAACCGACGGTGTGGACGGCACCCCTCTGACCATTCAGGAGGATTCCATCGACCTGCATTTGGCCGGCTTTAAGGCAGCTATCGAGGCGGGCGTGGCGGCCGTCATGCCCTACGGGTACTCGACCGTCCCCTACCTGGGCGGCGATGCGGTGGAGAATTCCGCCGATCAGTCCGCAGCGGTCATGACCGACCTTCTGCGCGGCGAACTGGGCTATACGGGCATTATCCAGACCGACTGGGGCCTGAACTTTGTAGGGGCTGCCAACGCCGGCGCGGACATCCTGGGCGGCGCGGGCGTGCGTTCCACCCGTCAGCTGGTGGAAGGCGTGGACGAGGAGCGCCTGACCGACGCGTGCCGCCGGATTCTGGTGGCGAAATTCCAGCTGGGCATCTTTGAAAACCCCTATGTGGACGAAGAGGCTGCCGCGGCTGTGCTGGGCAGCGAGGAGCACCGCGCGATCGCCCGCGATGCTGCCGCCAGGTCCCTGACGCTGATCAAGTACGAAAATGCCGCCGCGCTGGCGGATCAGAATATCGTGGTGGCGGGCGCGCTGGCGCAGGATGTGCGCGCGCTCAACAGCGGCTGGACCGCCAAGGATCCCATCGAAATCGAGGGAACGACCCTTCTTGAGGCCTTCCAGAACAAAGCAGGTGCGGAGAATGTGACCTACGTCGCCGATGCGACCCAGGTGCCCGAAGACCTCAGCGGCACAACCGCCATCGTGGTCATCGGGGAGGAGAGCGGCACCCACGAGCCGTCCTGGGGCACGGAAACCCTGGAATTCCCCCAGGAGCAGGTGGACCTGGTGAAGGCCCTCAAGGATGCCGGCGCCAACGTGGTTGAAGTGGTGCTGATGAACCGCGCCTATGTGATGACCGAAATGGTGGACCTTGCCGACAGCGTGCTGCTGGCCTACCGTCCCGGCGTCACCTGCGGCGCGGAGGCCGTGGTCAATGCGCTCTACGGCGAGACGCCCATTACCGGCAAAACGCCCTTCCAGATTCCCCGCACCATGGAGCAGGTGCTGAGCCAGCGCGAGGATCTGCCCAAGGATATTGAGGACCCGCTGTTTGAGTATGGCTTTGGCATCGAGGTGGACATCTTCGGCGCCTGACCCGCCTGGTCAATGGCTGAGCCGCTTCGGAGAGGCTGAACGCAGCTTCTCCGAGGCTCGGCCTTCCGGCAGGGAATTCCCAATTGCTGTTTTGAGAAAGGTGATCATATGGCTTCCATCAGTATTCAGGATATGAGCGTGTCCTACAACCGGGGCAAATCCTACGTGCTGGATAAGCTGAACCTTGAGGTGAAGGACGGCGAGTTCTGCGTGTTTCTTGGGCCGTCGGGCTGCGGAAAATCCACGGCGATGCACTGCATCGCCGGGCTGCTGCATCCCGTGCACGGCGAAATCCGCTTCGGGGACGACGTGATGACCCGCGTGAGCGAAGGAAGCAGGGACAAGACCTTTGTGCCCCCGCAGGAGCGCAACATCGCCATGGTATTTCAGGAATACGCGCTGTATCCCAACATGACCGTCCGTGAAAACATGTCCTTTGCCCTGAAAACCAAGAAGGCCCCCAAGGAGGAAATCAACAAGCGGGTGGATTACATGGCCCGGATGCTCTCCATCGAGCAGCTTCTGGACCGCCGCCCTGCCGAGCTTTCCGGCGGCCAGCGCCAGCGCGTGGCGTTGGGACGCGCCCTGGTGCGCGATCCGCAGGTGTTTCTGCTGGACGAGCCTCTGGGCAACCTGGATGCCAAGCTGCGCGATCAGGTGCGCTACGAGCTGAAGAAAATTCAGCTCCAGCTCGGAATTACCACCATCTATGTAACCCATGACCAGACAGAGGCCCTGACCATGTCCACCAAGATCGCCCTGTTCCGTGAGGGCGAGCTGGTCCAGGTGGATAAGCCTCTGGAGCTGTACGACAACCCCTGCGATCTCTATACGGCGGACTTCATCGGCAACCCCAGCATCAACTTCGTGGAGGCCTCGGGCACCGCCGGCGCGTCCGGGCTGTCGGTTGACGGTGTCATGGGCCGCCTGGAGTTCTCCCGGGAGGACATGACGCCTGAAGCGCCCGCCTCCGGCGACCTGAAGCTGGTTCTGGGCATCCGCCCGGAGCAGATCACCATTTCCCGTGAGAAGACCGACGCCGCGCAGGTGGAGGCCCGTGTATACGCCGGAATGCCCGCCGGTTCCGAGACCCTGGTCTCCGTCCGGGTCGGTGAGAAGCTGATTACTGTAAAGGAGCTGGGCTCCACCCATTACGCCGGCGATGAGACGGTCTATCTCTCCTACCCGCCCAAGAAGGTCAATGTGTTCGACGCCTCTACCAAACGCCTGATCAAGTACTCCCGCTAATGCGCGTTTCCATCATCCGAGCGATCCCGGAGTATCCTGCGGCGTCAGCCGTTGCGATAAAAGAGAGCGATTTGAGGAAGAATGATTAAAGGAGGAAAAGAACCATGTTGAAGCACAAGAAACTATTGAGCGCCCTGTTGGCTGCTGTCATGCTGTTTACTGTGACCGGCTGCGGCGGCACGGATGATGAGGCGGAGGATGCCGGCGCCACCTCCTGGGAGGAAACCGCCAACATCACCGCCACGGACGAGACGGATGAGGAGCTCTATGAGCAGGCCATCGCCGAGGGCGGCGAGGTCACCCTGTACTCCATCTCCTCCCGCTGCACCAAGGTGGCGGAGGCCTTCATGGACAAGTACCCCGAAATCACCTGCACGCCCTTTGATATCTCTACCAACGACCTGCTGGACAAGGTCACCCGTGAGCACGAGGCCGGCCAGTATGTGGCGGATGTGGTCCATATCAAGGACGAGGACGGCTCCCTGTACAATGAGTATGTGCAAAACAAGATTTTTTACATATATCAGCCTGCCGACATCCTCGCCCATATTGATCCCAGCCTGACAGAGACGCAAACCCCTCTGTACATTGAGCTGACCCAGCTGTTCTACAATGCTGAGGCTTATCCTGACGGTTCCCCTGTCACCAACATCTGGCAGGTGACCGAGCCCCAATGGAAGGGCAAGATCCTGATGCAGGATCCCCTGAACAATGTGGGCTGGGGCTCCTGGATTACCGGCTTCTGCGTGGGTGATACCCCGGATCAGCTGGCTGCCG
>OLRD01001481.1_pt1 | contig 13313 bp, 10 predicted proteins | sample 1672051 | NCBI WGS metagenome assembly OLRD01 (sample SAMEA3136640, study PRJEB25190) | human gut metagenome | biome: human gut; feature: human-associated habitat; material: faeces | place: Austria | collected 2013 | reverse complement strand
CCCCGCCCCTGCTGCGGGGCCTGCGGCGCCGTATTCACGAACGGAGCCGCAGGACGGGCCGGGGAACCGGCGGGCACGCCGGAGGACGCCCCTGCCGATTTGTTATAATCGTACACGACTCGCCCGCCCGCGGGCTTGCGCGGCTGCCTGGGCACATCCGCATCGTATGTATACACGGGCCGCTGCGGCGCCTGGCGGCGCGGCTGCGGTTCGTTTTTTGGATAAACGGGTTTCTGCGGCGGCGTGCTGCGTGCCAAAACGCGCCACTCCTTTCTCATCAACGTCTTTGCGGCCCGGCGCCGCATGCAGCGGGAGCTCTTTTTGTTTCACCTGCCCCTGCCGCCGCACGGCCGTGCGGATGCGGACCGGCCGGTCCTTCTCCCCCGGCCCGGAGTTTTCTATTATCATAGCACGGTCCCGGCATTCCGGCAACCGCGCCCGCACGGTTCACCCCCAGCTGCGCGTGATGCGCGCCCCCAGCGGTGCAAGCAGCGCCGCAATGTCCTCGTAGCCGCGGCTGATATGCTCCGCGCCCATGACGCGGGTGCTGCCCTGTGCCTGCAGCGCGGCGATGACCAGCGCCGCCCCGCCGCGCAGGTCGGGCGCTTCCACATCCGCTCCGTTCAGCAGGTCCATGCCGTGGACATGCAGCGTCCGGCCGCAAACATTCACGCTGGCACCCAGCCGCAAAAAGCCTTCGGCGCAGGCAAAACGGTTTTCAAAAATCGTGTCCGTCACACGGCTTTCCCCCTGCGCCCGCAGCAGCGCCGCCGCCATCAGGGGTGCCGCGTCCGTTGGGAACGATGGATACACGCCCGTATCCCACCCTCCCGCGGCGCGCAGAGCGCCCGAGCTTGCCAGCGCCACAGAGCTGTCCCCCGAGGCCGACACCATGCATCCGGCCCTGCGCAGGATGCGCAGCACCTCGGCCAGATGGGCGTTGCAGGTATTGGTGAGCAGCACCTCGCCGCCGCAGCCCGCCACAGCGCACAGCACGGTGGCCGCGGTAATGCGGTCCGGGCAGACGGCATGCTGCGTGCCCATCAGCAGCTCCCGGCCGCGGATGTGCAGCACCCGCGTGCCGACGCCTGTGATCTCCGCGCCCGCGCCCTGCAAAAAGCGCGCCAGATCCGTCACCTCCGGCTCCACGGCCGCGCCGCGCAGCACCGTCTCTCCTCTGGCTGCGGCCGCCGCCATGAGAAGCGTCTCGGTGGCGCCCACACTGGGGAAGCGCAGGCAGATATCCGCGCCCGCAAGGCCGTCCGGCGCAGTGACCTCCAGCGCGCCGCCGTCCTTCTCCGTGATATGCGCCCCCATCTTCTCAAGGCCGGAAAGATGCATATCAATGGGCCGCGCGCCCAGGCGGCAGCCGCCGGGCGTATAGATGTCCGCGCGGCCCGTGCGGGCCAGCAGCGGCGCCAGATAGAACAGCGAGGAGCGCATCGCGCGCATCAGCGGCTCCGGCACTGCGCTGCCCGGAAATTCCGGCGGCGTAATGACGGCGCGCCCATTCTCCAGCAGGACCTTGCAGCCCACGCTTTGCAGGATGCGCGCCGAAGCCCCCACGTCGGACAGATGCGGCACGTCCGTGAGCGTCACCGTGCCGCGGCACAGCACCGACGCCGCCATGATGGGCAGCACACTGTTCTTTGCGCCGGGTATCCGCACCTCTCCAAAAAGGCCGCTGCCTCCGCTGATCGTCAAAATTTCCATATCCCGCACCCCGTTTCGTAGAATGGAGCCCAGTGTCCCAGACTGTAACCCATCCTATGCAAACAGGGCCGTTTGTGTTAAAAGCGCGCCGTTTACGCCGTGGTTTTCATCAATCGGTCCAGATTTTCGCAGATCTTATCCAGCGAATCCGGCTGGGCCAGCGCACGCGCTTTCGCCCCCATGAGCATCAATTCCGCAGGGTCCTTCGTCAGTTTGTCGACGATGCCGATGAGCTTCTCGCCCGTCAGCTCCTTTTCCTCAACCACAACGGCCGCGCCCAGCTTCTGCAGCTGCATGGCGTTGTGGTACTGGTGGTTTTCCGCCACGTTGGGCGACGGGATGAGCACCGAGGCGCGCCCCACGGCCGCGATTTCCGCCAGCGTCAGCGCGCCCGCCCGGCTGATGACCAGGTCCGCCGCGGCCAGCATCTCCGGCATGTTGTCGATGTACTCCCGGATGATGAACTTCGGGCTGTGGTCGATGCCCAGCCGCGCGGCAAGGGCTGCAAAATCCGCTTTTTCAATGCTGCCCGTCGCATGCACATGAAGGAAATCACGCTGCGCGATCTCCCATTTTGCCAAATCGGCCACGCGTTCGCCCAGCACCTGCGCGCCCAGGCTGCCGCCGAAGGAGATGATGACGGCCTGCCCCTCCTTCGCGCCCAGCGCGCGGCGTGCGGCGGGACGGTCCTGCCGGAACATCTCCTCCCGCACCGGGTTGCCCGTAACGACCGTCTTGTCCGGCGCGCCCAGACGCTGCACGGCGTCGGGCATGGCCGCGAACACCAGGTCCACCTGCTTTGCCAGGATCTTGTTGGTCACGCCGGGGAAAGCGTTCTGCTCGTGAATGGCCGTGCGGATGCCCCTGCGGGCCGCGGCCTGCACCACCGGCCCGCTGACGTACCCGCCCGCGCCGATGACAAGGTCCGGCTTTACCTCCCGCAGGATGGCGCCGGCGCGCGGGCCGCTCAGCGCCAGGTGCCAAAGGGCAACCAGGTTCCGCGCGATGTTCTTCGGCGTCAGGCGGCGCTGGATGCCGTTCACCTCGATGGGATGGAACGCATAACCCGCCTTGGAGACAAGGCCGTACTCCATTCCCTTCTGCCGTCCGGCGAAGTGTATCTCCGCGTCCGGATGGCGTTTTTTCAGCGCGCCCGCAATGGCGAGCGCCGGGTTGATGTGTCCGGCTGTGCCGCCGGCGGCGATCAATACACGCATAGGTACCTCCTGCTTTCGCGCAATACCGCACGGTTCCAGGCGCCGGGCCGCGCCGGAAAACTTTTCACCGGCGGTCTGCCCCCGCTCAAAAAATAAAAATGCAGACGCGCGGCCCTGCCGCGCGCCGCTATACCTTCTCCGCGCCGCCCTGGCGGGAGACCGAAAGCACAACGCCCATCTCGCCCAGCAGCATCAGCAGGGACGTGCCTCCGTAGGAAAAAAACGGCAGGCTGATGCCCGTGTTCGGAATGGTCTTCGTCACCACGGCGATATTCAGCACCGCCTGCAGCGTCACCTGCACGATAACGCCCACCACCAGCATGGAGCCGAATTTGTCTTTTGCGTGCCACGCCACATAAATGCCCCGCAGCAAAAGCGCCACAAAAAGGAAAATCACCAGCAGCGCGCCGATAAAGCCCAGCTCTTCACAGATGACGGAGAAAATAAAGTCGTTCTGCGGTTCGGGCAGGTACAGGTGTTTCTGCTTGGAGTTGCCGATGCCAAGGCCCGTCAGCCCGCCCGAGCCGATGGCGTACATGCTCTGGATGATCTGGTGGCCGTCGCCCTGGGCGTCCAGCCACGGGTTCTGCCAGCTTTCGATGCGGCTCATGGCGTAGGGCACAAGGTCCGGCACCAGCACAACGGCGCCCGCCACGCCCGCCACAACGCCCGCGATGGCAAGGCCGAACCACACAAGCCCCGTGCCGCCCACAAACATCATCAGTCCCCCGATGCCCAAAATGAGCACCGTGCCTGAAAGATGCGGCTCCAGCAGCATCAGCCCCGCGATCACGCCGAGGATGACGACGAAGGGCAGCACGCCGTAGGCAAAGGTCTTCATGCGCTTATGGTTGATGGAAATGATGTGCGCGAACAGCACGATGACCGCGAACTTCGCCACCTCCGAGGGCTGCAGATTGCCGCCGATGGGCAGGAATATCCACCGCTTCGCGCCGTTCAGCTCCGGCATGAAGAGCACGACGATGAGCAGTACGACCGTGACGGCCATGATGGGCCACGCAAATTTGTGGAAGATGTGGTAATCCACGTGGGACGCGACGAACATCACGACCACGCCCACCGCGGCGAACAGCGCCTGCTGGCGGATGAAGTGGAAGCTGTCGCCCTTGAAGCGGTAATACGCCGTGGCATAGCTGGCGCTGAACAGCATCACCAGCCCGAACACCACCAGCGTCAGCACGATGATGGCCAGCGGCCAGTCCAGCGGCGGCTGGCTGAGCAGCCGGATGCGGGCCTCGGACTTGCGTTTTAACTTTTTGGCTGCTTCTGGCATCGGGAACCTCCGAAGATACAAAATTGCCCGCGCCGGCCGCATCGGCACAGGCTGCTTATTGGGGAATCAGGATACGTAGACAAAAATACCGCCCAGCACCACGCCCACCAGCGTGATGAAGCTGAACACGGAGACGATCTTCACCTCGCTCCACCCGCACATTTCAAAGTGGTGGTGGATGGGGCTCATTTTAAAAATACGCTTGCCGTGGGTCAGCTTGAAATATGTTACCTGCAGCATCACGCTGAACGCCTCGATCAGGTAGATAACACCCATGAAAAGGAGCAGCTCCGGCCGGCCGATGCCGTAAGCCACGGCCACCACCGCGCCCCCCAGGAACATACTGCCCGTATCGCCCATAAACGTTTTGGCCGGGTAAAAGTTCCACGCAAGGAAGCCCGCGCAGCCGCCCGCCACGGCCGCGGCAAACAGCGCCATGGTAGTGTTTCCCAAAAGGCTGGCGATAAACATGAAGCCCATCATTACAACAAAGGTGACGCTGGACGCCAGCCCGTCGATGCCGTCCGTCAGGTTGACGGCGTTCACCATGCCGATGATGAGGAGGAACGAGAGGACGTAAAAGAACCAGCCGAAGTCCACCGCGCCCAGCAGCGGCAGCGTCACGATGGTGGACAGCGTTCCGTTGAGATACAGCGAGGAAAGGTACGCCCCGGTGATGAGCACCTGCGCCACGATCTTATAGCGCGCCATCAGGCCCAGGTTGCGCTTTTTCACCACCTTGATATAGTCGTCCACAAAGCCCACCAGGCCGAAGGCGTAAGCCGTCAGCACGCCGATGAACAGCGAGACGCTGGTGCCGGAAAGCCAGCCCCCCAGCAGGCTGGGCACGCTGAGCGCCAGAACCGTATAGCCCAGCACCACGCCCACAAGGACACCCAGGTAAAACGTCAAACCGCCCATGGTGGGCGTGCCGTTTTTGCCCTGGTGCCAGGTGGGGCCGATCTCCTTGATGGTCTGGCCGAAGTGAAGCCTGCGCAGCGCGGGGATGATCAGCAGGCCGGAGGCCGCTGTGATCGCCAGCGCGCCGAAGGCCGCCGCCATAAGGGCATATTTTTCCATAATTTACACGCTCCCGGTAATTTTTGCGCGGCCGCGCCGCGTCCCGGCCCGATGCGCACGGTCTTTCCGCTGGGCACCCGGCTTTCTTTTATTTTCAGGCAATGCCGCACAATTCCAGGTGTTGAATCGCGCCGGCAGATTTTTTGGCAGTTTAAACAAAAAACGCAGCGAATACTTTGCGCATTTGCGAGGCTTTTTGTGACAACTGCCGGAAAATATGCAAGCGGGGCGACACTTAAGGCGTCAGCCATAAATTGTGCGGTGCTGCCTTTAATCCCTGGGCACGGCTTTGTAAAACCCGTCCAGAATCGTCTCGAACGCCATGCCGTGGCTGGCCTTCACCAAAACCGCGTCGCCCGGGCGGCAGTACGCCGTAAGGCGGGCCAGCGCTTCGTCCTTGTCCCTGCAATGCACCGCGTTCGCGCCCAGTGCGGCGGCGCTGTCGCGGCCGGTCCGCATGGCCCCGCCCACGGTCAGCAGCAGGTCCACACCGCAGCGCGCCGCCAGCGCGCCCACCTCGGCGTGAGCCTGCCGGGTGATGGCGCCCAGCTCGAACATATCGCCCAGCACCGCGACCCTCCGTCCCCGGACAGGATATTCCTTCAGCGTCAGCAGCGCGGCGCGCATGCTGTCGGGGTTCGCGTTGTAGCAGTCCTCGATGACCGTCACGCCGCCGTGCTCCACCACATGCTGGCGGTGGCCCGTCGTTTGATAATTCGCCAGCGCCGCGGCCGCAGCGGCCGGTGCAAGGCCCAGGCGCGTGGCCAGCGCATAAGCCGAAAGCGCGTTGCGCACATTGTGCAGGCCCATGGCCGGGATATACGCGGGCAGGCTTCCGTGCGCCTTGTCCGCGATGGTGAACCGCGTGCCCTCCGCCCCGGAAACGATATCCAGCGCCCGCACGTCCGCGTCCGGGTTTTCAACGGCGAACAGCACCTTCTCAAGGTCCGGACGGACGGCCGCGCCGGGCAGATAATCGTCGTCGCCGTTCACCACCAGCGGCGCGCCCTGCGGCAGCCCCTCGCAGATCTCCAGCTTTGCCCTGAGGATATTTTCCCGCGTGCCCAACTGCTCCAGATGGGAGCGCCCGATGCAGGTGATGACAGCGCCCGCAGGCTTTGCCGCCAGCGTCAGCTTCCGGATCTCGCCCAGGCCCTGCATGCCCATCTCCACCACGGCGTACTCCACGCTTTTGTCCAGGCGGAACAGCGTGTTCGGCATGCCGATCTCGTTGTTCTGGTTGCCCTCGGTCCTGAGCGTTTTGCCGAAAGCCGAAAACACCGCGTAACAGAACTCTTTTGTCGTCGTTTTGCCCACGCTGCCCGTAACGCCCGCCAGCAGCGGGCTGTACAGCGCGCGGTAGTTCGCGCCCAGCCGGATCATCGCATCCAGCGCGTCCGGCGCCTGCACGCATTTCTCCGGCGGCACGCCCGGCACCGGGCGCTGCACCACAACGCCCGCCGCTCCGGCCTCCAGCGCCCGGAGCGCGTAATCGTGGCCGTCCACGCGCTCGCCCCGGATGCACACGAACAGGCTCCCCGGCCCGGCCTCCCGGCTGTCCGTCACCACCGACGCGATCTCCGGGTCCCCTGCCAGGGCGCCCAGCCCCCGCAGCAGCACACTCGACAAAACAGGCTGCATATACAATCCTCCATGCTCTGAATACTCGCCGGGCGGCGTCAGGCTTTGTTCAGCCCTTTGCGCTCCAGCCACTCGCGGACGATCCTGTGTTCGTCCAGATAAAGGGTCACCCCGTCGATGACCTGGTAATCCTCGTGGCCCTTTCCGCACAGCGCCAGCACATCGCCCGGGCGCAGCATATCCAGCGCCCGGTTCACAGCCGTGCGCCGCTCCACCTCCACGATGTACGGCTTGCCCGAAGCGGCCAGCACCGGCTCGGCGTCCTTTATTATAGCACAAGGATCTTCCTTGCGGGGATTATCCGACGTTAAAACTGCAAAATCAGCATATTTCACCACGGCTTCGCTCATCAGCGGGCGTTTTTTTGCATCGCGCTCGCCCGCGCAGCCATACAGCACCACCAGCCGCCCCTCCACGAAAGGCGCAACGCCCGAGAGCACCTTTTCAATGGCGTCGCCCGTGTGGGCATAGTCGCACAGGATGGTGAACGCGCCGTGATACAGCACCTCGCACCGGCCGCGCACCCCGCGGGAAGCCGAAAGCGCGGCGGCGGCGTCCCGCGCGGGGATGCCCAGCGCAATGGCCGCGGCCGCCGCCGCCAGCGCGTTGTGCACCGAGTAATCCCCGGGCATGGGGAAATCGATGCGCTGGATGAAGCCGCGGCCCACCATCTCGAACTTCACGCCCGAGGCCGAGAGCCGGATGTTGCGGGCGGTGTAATCCGCCGCGTCGTCGCCCGCGGAAAAGGTGATGCGCTCCGGCCCCCGCACCTCGTCCAGCAGGCGGCGGCCGTAGCTGTCGTCCAGGTTCACCACCATGTGCTTCACCTGGCTGAACAGGCTTTTCTTCGCGGCGAAATAGTTTTCAAAGGTCTTGTGATAATCCAGATGATCCTGCGTCAGGTTCGTGAACACGCCCACCTCAAAGGTAAGGCCCCACAGCCGCAACTGGTCCAGCGCCTGGCTGCTGGCTTCCATTACCGCGAACGTGCAGCCCGCCAGCACCATGCGGCTGAACAGCGCGTTCAGGTCCCACGGCTCGGGCGTGGTATATTTTGCGGGCACGTCCATGGCGTCGATCTCGGTGTGGATGGTGCCAATGAGCCCCGCTTTGCAGCCCGCCTGCTCCAGCGTCTGCTTGATGAGCGTGGTGACGGTGGTTTTTCCGTTGGTGCCCGTGACGGCCACCAGCCGCAGCTTTTCGGCGGGACGGCCGAAAAAATTCTGGCACAGCTGCGCGTATGCCTTGCGGCCGGAGGCCACCTGCACCTCGCCGGGCAGGCCCAGCGGACGCTCGGTGACGATGCACACGGCGCCCGCCTCCAGCGCCTTGCGCGCGTGGTCGTGCCCGTCGGTCGTCATGCCCCTGGCGCACACGAACACCGCGCCCGGGCAGGCCCGGCGGGAATCCTGCGTGACGAGCAACGCCTCGCCCTGCGGCAGCGTGCCGGTATACGGCACGCCGCTGAACAATACCTGTAACTCCATGGATGCACTCCCCTTTCGTGCCGCGCCGCGCGGCCCGCCGCCCTGACGCGGCCTGTTAATCCAGAACGGTGGTATCGTGGAACGTCACCTCGATGACGGACCCGATCTCCACCTGCGTATCGGCCGCGATGTCCTGCTCTGTGACCACGATGGTCTTGCCGCCGCCCTTCACGCCCTTTTCGCTGACGTTCAGGCCCAGCGATTTCAGCGTGGCGCACGCCGCGTCGTAGCTCATATCCGTCAGGTTCGGCACCGTGACAAGGTCGCCGCCGCTCTCGGAGCGGTCCTCCGAATACAGGATGATCGTGGACTGGCGCGGCACGATGGTGCCCGCCGCCGGGTACTGATACAGGACGGTATCGCCTGTGGCGCGCTCGATGTCCACATTGAAGCCGGATTCGCGCAGCTTGCCGGCGGCGGCGTTCACACTGGAGCCTGCCACGTTGGGCACCGCCGTCTCCACCTTTGCCAGCTCCGCCTCGGTGTACTCCTTGGGCACCCCCAGCGTCTGGAGCGCCTCGTCCAGCACGTTTTGCACCACGGGCGCGGCCAGGCGGCCGCCGTAATAGGTCCCCTGTTCATCGTGCGGCGTGTCCAGCATCACCAGCACCGCGATCTGCGGGTCGTCCCCGGGCGCGAAGCCCCAGTAAGAGGAATAATAGGTCTGCTCTTCGTCCTTCAGCGCCTGCTTGCGCTGGCTGGTGCCGGATTTGCCGCCCGCCTTATAGCCGGCCACATAGCCCGTCTTGTTGCCGCCGGCAAGGTCTCCCCTGCTGTCTCGCATGTTCACGCTTCTCGTCAGCAGCTCGCGCATGGTGGCGCTGGTCTCGGCCGAGAGCACCTGCCGCTTCACTTCCGGCTCCACGTTTTCAATGATATTCCCGTCCGCGTCCAGCACCTGCTTCACCACGTGAGGCTGTACCAGATATCCGCCGTTGATGACGGCGCAGGCCGCTGTGATCATCTGGATGGGCGTGGTGGACGTCGTCTGGCCGAAGGCGGAGGAGGCCAGCTCCACGGGCCCCATTCTTTCCAGCGGGACGTACTGTGTCGTTCCCTCGTCGTCCATGTCGACGCCCGTTTTCTCGTAGAAGCCGAAGGCCTGCATATAATTGCAGAACGTCTCCGCCCCCATCATCTGCCCCAGCGTGACATAGTAGGGGTTGCACGAGCCGTCCAGGCCGCCGAAGAAGTCCAGCGTGCCGTGGTTGGTGTGCGCGCACCGCATGGTGCGGCCCGCCACGGTGATGGAGCCCTTGCAGGTGTACGAGGTGTTCAGGTTCGCCGCGCCGGAGTCCAGCGCAGCCGAAGCCGTGATGACCTTGAACACCGAGCCGGGGTAGTACAGGTCGGCCACCGCCTTGTTGCGCCATTGCGCCCACTGCGCGGTATATTTCGCGTCCGCCCGTTCGTTTTCATCCGCAATGGCCGCGATCTGTGCCGCCAGCGCCTCGTCCGCAATGGTGTAAGGGTCCTGCAGGTTGTAGTCCGGCATCGTCGCCATGGCCAGGATCGCCCCCGTGTTCACGTCCATCACGATGCCCACCGCGCGGTTTTCCACATGATACTGGTCCACGGCGTTCTGCAGGTATTTTTCCAATGTGCTCTGGATGCTGGCGTTCAGCGTCAGCACCAGGCCGTTGCCGTCCTCGGCGTCATAGGCCGCCTCGTAGGTGCCGTTTGGCAAATCGTATCCCCAGGCGTTCTTCATGCCCACCACGCGCCCGGCGGTGCCCTTGAGCGTATCGTTGTAATAGCTCTCGATGCCCAGCACGCCGTCGCCGTCCGCGTTCACAAAGCCGATGATCGTGGAGGCCAGCGTCTGGTAGGGATAATAACGCTTCGCGTCCTGCACCAGGCTGATGCCCGCGACAGGAGTATCTTTTCCCTTGTCCGATGCGTTATACTCGGTGATCCAGGCCGTGATGGCGTCCGCCACCGGCTTTTCGATCTGCCGCTTGATGAGCTGATAGTTAGTATCCTCCTTTTGCAACTTCTCCAAAATGCTCTGGGCGTCCAGCTCCAGCAGCTCGGCCAGCTTTACGGCAACGTCGTTGATATTCGTGCCGCTGTTGGCCATGTCCCGGGGCGAGGCGACCACCGTCCACACCTTGTTGCTGCGGGCCAGCACCTTCATATCGGAATCGTAGATAACGCCGCGGTTGGGCGTGATGGTCTCGTCCGCAAGCTGCTGGGTTTCGGCGCGGGCGGCCAGTTCGTCGTGCTGCACGATTTGAAGCTGGTACAGGTTGTATACAACAGCCCCAAAGCCTACCAGTATAAACAGCGCAGCCAGCACGATGGCGCGCGTGCGCATGCTGCGGGACACCGCGCTCTTGGGCGCCTTCGCCGTGTCCTGCGGCGGTACGTTCTTTCGATTGTGTTCCGGCTGTTTTTTCATCTCTGCCTCCCGGGATATTGCTGTTGTCAAAGGGCGCGGGCCAGCCGCGCAAACGGTCGAACGCGGGCATAAAAAGAATTATCACCGGCTTTTCCCGCACGAACGGCTCGGCAGAGGAAGAAAGGCGGTGATAATACTTATTGATTCAGGGCGTGAGGTATTCCATAAAGCTGGCCACCGTCTGCGATATCTCGCCCGCCAGGCGGGCCAGCCCGGTGTCCGAGCGCTCCACCTTGTTCTCCTGCCCGGTGGTCACATACGTCACCTGTGAGCGGTCCATCTTTACCATTTTCAGCGTATTCGTTGCATATTCCTGCACCGCCGAAAGGTTTGTTTTCATTTCCATCTCATTGGACAGGTATGTATATTCGCTCTGAAGGTCGGCCAGGGTGTCCTCCTGCGTGCGGATCTGGGCCGAAAGCTCAGTGGACTGCACCTGCGAGTACAGCACGCTGCAAACCAGCGCCAGAAACACGGAAGCGAACGCCACGGCTTTGATCCATTTTAAATTGTACCGCGCCAGCCCCCGTTTGGGCTTTGGCTGCCCGGCCACGCGCAGACGCGGCTTTTGCTCCCGCGGAGCGAACCGCTCAAGGTCGTACGCTGCATTCGTCTGCATGGCGTCCTCTCTCCTTTCTTTTTTGTTTCAAGGCAATACCGTACAATTCTAAGCGTCGAATCGCGCCGGCCGGTTTTTTGGCAGGTTAAACAAAAAGCGCAGCGAATACTTTGTGTATTCGCGAGCATTTTTGTGACGGCTGCCGAAAAATCTGCAAGCGAGGCGGCGCTTAAGGCTTCAGCCGTGAATTGTGCGGCGTTGCCTCAAATATGCAATGCGGCCCCGGCCGCGTTACAGCTTTTCCAGTATGCGCAGCTTTGCGCTGCGCGCACGGCGGTTTTCCGCCTGTTCCCCGGCGGCTGCCTCAACGGGCTTTTTGGTAATGAGCTTTGCCCTGGCCTTCCCGCCGCATACGCACACCGGGAACTCCGGCGGGCAGGTGCAGGCCGTGGCCCACTGGCGGAACCGCTGCTTGACGAGCCTGTCCTCCAGGGAATGGAACGTGATGACGCACATGCGCCCGCCCGGCTTCAGTGCGGCAAACAGCACGTCCAGCCCTTCGCTCAGTGCGTCCAGCTCACCGTTCACGGCGATGCGCAGCGCCTGGAAAGTGCGGCGCGCGGGGTTTTTGTCCTTGCGGCGCACCGCGGGCGGCAGCGCCGAGGCGACGGCCTGCACCAGCTGCGCCGTCGTTTCAATGGGTGCGGCGGCGCGGGCGCTTTCGATCTTCCCGGCGATCTGCCAGGCATACGGCTCCTCGCCGTATTCCTTGAGGATACGGCACAATTCCGCGCGGGAGGCGGTGTTCACAAGGTCGGCGGCCGTGGGGCCGCTCTGGCTCATGCGCATGTCCAGCGGCGCGTCGCCCTGATACGAAAAGCCGCGGGAGACCTCGTCCAGCTGGTGTGAGGAAACCCCCAGGTCCAGCAGCACGCCGTCCAGCCCGTCCACGCCAAGCTGGGCCAGCGCCCGGTCCGCATAGCGGAAATTGCTCTGCACCACCGTGGCGGGCAGCCCTTCCAGGCGCTGCGACGCGGCGGCCACGGCGTCGGGGTCCTGATCCAGCGCGATGAGGCGGCCGGTCGTGAGGCGCGCGGCGATCTCTTTTGAATGCCCTGCCCCGCCCGCGGTGCCGTCGAGATAAATGCCGTCCGGCCGGATGGCAAGGCCGTCGATGCATTCCGCGAGGAGGACAGGGATGTGATGAAAACTCATGGCTTAAAACTCCAATTCTTCCATGGCGGCGGCGATGGGCCCGCTGCGCAGGCGCTCGTTCATCTGCTGCCAGGCCTGCGTGTTCCATATCTCGGCATGGCGGCCCACGCCGATGACCGTAACGTCCTTTTCCAGCTTCGCATGCTGGCGCAGGTTGGCGGGCAGCAGGATGCGCCCCTGCTTGTCCGGCGACGCCTCCACGGCGGTGGCGTACAGAAAGCGCTGCACGTCACGGGATTTCACCATGCTTTTTTCGGACAGAAGTGCGGAAATGCGCTCCCATTCGTCTTCCGGAAACGCCACCAGACAGTCGTCCAGCCAGCGGGTGACGATGAAAGTGCCGCCCATGGCCTCGCGGAATTTGGGCGGGAAATTGAGCCTCCCCTTGTCGTCGATGGCATAGCTGTACTCGCCGATCAGCATTTCCAGCCACCACCTTCCCGGCACATGGGGGAGTTTCCCCACTTTTACCCACTTTGCCCCACTTCTGTTTCAATTATAAGGGGCGTCCCTGTAAAAATCAACCCTTTTTCTGTGAAAGTTTTCGACGCCGAACCGTTTTTGACCGTGTCGAAACACGTCTCCGGGCGTATCTTCTTTGGGAACCGCAGCGTTTCTCCGCACGGGCGCGCGAAAGACACGTTGGCGGGCGTTTTGCCGGCGTGCAAACGGACAAACGCAAAAAAGGCGGGCACCTGAAAAGGTG
>OLRD01001472.1_pt1 | contig 13373 bp, 13 predicted proteins | sample 1672051 | NCBI WGS metagenome assembly OLRD01 (sample SAMEA3136640, study PRJEB25190) | human gut metagenome | biome: human gut; feature: human-associated habitat; material: faeces | place: Austria | collected 2013 | reverse complement strand
GTCCAGGATGTAGAGCACGCCCATCAGGCTGGAACCGATCTGCGTCGCCAGTCTGATTCTCTGAGATTCTCCGCCCGACAAGGTACCAGATGCGCGTGACAAAGTCAGATACTCCAGACCTACGTTGATCAAAAACTGCAGTCTGGCTTTGATTTCTTTGATGATCTGATGACCGATCATTTCTTCTTTTTCGCTGAGCTGCACCTGGTCGATGAAGTTATAAGCGTCTCTGATAGACATATCGGATACTTCCGCGATGTTCTTTCCGTCTATGGTCACAGCCAGTACCTCCGGCTTCAAACGCTTGCCGCCGCAGTCCGGGCAGTCTCGATGATGGAAAACCGCTCGCCCGGCGCGGCGGCCAGGATGCGGATCTCCGCGTCGAGCAGCGGGCGGAACTCCGCCTCGCAGGCATCCGTGATGCACATGTCCGGCTGCCAGCAGAAAGTCTGCTGCACGTCGCAGCCGCAGATGACGGCGTCAAAGGCGGCACCGTCGCGGATCGCGCGGTCAATGTACGTTCGCAGGGTCATGATTTTTCTCCTCCCATGTCCATGTTGTGTTTCTGTTTTCTCCCTTTTATCACAGCATAGCACATGCAAAGTCCAATAATCAGGACAGTGGAGACAAAGATTCCGCTAATTTTGCGCCGCGCGCAGCCATGCAATCTCCTGCGCGTACCCGGCGTCATCGTTCGGCGTCTCGAGGATGAACGGCAGCCCCGCCAGCGCCGGGTGGCGGGTGACGCGCACGAGCGCCTCCGGCGGGATGCAGCCGTCAAGCAGCTTTGCGTGCCGGTCCTTGTGGCTGCCGCAGGGGTTGAGGCTGTTGTTGAGGTGCACGGCGTGCAGGCGCCCGAGCCCGATCACGCGGTCAAACTCCGCGAGCTCGCCGGCGATGTCATACCCCGCGTCCCAGACGTGGCACGTGTCGAGGCAGACGCCGATGTGCGCCTGCAGCTCCACGCGGTCAATGATGGCGCGCAGCTCCTCGAAGCGGCTGCCGACCTCGCTGCCCTTGCCGGCCATGGTCTCGAGCAGGACGGTCGTGGTCATGCCGGGGAAGAGGACCTCATTGAGCAGCGCGGCGATCTTCTCGATGCCCGCGTCGATGCCCTGCCCGACGTGGCTGCCGGGGTGAAAGTTATAGAGCTGTCCGGGCGTGTGCTCCATGCGCTGCAGGTCGTCGGAAAAGGCCATGCGCGCAAACTCCGCCACGTTCGGCTTGGCCGCGCAGGGGTTGAGCGTGTAGGGCGCGTGCGCGACCAGCCGGTCGATGCCCGTGCGGGCACACTCGGCGTGAAAGACCGCGATGTCTGCGTCCTCAATGGCCTTGGCGCTGCCGCCGCGGGGATTGCGCGTGAAGAACGCAAACGTGTTTGCGCCCAGCGCCTCCGCGCGCTTTGCCATGGCGAGATACCCGCCTGCGGAGGAAATGTGACAGCCGATCCGGAACATACGATCACCTCAAAGAATGGATGCCCCCATCATAGCACACCGCGCGGCGGCTGCCAAGCTTGCCACCGCGCCGCGGATGGTGTATGCTGTTCGTAGATTCGTTTTGATGATGGAGGATGTGGCATGGAATCATTGACTTTTCAGCCCAATAAAAAGGGCGTGATCAGTGGTGGAATTATATCAGTTATCCTTTGTGTTGGACTGTTTGCCTATATTACATTTGAAGACGGGGAGTGCCCATCAAAGAATTCGTTAATCTTTTTGTGTGTATCTTCAGTTGTAGTTGTTTTTGTTTATACTGTAACAGTGTTTAGTATAGTTAGATCGGTCGGATACAGAACCAAAATTGAAGTCAGCCAGCAAGGTTTTGCGGTTGTAGACCCCAAGCGTTCGGAACCTGTGTTTGTACCTTGGAGCGAGCAGATCCGTCTGTGTATTTGCGTGGAAGGAGACGTCTGTAGCTATCATTGGATTCATGATACGATACTCTGCTTTTCCAATCAGGACATAAGCGGACAGTGGATAGAAAGGGGCCAAACCGTGAATTACCGGCAAACGTTTGAAACGGATGCCGGTCAGCCGTGGGTCGTTGCACTGATTTATGGCAGCAAGGCGAAATGCAGGAAAGATGCAGCACGCGTCCACCAGTACATGGACGGCTGTTTGCAGCAGACAGAATAACCTTGCCGGAAGACCGATTTGGCATACCATAGAAAAAGGGAGGGGCAGGCCATGCAGCCGTATGAACTCATTCGCTCCGGCCGCCGCACGCTGGCGCTTGAGCTGCGCGGCGGGCGCGTGATTGTGCGCGCGCCGTACCGGACATCCCAGGCAACGATCGACCGCTTTGTTGCGTTGCACGCCGACTGGATCACACGCGGACTGGCCAAACAGGAGGCCCGCGCGGCCGCGCACCCGGAGCCGACGGACGCCGAGCGGGAGACATACATCCGGCAGGCGAAAGCCTGCCTGCCGCAGCGCGTGGCGTACTATTCCGAGCGGATGGGCCTCTGCCCAACGCAGGTGCGCATCACGGGCGCGCGCACGCGCTTTGGCAGCTGCAGCTCGCAGGGGCACATCTGCTTTTCGTGGCGGCTGATGCAGTACCCGCCGGAGGCGATCGACTACGTCGTCGTGCACGAGCTGGCGCACCTGCGCTACATGAACCACGGCGCGGAGTTTTACGCGCTCATCGCGCGCTATCTGCCGGACTGGAAGGCCCGCCGCGCCCTGCTGCGGGCATGAAAATGCACACCGGAGGACGGGCTGTCCTCCGGTGCTTCTTGTTTGGAATTGACTTTTCGCATCCGCTGCGTGTAAACTATAAATTCAGGAATCAAGGAGGGATGTACCATGAAGCAGGCGATCGCGCTGGCCGGCGGCGGCACGAAGGGCGCATATCAGGTCGGCGCGTGGAAGGCGATGCGGGAGCTGGGCATCCCGTTTGACATCGTCACGGGCACGTCCATCGGCTCGGTCACGGCGGCGCTGATGGTGCAGGGCGATTTTGACCGCGCGTGGGAGCTCTGGACGCACATCACGGAAGAGCAGATCATGCTCGAGCGCGCCGATGCCACGCCGCACGAAAAGCGCGAGCTGGCGGCGCTGGCCGAGCACCCGGAGCAGCTCGTCGCGCGCGTCAGGGACTGGGCGGATCTCAACCGCCGCACGGCGGACATCACGCCCTACCGCGCGCTCGTGCACCAATATCTCGACGAGGCGCGCTTTTTCGCCTCGCCGGTGGATTTCGGACTCATGACGGCGCGCTTCCCGTCGTTCCAGCCGGTCGAGGTGCGCAAGCAGGACATTGCGCCCGGCTACCTGCCGCAGTGGATCCTCGCGTCGTCGGCGTGCTTTCCGATGTTCCCGATGTGCGAGATCGACGGGCAGAATTATCTCGACGGCGCGTACTCGGACAATCTGCCGATCAGCACGGCGTTTCGCCTCGGCGCTGACCGCGTCATCGCCATCGGCCTCAAGCCGGAGACACCGGAGAAAAAATACACCAACCACCCGCTTGTGACCTACATCGCCCCGGCGGAGCCGCTGGGAAAGCTGCTGGAGTTTGACCCAGACGCGATGCGGCACAGTATCGCGCTCGGCTATACGGACACGCTGCGTGTGCTCGGCAGTCATATCGGCCATACCTACACGTTCGAGCCCGACGGAAAGACGCTGCTCGACGGCGTCGCGCGCGACTATCTGCTGTGGCTGCTGCGCCGGGAGCTGACGCCGCCGGACTCCATGCTGGACTTTTTCCGCAGCGACACGCCGCTGACCGACCGCATCCTCAGCGATCAGCGCAGCGGCCTGACGGACTGCGCGCTCGCGGGCGTTGAGTGCGTGCTGGAGGCATATACCTACCCTCGCGGGGAGATCTACGACCTAAAACTCCTGCTGCCGGAGCTGGCCATGCGTCTGACGGAGGACGAGGACACCCCGGCACTCGAGCGCGCGCACGCGCTGTGCGCGTCGCTGGGCAGCGAGCATTTCTTCACGCAGCTGGCCCCGCTCACGCCGCGCTATGACGCCAAGGACATCTTCCTCGCCACGCTCACGCTCTATCTGCGCGAGCAGACGGCCTGACGGGCAGGTTTTTGTTGCACTCGCGGGAAAAATCGGGTATACTATCTAGGTTTGATATTCGAAAGAACAACAGAGGAGCGCACTATGGATCTGAAACAGGAAATCGAGCGCCGCCGGACCTTTGCGATCATCTCGCACCCGGACGCCGGCAAGACGACGCTCACGGAAAAGCTGCTGCTGTACGGCGGGGCCATCCAGCTCGCCGGCTCGGTCAAGGGCAAGGCGACCGCGCGCCACGCGGTCTCGGACTGGATGGAGATCGAAAAGCAGCGCGGCATCTCCATCACGTCGTCGGTCATGCAGTTTGAATACGAGGGCTATTGCATCAACATCCTCGACACCCCGGGCCACCAGGACTTCTCGGAGGACACGTACCGCACGCTCATGGCGGCGGACAGCGCCGTCATGGTCATCGACGCGGCCAAGGGCATCGAGCCGCAGACGCGCAAGCTCTTCAAGATCTGCGCCATGCGCCACATCCCAATCTTCACATTCATCAACAAGCTCGACCGCGAGGCCCGCGACCCGTTCGAGCTCATGGAACAGCTGGAAAATGAGTTCGGCATCGGCACCTATCCGGTCAACTGGCCCATCGGCTGCGGGCACGATTTCAAGGGCGTGTTCGACCGCGACCGCCGCGAGATCCTCGCGTTTCAGGAGTTTCACCGCGGGCAGAACAAGATCCGCCCCATCGAGTGCGAGCTCACGGACGTTGACCGGCTCGACGAGCTGATCGGTCCGCGCCAGCGCGAAAAGCTGACCGAGGACATTGAACTGCTCGACGGCGCGGGCTATGCCTTCGATCTCGACGAGGTGCGCGCCGGCCGGCTCAGTCCGGTGTTTTTCGGCTCTGCGCTGACGAATTTCGGCGTCGAGCCGTTTCTGGAAAACTTCCTGCACATGACGATGCCGCCGCTGCCGCGCACGACGGCCGACGGCGTGGTCGACCCGATGCAGCCGGCGTTTTCCGCATTCGTGTTCAAAATTCAGGCGAACATGAATAAGGCCCACCGCGACCGCATCGCCTTCATGCGCATCTGCTCGGGCAAGTTCGAGCGCGGCATGGAAGCCTACCACGTGCAGGAGGGCAAGAACATCAAGCTGGCCACCGGCACCCAGCTGATGGCGCAGGACCGCGCCATCGTCGATGAAGCCTACGCAGGCGACATCATCGGCCTGTTTGACCCGGGCATCTTCTCCATCGGCGACACCCTGTGTACCGGCAAGAAGAAGATCGAGTTCGCCGGCATCCCCACCTTCTCCCCCGAGCACTTTGCCCGCATCGAGCAGAAGGACACCATGAAGCGCAAGCAGTTCGTGAAAGGCATGGAGCAGATCGCTCAGGAGGGCGCTATCCAGATCTTCCGCGAAGTGGGCGGCGGCATGGAAGAAGTCGTGGTCGGCGTCGTCGGCGTGCTGCAGCTGGAAGTGCTGGAGTACCGTCTGAACACCGAGTACAACGTCGAGATCCGGATGCAGCAGCTTCCCTTCGAGCAGCTGCGCTGGATCCAGAACGACCCCGACACTTACGTCCTGCGTGACCTCGACCTCACCAGCGACACCAAGGCCGTCGAGGACATGAAGGGCAACCGCCTGCTCCTGTTCACCTCCGATTGGGCTATCCGCTGGGCTGAAACGCACAATGAGACGTTAAAGCTGAGCGAATTTGGCAATATTTAAGTTACAGGTTCCCAAGAGCTGCTGTGCAGAAGACCTGCATGGCAGCTCTTTTTGGAATAAATCTAAAATACAACAATATGTACCAGTCAGCGACAACACCCCCCTTCGCGGGGCGCTGCCGGAAAAGAAGGTAACGATCTATGGAAAAACGTAACATTGGAAAAAGCGGCCTCTCCGCACCATTTCTGGGGCTTGGCACCTGGGCCATCGGCGGCGGCAGCTGGTGGGGCGACAACGACGACGCCCTGTCGGTAAAAGCCATCGAGACTGCCGTGGAGCAGGGCATCACCTGGATAGACACCGCCCCCATCTATGGCCTTTACCACAGCGAAGAGGTGGTGGGCGAAGCTTTGCGCCACATCGACCGGGACAAGGTCATCCTCTCCACCAAGTGCGGCCTCGAGTGGCGGCACGAAAGCCCCGTTCTCCACAAGGTGGTGGACGGCGTGCAGACCTACCGCGACCTGTCGGCCAAGAGCATCGAGGATGTGGAAGACAGCCTGCGCCGTCTCGGCACCGACCATCTGGACGTGCTCTACACCCACTGGCAGACGCCCGACCTTTCCATCTTCCCGCTGGAAGAGACCGTCGAAGCCATGATGAAGCTCAAGGAGCAGGGCAAAATTCGTGCCATCGGCGCGTCCAACACCACCGCTGAGTTCATCCGCGGCTACTGCAAATACGGCCAGCTGGATGTCATTCAGGAAAAGTACAGCCTGCTGACCCGCCGCATCGAAAAGCAGCTGCTGCCCACCTGCAAGGAGCTGGGCGTGTCCATTCAGGCTTATTCTCCCTTGGAGCAGGGCCTGCTCACCGGCAAGGTGACCATGGACACCACCTACCCCGAGGGCAGCACCCGGAACACGAACCCCTGCTTCCAGCCCGCCCGCCGGATGCAGGCCATCCGGCTGCTGGACAGCTGGTCTGACCTCTGCGAGAAGTACCACTGCACCAAGGCGCAGCTGGTCATCGCCCTGACGGCCCGGATGATCCCCGGCCTGCACGTGTTGTGCGGCGCACGGACGCCGGAGCAGGCCATCGACAACGCCGGTGCGCTCCACATCGCACTGGAAGGCGCCGACGCCGTCCAGATGAAGTGGGACGTGGACGCCATTTCCTGAGGCTTTCTATAACAAAAGGGACTGTTGCAGTAGCAGAGTTCCCATAAAACAGTATTTGCAAAAGCTCCCGAAATGGGGAAGATTTGGCGTGACTTCGGTCACGCCTTTTCTTTTGCTTCCAGTTCATCCAGAGGGATGTACCCCAGCCCATCGTACTTGATATGGATGTGCTGCACCCGCTTTCCGCTGGACTTATCCGGGGCATCCACATAGATGGCCGACACCAGTTCACGGAGAGCATAAGGGGTGAGTTCTTCAATATGAACGTACTTGTGCGCTTTCTGGACGAACTTCTCAATATTCTCGATCTGCTGTTCCTGTACTTCGATTTCCTGCTGGATAGAGAGGGCTTCCTCTTCCAGATGCTTCTGTTCGGCATCGTAGCTCTGGCTCATCATGTCAAAGCGTTCATCGCTCAGCTTTCCGCTGGCGTTATCCTCGTAGATTTTCATGAACAGCCGTTTGAGGTCTGCGATCCGCTTCTCATTCCGGGCAAGCTGCTTCTTCAGGACAGTCAGCTTTTCGGTGCTTTCCACCCGAAGCTGCTCCTCCATGACCTTGCGGAAGTAGTCTTCATGACGGAGAATGTAGTCCGTCACCCGCTGAACATGACTCAGTACACGTCCTTCCAGAACCTTTACCCGGATGAAGTGTCCCTTGCACTTGCTCCCGTTCTTCTTGTGCAGAGAGCAATCAAAGAAGTCTTGACTGAAGTCCCTGTGATTGGACGAACCATATTGCATCTTGGAACCGCAGTCAGCGCAGTAGACCATACCGGAGAAAATGCTGCTCTTGCCTGTCCGGGTCATGCGGTGACGCTGGTTACGAATCTCCTGAACCTTTTCAAACACATCATCGTCAATAATGCGCTCATGTGTATCCGGGAAGATAGCCTGATTTTCCACGGGATTCAGATGTCTCTTTTTATCCCAGATAGAGTTAGTATAGGTCTTAAAGTTGACTGTGCAGCCAGTGTACTCCAGGCGTTCCAGAATCGAACTTACTGCTCTTTTATCCCAGCGATAAGGGTCTTCCGGGGCGGGTGAGTTCGTACTCAGGCCATGGCTCAACTTATAGGCGGTGGGAGTCAGAACTTTGTCCACCCACAGTTGGTTTGCAATTTGGGTCGGGCCACGGCCTTCCATGCACATGGAGAAGATGCGCTTCACGATTGCAGCCGCTTCTGGATCAACAAGCCAATGTTTCAGGTTCTCCGGGTCTTTCACATAGCCGTACGGCACATTGACCGTCAGCGGTACTCCACGCTCTCCCTTGGCCTTCTGAACAGCCCGAATCTTGCGGCTGGTATCACGGGCGTAAAACTCGTTGAACCAGTTCTTAATGCCCGCAAAATCGTTGTTTACGCTGTTCGGGTCAATGGTGTCGTAGTTGTCGTTAATGGCAATGTAGCGAACGCCATACTGGGGAAAAGTGAAGTTTGTGTACAGACCTGTCAAGGCAGAATTGCGTCCCAGTCGGGACAAATCCTTCGTGATAACGATTCCTACACGCCCCGCTTCAATCTCGACCAGCATACTCTGAAAGCCGGGGCGGTCATAGTTCGTGCCGGAGTAGCCATCATCCACAAAGAACACCGGGTTCGGGAAGTGGTTCTTTTTGGCGTATTCCAGAAGGATAGCCTTCTGGTTCTCAATGGACAGGCTTTCGCCGAGCCGTGCGTCCTCTTGCGACAGTCGGCAGTAAAGTGCGGTGATTTTATTCGTTGCTCCAGACATTGTTGTGTCCTCCTTACTCTGTGGAGCAACTGTCGGTACAGGATTGGTTACCGGGTCAAGTATAGCAGAATTGGACGCAGTTGTCATTCGTCTGCACCCTCATCTTCAAATTTTTGCTGGGCGTTCTTGGCAACAATGCGCTCCAGCTTCTTCAAAAAGGACTCCTTGCCCTCATAGCTGCCGGTCACGGTGTAGGTGGTGTGACCGACTTTCTCCGTGGTGGTCAGTTCTGGAATCCAGAAAGCGGACAGGTTCTTGACATGGAGGTTGCCGTTCTCGTCCACATAAGAGCTGTGTTTCTTCTGCTCTTCGGTCAAGGGCTTCCGCTTGAAATAGATTTCATTTTCGGAGATGTTCACAGTCTCGCTGGTCTGCTCTTTCGGGGCATCATCATACAGCTGTGCGAAAAATGCCAGTGCATCTTCGGGTGGTTCTTCCTCCATGAGCTGCTCGAAAACTCGCTGTTCCTCTGCCGAGAGGTTATTCCATGCGGCTTCCAACTCCTGCTCGTTGGCTGCGTTGACGAAGGCTTCGATCTCTTTTTTCATGGTGCATCCTCCTTTGGCTGCGAAAAGCGGATTTTCAAAAAGTATGGGTTTTCGTGAGAGCAAGAATCGTCCCGTGGCCACAAATTTTCAATTCTTGAAAATTCTTGCCCTTTTGGGACAGCTTCTTGTTGGGGCGTGCCTGCCCCAAACCCTGCTAGGTGATTTCATTCTTGGTGGTTGCTATATTGCTTATATGCCTTTTCAAATCCTGATTTGTTATATATGATAAATTTATAACATTCTCCATCTTTCATGGAAATTGCTGCAACAGGAACGACCATCTGACTCCATGAAAGCTCCCTTATCTCGTTCATGGGCAATACAAGGTTGCGATACAGTGGACTGACTGTGAGCTTTTGAGTTGAATATGTAATGCTCTGTTCATCAATGTACAAACCACCGCCAATGATTCCATTACGGCATAAGCTACACACAAAAGTTTTTCCCATAATATTACCGCCTCCTATTAGTTGATGGTTGGTTAAGTTGAGTATATCATATTGATTTCCAGAAGAACACCCCTATATAGGAGATTTTAGCCGTTTTACTGCGTACGTGCGTACGAGAGATTGGTACGCACGTACGCAGCGATTTGCCCGAAGCGCACCCTATATAGCCGTTTCCCACTCGGAGAGCCCACTACACTTTGCAGACCGCAGGGCTGAAAGCGTCATAGTGGGTTATTACACTTCCGCAGAAGTGCCTTTTCCTCGCCGCAGACAGCCCGGTGCACCTTTGTGAGAGCTTTCTGTCCGGCGAATCCACATCGCCCACAGGCGATGTGAGCAGGGATTCCAAAGGGGCGCAGCACCCTTGGCACACGACTTTGGTACAAAGTCTAGTGTGTTACACCTTTCCAGAGATGTACACGTTCCTGAAATGCAAAAAGCCCCATACCCAACACCTTGACGGTGCGGACATGGGACTTGATGCTTCCTCGGCCTAGCCGGGTACTCCGTAACCAATCCTGACAGGCAGTTGCCGTGTCATTTTTCGAAAACTGTTTTACGGATACCCAGCAGTGCAACAGTCCCTTTTGTTTATCCATTTTCTTTCCAGAACAGCCCGCCGCTGGTCTGGAAGAGCAGCCACGGATTGATGCTCTTACTGCCGAGCTTGAAATCCATGGTCAGGTCTTCGCCCAATGCGCCCACGGCCTGCCCCCGCTCCACGCTCTGGCCCTCGCTCACCGAGAGAGCATCCAGCCCGTAGAGGTAGCTGCGCATCCCGCAGCCGTGGTCGATGACGACGGTGTTGCCGGTGAGGGCAAGGTTCCGGGCCAGCACCACGACGCCCTTGGCGGGAGCGCGGCAGGGGTCGCCCGGGATGGTGTAGAGTTTCGTGGAGTTCGATCTGCTGCCCTGCTTGCCGCCGGTGACTTTGGTCTGGCCGAAGTCCACGAGGGTCATGTAATTCTCCGCCGGGCAGGCGAAGCCGCCGCTCCACAGCTTTTCGCGGGCGGGCTGCTCATAGAGGGGCCAGACGGCGTTGCGGAACTCGGTGTTGGCAGCTTCGGAGGCTTCCGGTTCGGCTTCGATTTCAACCGTGCCGAAGTCCTTCGGGATGACGGTGATGTTTTTCACCACCGTCTCGCCGCCCACGGTAAAGGTCACTTCATGCGCACCGGCAGCGGCATTGTAGGCCGCCGGGATATAGGCGCGCCACCCGCTGCCCAGACGGACGGCCTGCACATTGCCCAGGTCTGTTTCCACCGTGGGAGCCGTCTCGCCCACCATGCCGGTGAAAGCCGCGGCCACCGTGCCGCCCTGCTCCATCCGTTCGGCGGAAAGCTCCACCTCGGCGCTGGCCTGCAGCGTGAACCGGAAAGAGTAATAGTACCAGCCGGTGGGCCGGGCAGGCTTTTCCAGCCGGGCGTTCCGCCGGAGCTGGCCGGTGCTGCCGCCCTCGAACTGGGTGGCCAGCATATTTTCCGGCAGACGCCAGACGGTCAGCTCGGCCTTATAGTCCCCGTTGGCCGGGAACAAAAAATCGTCGTAGGTGGCCGCAGTCCCCTCGAAGACCACATTGCCCGCGCTGTCGGTGATGGTCAGGGGGCCGTAGCTGTACCACTCGGGCAGAGCGAAGGCCGGGTGGGCGTCGTAGAGGACGCCAAGCTTCTGCACCGTGAGGGTGCGGGGGCTGGCGAAGACTTTATCCACCTGCCCGCCCAGCAGCGGCACCTGCCAGCACCAGCCGTTGGGCTCCAGCTCCTGCCCGGCGAACTGCACCTCAGACGCAGGCTTCGCGCCCTCCGAGGTGAACGAATAACTCACGCCCAGCACCGCCGCAAGCAGCACCACGACGCCCAGCGCGACGCCGATGAGCCATAACAAAAGCCGCTTCATATATGTATCTCTCCTCTTGCAGCGGCCTCGCCCTCTCAGTCACCTTCGGTGACAGATTCCCCTTTTTGTCGCTTGCGCGACATCTTCCCCCGGCGAGGGCAAGCCCGCTTTCCTATATTTGCAGATATAAAAAAGGCGCACCGACACAGCCCTGTTACAGACTGCCGGTGCGCCCTTCGTCATTTTGTTCTGTTTCGGCCCGCGTTATTCGGCAGTATCCTCAGCGGGAGCAGCCTCTTCTACGGCCTCGTCTTCGGCCTCAGCAGGCTCTTCCTCAGCGGGGGCGGCGGTATCCTCGCCGAACAGCAGACGCTCGTACTCGTCCAGCTCCTTCTCACGGCGGCGCAGATAAACAGCCACAGCAGCCAGCGCACCAGCCACAGCAGCCAGCGTTGCGATAACAGCGATCAGACAGGATTTCTTCATAGGTTCAGCACACTCCTTTTTGGTCGAACCAGCGGTCCAGCTATTTTCAGCGGTCGTTCCGCGGCACAGGCTCGGTCTATTCTGAAACTATTATACCCGGACTTCACGAAAATTACAACCAAAAAGGCAAAATTTTGCTTTTTTCAGAGTCCCAGCTTTTTCTTATACGCCTTGAATGCGCCGGGCAGAGTGTATTCGTTCTGCAGCTGTTCGCGGCTGGCCCAGACACAGCCCGCCGGAGCTTCCGCACTGCCGACGCAGACAGAATAGCCGCTCATCCGCCACTCGATGTGGCTGAAAATATGCTTTGCCGCCGGCAGAGGTTCGATGCCCTCACAGGCAAGGCCCAGCGCTTCCAGCCGGGCGCAGACTTCTTCGGCGCTGAGGGCTTCGCCCTCCCACAGAAGCGGCTGCCACAGACCGGCCAGCAGACCTTTTTCGGGCCGCTGCTGCAACAGGAAACGTCCTTCGGCGTCTTCGGCCAGCACTACCGTCACCGGCTCGATGCGCCGTGCTTTGGGCGCAGCCTTATGGGGCAGTTCCAGCGCCGTACCGGCCCTGCGGGCTTCGCACAGAGACGCCAGCGGACACTGCTCACAGAGCGGTGCGCCGTTCGGCACACAGACCAGTGCGCCCAGCTCCATCAGAGCCTGGTTGTAGTCGCCCGCCTTTTCGGGGGGCTGATGCTCCATGACCCGGGCCGTAAAAGCTCGTTTTACCGCCGGTTCTGTAATAACGCCAGGGTCATTATACAGTCTGGAAAACACCCGCAGCACATTTCCGTCCACCGCCGGGACAGCCAGCCCAAAGCTGATGGACGCGATGGCCCCCGCCGTGTAGTCCCCGATACCGGGCAGAGCGCGGAGGGCGTCGTGATCGGCGGGAAGCTGCCCGCCGTACTGCTCACAGACGATGCGGGCGGCCTTTTGCAGGTTGCGCACCCGGCTGTAGTAGCCCAGCCCCTCCCAGAGCTTGTGGAGCTTTTCTTCTTCGCACGCCGCCAGCGCGGGAATGTCCGGCAGGGCAGCGAGGAAGCGCTCATAATAGGGCAGCGCCGCCGAGACGCGGGTCTGCTGCAGCATGATTTCGGAGATCCACACGCGGTAAGGGTCCCTGCTTTCGCGCCAGGGGAGCGGCCGCGCACAAGCGGCATACCAGGGCAGGAGCACCTCCGGAAGCGCACGGAACGGAAATTCGGAAAAGCTGCTCATGCGCGCCCCCTTTGGGCAAGGATGTGCGCAGCTGCCTCCGCAAAACCGGCGCCGCCGGGCAGGGACGTGACATAGGGCGGCAAACAGGGCATGGAGTCCGCAAAGGGGGCGATATTGGCCACCGCGCACGCAAGCGGGAACGCTTCGAACATGGGCGCATCGTTGGGGGAATCGCCGAAAAAGATGCTCCCTGCAAACGGAACCTCGCGGAAAATTTCCCGGAACAGCAGCTCCGCCATGGAGCGCTTATCATAATCGCCAAA
>OLRD01001469.1_pt1 | contig 13389 bp, 11 predicted proteins | sample 1672051 | NCBI WGS metagenome assembly OLRD01 (sample SAMEA3136640, study PRJEB25190) | human gut metagenome | biome: human gut; feature: human-associated habitat; material: faeces | place: Austria | collected 2013 | reverse complement strand
CTTGCCGCAAATGCCCCAGCGGGATGCCCGCCCATCTGCCCAGAAGGGAGCAAAGCTTCCCAAAAATTTTTCGAAGCCGGCCTATCCCCCAGCGGGCCAGAGGGCCAAAAGCCGCCACCACGCACCAGGCGCCCAGCCCCTGGAGGGCGGCCTGGTACAGGCGCAGGCGGCCGCTGTCCACCGCCAGGGCGCACAGGAACACAAAGCCGCCGCACAGGCAGCAGAACAGCACATCCACCAAAGCGGTGCCCAGTTTCTTCAGGCCCAGCAGCTGGGACATCCCCTGGAACAGCAAAAAGAGGCAGCCCAGGGCCGCCCCGGTTGCCAGGCAGAACACCGCCACGGGCAGCGCCTGGCCGCTCATTTGAACAGCCTGCCGAAAAAGGAGAGGGCCGGGCCGTTCTCCGTGTAGGAGATGGCGGCCACCTTGCCCCGGGCCAGCAGCTCCCCAGAGGCGGAGTCCAGGTTCTCGATGTGCAGGCCCTCCCCTTTGATATGCAGCTGGCCCTGGTCGGTTTGGGCGGTAATCAGCTCCTCGCTGAAAAAGTCCACCCGGGAGACGCCGGTGGCCCGCAGGACGGCCCTATCCTCGAGCTGCAAGCTGTGATGCCGCAGCGGTTTTTGCGCTTCTGCCATAGACACATACCCCTTTTGTTTCGTCTGGGGATGTATACGCGGCAAAAGGTGAGATTATTCCTCCAGCATGCGGTACATGTCGGGGGCCTGCTCCTTTTTAGCGTACTCCAGCACGGAGAGCACCTCCGCCTTGAGGACGCGCTCGCCCAGGTGGAGCTCCAGCACGTCGCCCTGCTTGATGTCGGAGAACTTCTCCAGGGTGATGCCGCAGTCGTAGCCCTCTGCCACTTCCCGCACGTCGTCCTTAAAGCGCCGCAGGGAGGCCACCTTGTCGTCGGCCACAATGATGCCGTCCCGCACCACGCGCACCTGGGCGTTGCGGGTGATCTTGCCGCTGGTGACGTGACCGCCAATGACCATGCCCACGTTGGAGATCTTGTAGGTCTCCCGGCACTCGGCACGGCCCAAAGCCACTTCCCGGTACTTGGGGGCCAGCATGCCCTTCATGGCGGACTCAATCTCCTCAATGCAGTCGTAGATAATGCGGTACAGCCGCATGTCCACGCCGTCCCGCTTGGCGTTCTCCTCGGCCACGGGGTCGGGCCGCACGTTGAAGCCCACAATAATGGCGTTGGAGGCGTTGGCCAGCATAACGTCGCTTTCGCTGATGGCGCCCACCGCCCCGTGGATGATGTGCACCCGCACTTCGTCGTTGGAGAGCTTCTCCAAGGACTGGCGCACGGCCTCCACAGAGCCCTGCACGTCGGCCTTGACAATGATCTTCAGCTCCTTCATGTCGCCCTCTTTCATCTGCTCAAACAGATTGTCCAGGGTGACCTTGGTCTGGGAGTTGAACTGGGCCTCTTTCTGCTCGGTCAGGCGCTGTTCCACCAGCTCCCGGGCCAGGCGCTCGTCAGAGACCGCGTTGAAGATGTCGCCGCCCACGGGCACATCGTTCAGGCCGGTGATCTCCACAGGCACAGAGGGCCCGGCTTCCTTCACCCGGCGGCCCCGGTCGTCCATCATAGAGCGCACACGGCCCACAGTGGTGCCGGCCACAATGGTGTCCCCCGCGCGCAGGGTGCCGTTCTGCACCAGCACGGTGGCCACAGGGCCCATGCCCTTGTCCAGGCGGGCTTCGATGACGGTGCCCTTGGCGGCCCGGTCCGGGTTGGCCTTCAGCTCCATCATGTCAGCGGTCAGCAGGATCATCTCCAGCAAATCGTCAATACCCTGCTTGGTGTGGGCGGAAACGGGGATGCAGGGGGTGTCGCCGCCCCACTCCTCGGGCACCAGCTCATACTCGGTGAGCTGCTCCTTCACCCGCTCGGGGTTGGCGCCCTCCTTGTCCATCTTGTTGATGGCCACAATGATGGACACCCCGGCGGCCTTGGCGTGGTTGATGGCCTCCACGGTCTGGGGCATGATGCCGTCGTCCGCGGCCACCACCAGCACGGCAATGTCCGTCACCTGGGCGCCGCGGGCGCGCATGGTGGTAAAGGCGGCGTGGCCGGGGGTGTCCAGGAAGGTGATGTCCCGGCCGTCCACCTGCACCCGGTAGGCGCCGATGTGCTGGGTGATGCCGCCGGCCTCGCCCTCGGTGACGTGGGAGTGGCGGATCACGTCCAGAATGGAGGTTTTGCCGTGGTCCACGTGGCCCATCACCACCACCACGGGGGCGCGGGGCACCAGGTTGGCCTCATCGTCCTCGCTGTCGTCGATGATGCGCTCCTCGATGGTGACCACCACTTCCTTCTCCACCTTGGCGTGGAACTCGTCGGCCACCAGCACGGCGGTGTCAAAGTCGATGGTGTCGTTGATGGTGGCGAACACGCCCAGGCTCATCAGCTTTTTGATGACCTCCGGGGCGGAGACCTTCAGCCGCAGGGCAAACTCGCCCACGGTGATCTCGTCCGGCACCTCGATGGTGATGTGCTTGGCGGCCCGCTCCCGGGCGATGCGGTTCAAGCGCTCGGCTTCGGTCTCCCGCTTGCCACGGCGCTGGCCACGGCGCTGGCTGTTCCGGTTGGGGAACTTCTGCTTGGTCACCACGTTGTCGGTGCGGGTTTTCACCTTCTGGTCGGCCAGCTGGTCATATTTCTCGTTGTACTTGTCGATATTCACGTTGGAAGAACGGGTGTCCACCACACGGCGAACCGGCTGCTTGTGGGCCTCTGGCGCAGGGGCGGCAGGCTTTTGCGCCTGGGGCGCGGCCTGCGGGGCAGGGGCCTGGCCCTTTTCCTGCCTGCGGCCCTCGGGGGCCTTCTGAGAGGCCTCCCCCTTGGAAGCCGGGGCTTTCTGAGGCGCCTTGGGGGCCGGGGCGGCCTCTTGGGCGGGGGCAGCTGCTTCCCGCTGGGCAAAATAGGCGTCCAGGCTCTCCATATTCCGCTGTTGGGTAAAGGCCTCGAAGACCACGTCCAGCTCTTCCTCGGTCAGGGCGGTCATATACTTTTTGGGTTCGGGGAAATACTTTGCCAGGGTGTCCAGCACGTCCTTGTTGGGGATGTTCAAGTCCTTGGCCACTTCCCGCACTCTGTATTTAATCATCATGGGCATGTTCCTCCTTCTCTTCCGATGGGGCCCCCGCCAGCTTTTGCACAGCCCTGGCGAAGCCTGGATCTGTCAAGGCCAGCACCCCGGCCCGCACGCCGCAGGCCCGGCCCAGCTCTTCCATGCCAGCGCTCACCCGCAGGGTGGGGATGCCGGCCCGGTCCCCCTCATAGCGCAGGTTCTTTACCGTTTTCTCTGAAATGTCCCGGGCAGCCAGCAGCAGGGCCGCTTTCCCGCTTTTGGCGGCGGTGGCCGCCGCGTCGAACCCGGGCTCTATCTTCCCGGCCCTTCTGGCCAGGCCCAGCAAAGAGAGCAGCTTATCCACCGCTGCCGCCCCCTCTCCTCTGGGGAAGGGCCTCTTCCGGCTCTTCGATGACGATGATGGGCCGCCCCTTCTCGTCCCGGGGGACGCTGGCCGCCTGGGCCGCCTCCTCCTGGGCCTGCTGGGCCCGCTGGATCTCTTCCTCCATGCGGTCGTAGACCTCCTCGGGGATCTTGCAGGAGAAGGCTCGCTCCAGCCGCCGGGACTTGCGGGCCAGCCGCAGGCACTGGGCGTCCCGGCAGAGGTAGGCCCCCCGGCCCGGCTTTTTGCCGGTCAGGTCCAAAGAGACCTCTGGGGGGGCGGCCTCCTCCTTCTGAGGGGCCTTTACCACCCGCACCAGTTCCTTTTTGGGCTTCATCTCATTGCAGCCCAGGCACATGCGCATGGGCGTTTTCTTTGGCCGCATGGTCTTCTCCTCCGTTCCATTGGGCGGGGACGCCGCCTTATTGTTCCTCGCCGTAGAAGCCGCTTTCCGGCTTGATGTCGATTTTCCAGCCGGTGAGCTTGGCGGCCAGGCGGGCGTTCTGCCCCTTGTTGCCGATGGCCAGGGAAAGCTGGTTGTCCGGCACAGTCACCCTGCAGGAGCGGGAGCCGTCCTCCGCCAGCTCTACCGAGAGCACGTTGGCCGGAGAGAGCGCCGCCGCGATGAACTGCTTGGGCTCCTCGCTGTACTCCACAATGTCGATCTTCTCGCCGCCCAGCTCGTCCACAATCTCTGAGACACGGCTGCCCCGGGCGCCGATACAGGCGCCCACGGCGTCCACCGCCGGGTCGTTGCTCATCACGGCCAGCTTGGTGCGGGAGCCCGCCTCCCGGGAAACGGCCTTGATCTCCACCGTGCCGTCATAGATCTCCGGCACCTCGGTTTCAAACATGCGCTTCACCAGGTCGGGATGGGTGCGGGAGATAATGGCCTTGGGGCCCTTCTCGGTTTCGCGCACATCGACCACATATACCTTTATGTAGTCGCCCTCCTTCACATTCTCCCCGCCGATCTGCTCGTTTTTCGGCAGCACGGCCTCGGCCTTGCCCAGCCGCAGGGAGATGGCCCCGGTGCGGGGGTCAATGCGCTCCACCAGGCCGCTGACCAGCTCTTGGTGCTTAGACTGGAACTCCTCCATCATCTGGCCCCGCTCACTGTCCCGAATGCCCTGGCGGATGATGTTGCGGGCAGTCTGGGCGGCCACCCGGCCGAACTGCTTGGTGTCCAGCTTAATGCGCACAAACCGGCCCACGCAGGCGGTGGGGTCCACCTGCTTGGCCTTGTCCAGCAGGTACTGGCGGTTGGGGTCCTCCACCTCTTCCACAATCTCTTTGCGCAGGTACACGTTGAAGACGCCCTTTTCCCGGTCCACGTCGATGTCCACGTCCTCGTTGCCATAGTTGTTCTTGCAGGCGGTGGAGATGGCCTTCTTGATTTTATCCAGCATATACTCCGCCGGGATGCCCTTCTCCTTCTCCAACAAATCCAGAGCCAGGAACAGCTCCTCGTTGCCCTGCTTCTCCGGTTCCTTCTTCTTTGCCATGGTCTAGCCTCGCTCCTTTGCTACCTTATTCGTCAAGCCCTTCATCCACCGAATGGATGGAGGAGCACTCTTTCTTCTCCACGGTCACGCTGGTCTCCTCATCCAGCTGGATTTCCAGCTGGCCGCCCTCCTCTGCCCGCAGCAGAATGCCGCACAGCTCACGCTGGCCGTTTTCCAGGGGGCGGATGAGCCGGGCCCGCACCGGACGGCCCACATAGGCCGCAAAATGCTCTGGCCGGGTGAGCCTGCGCTCCAGCCCGGGGGAAGAGACCTCCAGCAGGTACTCCTGGGGGATGGGGTCCTCCCGGTCCAGCACGGGGCTCAGGGCGTGGGTCATGTCCACGCAGTCGTCGATGGAAACGCCGCCCTCCTTGTCGATAAATACCCGCAGGAACCAGTCGGCCCCCTCCTTGACGAACTGCACGTCCCACAGGGACAGCCCCAGCTCTTGGGCCAGGGGCCCGCACATCTCCCAGACACGCTGGGACACATTTCCTTTTTTCTTGGGTGCGGAACGCATGCTTCTCCCGTCCTTTCCCGGCCCTGGGGCCGCTTTTTCTGCTTTTGCTTTATAAGCAAACAAAAGAGCGGGTCGCCCCACTCTTTCATCATCCTACCTATACCTTAGTGATTATACCACCCCATGCCAGGAAAATCAAGGCTTTTTCTGCGTTTTCTCCCTGCGCGGCCCCCGGGTTTCACACCTCCAGCTGCCGGGAGAGGAACATGGCGGCGGCCCGGGCGCTTTCCAGGACCTCTGCGCTGACCCGGGCGGGGGACTTCTCCCCCTTCAGCAGCATCACGGCGCCCATGGGGTCCCCGTTGGAAACCACCGGGTACACCGCCACCGCGGCGGCCGCCAGCCCCTGGGCCGCCAGCACGGTGTTCTCTCCCGCGGCGGCAAAGTGCCGCTTGCCCTGGATCAGCTCCTCCAGCTGGGGAGACAGGGGCTTGTGGAGCAGCTCCTTCTTGGCGGGGCCCGCCACGGCAATGACCTGTTCCACGTCGCAGATGGCGGCCCCCAGCCCGGAAAGGGACACCAGGGCCCCGGCATAGGCTTGGGCCAGGGCCGCCATCTCCCCCACGGGGGAATACTTTTTCAAGATGACCTCCCCGGAGACATCGGTGAAGATCTCCATGGGCATGCCCTCCCGGATTTTCAGCGTGCGGCGGATCTCCTTGGGGATGACCACCCGCCCAAGGTCGTCAATCCTCCGCACGATTCCTGTTGCTTTCATACCATTCCTCCCAAAATTCTGCCGGGGCAAGGGGCCGCGGCCTCCGTCCCGCTTAGTTTCGTGAGTTAGTATTTGCCAGCTCTGGCCCCATTATCCACCCTTTTCGGCAGCGGAAAAACGCCCGGAAGGCCAGCTTCCAGGCGTTTTTTATTAGAATGTTTTAGAATGGCGCAAAATTTTCCATCCCCCATCCCTCAGGGCCGCACGGCGGTGCCGTCGGTGGTGCGGGCCAGCAGCCAGCCCGGCTCCCGGTAGGAGCAGGGGTACTTGGCCGCCTTTTCCGAGGCCAGAAAGGCCACCGCCTCCCCCATGTCCTGGGGGGTGCCGCAGCGCTCCAGGGGGATCTTCCTGCCCAGATCATCCCAAAAATCCGGCTGGCCCTGGGTCTCCAGCTCCTCCTTTTCCCGAACCCGGGTGGCCCCGGGGGCCACATTGTTCACCCGGATGCCGTAGGGGGCCAGGTCCAAGGCAATGGACTGGATGGCCCGGTTGAGCCCAGCCTTCAGCCCGCCGTAGAGGAAGTCCCCGGCGTAGGCCCGCTCCCCCCGGGAGGAGGTGATATTCACCAGGCTCCCCCGCACCTTGTGCCGCACCATGTACCGGGCCGCGGCCTGCATCATCAGGATGTAGTTTTTAAAATCCAGGTTGAACAGCAGGTCGAAGACCTCCGGGGTCATGTCCAGCAGGTTTTCAAACCGTGTGACCCCCGCGTTGTTCACCAGCAGGTCCAGGCCGCCCAGGGCTTCCACGCTCTTTTCCAGCAGCTCCACCCCGGCGCCGGGCCGCTCTAAAGACGCCTGGAAAAAGAAGCATTTTCCCCCGTATACAGCCGGTCCTCCCAGGGCAGCACATAGGAGGGGTTTTCCAGGCCGCAGAAACGGCCCGCCTCCCGCAGGGCCCTGCCGTCAAACCGCCAGGAGCGGACGCCCGCCTCCTCTTTGGAGCCCGTGTAGGCCCCCGTGTACAGTTCATACTCCTTCATATCGGTCTCTCCTCCCATCTAGCAGCAGAAGCCCGCCCACGCACCCAGGGCAGCTGTGGACCGGCTTCTGTCATCGCAGTGATTATACCATATCCTTTGGGAAAGGAAAGGAGATTTTACTAAAAAACCAGGACTATTTTCCGGTTTTTCAAGTTCTTTCACAAAAAGAAAGAGCGGCCCGAAGACCGCCCTTTTCCCTTGCTTATTTAGATGTACCGGAAATTGATGCCCGCACAGCCCAGCTCGCAGTGGGCTTCGGGATAGTTCTTCTCCGGCGTGCAGGGGATTTCCCCTGCCAGCAGGCCGTCGCACAGGGCCATCATGTCCGTGATGACCCGCTCCCGGATGGGGTTGAAGTACAGGGAAGCCCCTGCCAGGTAGTCCTGCTGGTGGCGGCCGTCGCCGCCGTTTTCCTGAATGCCGTGGCCCCCCAGCCAGGCGTAGTCCCGGGCCTGGGGCAGGTGGGGCGCGAAGCGCTCTAAGGCCTGGCGGTACTGGGCCACCAGCTCCAGGGCCTGCTGTTCCGGCGTGATCAGCAGCACGATGTACCCGGAGCCGATGGCGTCCCCGGTGAACAGGCACTTGTGGAAGGGGTCCGCAAACACCACCGAGTGGGGCGTGTGCCCGGGCAGCTCCCACACCTCCACCTGGACGCCGCCTCCCAGGTCGATGACCGTGCCCTCCTCAATGGGCATCAGCTCCGGCAGGGAGGCTCCCGGGTGGCTCAGGGCACTGGGATAGTTCTCCGGATGTTCCTTCAGGGGCGCGATGTCCTCCTTGTGCAGGTACACCCGGGGGAACTTGTCGATCCAGTGCATGTGGTCCAGGTGGGGATGGGTCACCGCCACCTCCACCGGCAGGTCCGTCAGCTGGGACACCATCCCCGCCAGGTCCCCTTCTCCCATGCCTGTGTCGATGAGCAGCGCCTTCTCCCGGCCCTCCACCAGGTAGCAGCTGGCGGTGAACCAATCGTCAATGCGCCACACCCCGGGCTTCAGCCACATCACCTGGAACTGGGTCCTCCGGTCCTGGGACAGCAGCCACTCCACAGCCCCGTCCTCCAGGGCCCCCTGCCAGGGGTCCCCCTGGGCCGGGCTGCGCTCCTCCACCTGGGAGCCTCCCGCGGCCCGCAGGCCCATGGCCAGCCGCTCCACGTCCACCGCGGCCCGGCCGTCCCGCAGCACCAGGGGCTCGCCCTTCACCGGATAGGCCCGCAGGGGCACATCTTTCAGGGCGCGGGCCTCATAGGGGTCCCCGTGCCCTCCGATGGCGCACACCCCGGCGAACCACTGGGGGAAGCGGCTCCCCAGCCGCCACACCCAGTCCGCCGCCGCAGGGGTCCCCAGCAAGGCCACACGGCACTCGTCCACGTCCTCCCGTTGGCGCAGGGACCAGAGCAGGTCCGCCAAGGCCCCCTCCTGGGCGTCCTCCACGGGCACAGCGGCAACCGCCGCCCCTTTTGCCCGGGCCGCCAGCTGGGCCAAGGCCCGCTTCCCTTCCTCCTGCCCGCCAGCCAGGCACACCACCAGGGGGCAGGGCCCCTCCTCAGCGGCTTTTTCCCAAAGGCAAGCCAGCGTTCCGGCTGGGCCGGTGCAGATCATTTCTTCCATGATGTTCTCTCCTTTCCCGTGTGTTTTCTATAGGCTCCCCAGCAGCAGAAGCCATGCTCAACGCTTATTTTTTCCTTTTCTGCGCCGACAGGACCTGCTCGGCCTGCTCGTCGGTCATCCCGCCCAGCTTGTCCGCCATGCTGTAGCGCTCCACCAAAGGGGTGGAGGGACCGGCCTCCGGCGTGCCCCGCTTGCCCTTAAAGGCCAGCTTCAGGGCGATGGGGGTGAACACCGCGCAGCACACCACCATGATGATCACCGGTCCAAAGTAGGACTCGGGCATCAGCCCCATGGAGGCGCCCCGGTTGGCCACAATCAGGGCCACCTCGCCCCGGCAGGCCATGCCCAGGCCCACCTGGACGCTTTCCCGCCAGGTGAAGCCGCAGGCCTTGGCCCCCAGGCCGCAGCCGATAAGCTTGGAGAAAATGGCCACCAGCACCAGCAGCACCGCAAACACAAGGATCTGCCAATCCATGGCGGGAAGCTCCACTTTCAAGCCAATGCTGGCAAAGAAGACGGGGGCCAGCAGCAAATAGGAGAGGGGCTGGAACTTGGACTCGATATACGCGCCCCGGGGGGTGTTGGCCACAATAACGCCGGCGGCAAAGGCGCCGATGATGTCCGCCACGCCGAAGACCTCCTCGGCCACAAAGGCCATGACAAGGCACAGCACAAAGGCCAGCAGGGGAAACCGGTGCAGGTTTTTCTGGAACCGGTTCTCATACCAGGTAAAGAGCTTGACCCCCACAAAGGCCATCACCGCCACGAACACAAAGAACAGCAGGATCTTCACCAGCACCAGGCCCACGTTCACCGTGTCCCCGGCCAGGCTGGTGACAATGGTCAGCACAATGAGCCCCAGCACGTCGTCGATGAGGGCGGCGGCCAGGATGTTGTTGCCCACCTTGGTGTTCAGCTTGCCGATCTCTTTCAGGGTTTCCACCGTGATGGAAACCGAGGTGGCCGTCAAGATGGTGCCAATGAACACATGCTGCAGAATCAGGCTGGGGTCGCTCTCTCCGGGGGCGAAGAGGAACCCCAGCAAGGTGCCCATGCCCAGGGGCACCAGCACGCCCACCAAGGCCACCAGAAAGCCGGACTTGCCCGCCTGCTTCAGCTCCTTGATATCCGTGGACATGCCTGCCCCAAACATGATGACGATAACGCCGATCTCCGACAGGCTGTTTAAAAACTCCGTGGGCTGGATGATGTTCAGCACCGCCGGGCCGAAGATCAGCCCCGCCAGCAGGGCGCCCACCACCTGGGGCAGCTGCAGCTTTTGGGTGATCAGCCCCAGCACCTTGGTGCTCAAAAGGATGAGCGCCACGTCCAACAAAAACTTGTATGATTCCATGTTCAGTTCCCCTCTCTGCCGGTTCCCGCCGGCCCTTCTTTTATTATACCAACCCTCCCGGTGATTGCAAGAGGAAAGAGCTCTCCCCCAGCCCTCTGCAGATTCCTCCGCCCTCCCTTCCCCTACAAGCGCCCTGCCGGGGCAGCAGTTCAACCCCATTTCTTTTCCTCTTCTCCCCCTTTTTCCCCTCTTTTTCAGCCTTTTCCTGGCCTTTCCGGGCCAGTTTTTTGCAAATGACAGTTTATAGATAACTTCAACTCGCGGGGAAAAAGCCCTGCGAGAATCTAAAATTTAAGAGGGTTGAAATTATGAAGAAAAGCAAGTTTCTGAAGAAATCACTTGCGATGCTTCTGGCTGTCATGCTGGTCGTCGCAATGATTCCGCTCAGCGCTGCGGCGGCCGTAGGCGATTACACGCCTGTTGGCGCGCCCACGTTGGCAGCTGGCACTGGTTCCAGCTTCAGCGCGGACCCCACGGTCAGCGGCAGCACCTACACTGTCAACTTCAATTACGAAGATGGCAGTGAGCCCGATTTGACTATCACAACTCGGGGCACTGCTGAACGCATCCGTTATGTTGTTGATGGTACTTACACTACCACTAACAGTAGTTCTGTTACCATCAATCTGACTGACGACAAGGACACCGCTGGTGTGGGCAACACCTTCACCTTCTGGATTGTCAAGTCCGATAAGGAAGAGGACGCTGACCAGATCAGCGCCCCCTACACTGTGAACTGGACCATGGGCGAGGCCAGCACCGAGGCCACCGTCACCTCCGCCACTCTGGGCACTGGTGACAACAAGTACACCGGCGTGGTGGACAATGCTGCCAACACCATCAAGTTCACCGTGCCTTATGGCTACAAGGCCGCAAATTCCGGGACAGTTGCTCTGGACATTAAAAAGACTTCCACCGCTACCATCACTGGCGGCACTACCTTCACTGTTGCGAACATTAAGACCAACATGACGAAGGGTGCTTCTGAATCTTTCACTTTGGCTCCTGAGCAGGGCACCAATCCCGAGACCTGGACTGTGACTGTGAAGGAAGCCGATGCTCTGACCGCTATCAGCCTGGGCGATGTGGAAGGCGAGTTCGGCACTCAGACTTCTGGCGCCAACAAAGGCTATGAGGATGGCACCGTTACCTTCAACATGCCTGCTGACACTGCTCTGGTGGACGGCAAGTTGAACCTGGTTCCCACCTTCACCATTGGCTCTGCTTATACCAAGGTGGAAATTGAGACCGCTTCTGGCACCTACAAGGAAGTCAAGTCCGGCGAAGAGTTCAACTTTGCCTATCTGTACAACAATAAGAGTGCCAAGCTGAAGGTCACCAGCCCTGACAACAACAGCACCTACAATCGTGAGTATGTCTTGAAGATGGTCATTGACGGCACCAGCACTGCCATTACGGGCTTTACTGTGACTGACGATGATAACTTTGAGGCCACTGGCACTGTGAATGGCACTGCCCTCAGCGCTCAGCTGTCTTCCGAGGCTTCTCTGCCCGGCAACGTTAAAATCGTTTTCGATGTGGCTACCAATGCTGATGTTATCATTGGTTCCACCACTAAGACCTCTGTGGATGGCAAGGCTACTTTTGATTCTTTGGCTGTGACTACTCAGCCTATCACAGTAAAGGTTATCTCTCCTGATGATTCCCGTCAGGCCACCTACACCTTGACTATCACCAAGGCTGAGGACGCCAACAAGAATCCTCAGATCACTTCTGGTAAGCTGACCATCGACAAGGATAGCAACGATGAGGCTGAGTACACTGCCTCTATCTCTGGCAACACCATCACCTTCACCGTGCCTTACTCCACCACTAAGACCGACATCACTGCCAGCACGACTACCGTGTATACCTGGGCTAAGACTGCTCAGACCACTGAGCCTGCCATCACTCTGGCCACCGATCCCTTCGCAAGTGACGCTGTGAACACGGTTGCTATCACTTCCGACGGCGGCGACGTTGTCACCTATAAGCTGGTCTTCACCAAGGAAGCTGCCAAGACCGGCAAGTCCATCTCCGACTTCATCCTCACCGAGGCTACCAACACTGCCCTGGTGGAGTACAAGACCACCTATGATGTGACCGCTTCCGGCACCCAGTTCAACGTGACCCTGCCCCAGAGCGTGATTAATGCTGCTAAGACTGGTACTCAGAAGTACAACGTGAACTTCACCCTGTCCGAGGGCGCAAAGCTCTACGAAGTTGACTCCGATGTTTTGAAGGAAGTCAAGGTCGATATCGACACCGAAACTGGCGCTTTCAAGGCTGGTTCTTCTCAGATTGACCTGGTCAAGTTCCTGACCGATGGCCAGAAGTATGTGATTGCTGATGAGTACCTGGCTTACGAAGTCACTGCTTCTTCCACTCTGTCCGGTATTCAGTCCACTGCCAAGTACGACAACCACTACACTGTTTACACGGTGAAGGCCACCGGCACCAACCGTACTGGCACTGCTCTGACCTCCCTGTCCGCCAACGATGGCCTGGTCACTTCCACCATCAGCGGCAAAAAGGTCACCATCAATGTGCCTTACAGCTACGCGCAGGCTGGCGCTGACCCCTTCTTCTTTGACTTCACTGTTTCTGACGGCGCTTCCTTGAAGGCTGGTACTGCCACCCTCATCAATGGCGGCGACAAGCAGATGAGCACCGATAACAAGGTTGAGAACGCTCCTGACAATGACACTACTAACCCCGCTTTCACTGTTGCTTACAACAGCGCTGATAAGAAGTATGAGCTGAAGCTGGGCGCTACTGTCATCTCTGCTCTGACCGTTGTTGCTGAGAATACCACTTTGTCTGTTCCCTACGATGTGGAAGTAAAGGTCAACCCCGCTGAGACCGGCGCTGTGCTCACCTCTGTGAAGGTTGGCAACGCCTCCGCTTCTATCAACAACACTGCCAAGACTGTCACCGTGAGCCTGCCCTACGGCACCAACCTGGGCGCTCAGGAGCTGACCATCGAGGCTTCCAAGCTGGCTACCGTCACTGTGGGCGGCTATGCTAGCTTTGAGAATGGGGACGCTGTGTCCCTGGTTCGTCCTCTGAAGATCACTGTGGTCTCCGAAGACAACGCCACCACCAACGTGTACACTCTGACTGCCACCACGGCCAGCCAGTTCACGGACGTGCAGCCTGGCGACTGGTACTATGACAACGTGATGGACGCTGTGGCAGCCGGCATCGTGTCCGGCCGCGGCGACGGCACCT
>OLRD01001466.1_pt1 | contig 13422 bp, 12 predicted proteins | sample 1672051 | NCBI WGS metagenome assembly OLRD01 (sample SAMEA3136640, study PRJEB25190) | human gut metagenome | biome: human gut; feature: human-associated habitat; material: faeces | place: Austria | collected 2013 | reverse complement strand
ACAGGCAAACCGAGGGGCAGAGGCGCTGCGGCCTTCTGCCCTGGTTTGCCTGTTTGCAAAGCAAATCTGTAGTATGTTTGCTGCCTTCCAATGCAGCAGAAAGGCGGAGGTGATGATCACCAGCACCGACCCGGCGTTGTGCACCAGGGCCCCCACCACCGGGTTCAGAATGCCGGTTATGGCTAACAGGATGGCCAAAAAATTCAGCCCCATGGAGAAGCTCAGGTTGCACTGGATGACCACCATCATCCGCTTTGCCAGCCGCAGCAGGTGGGGAACTTCGCGGATGTCGTCGTTGACCAGGGCGATATCCGCGGCGTCCACGGCAATGTCGCTGCCAATGCCCCCCATGGCGATGCCCACCTGGGCCTTTTTCAGGGCGGGGGCGTCGTTGATGCCGTCGCCGATCATGCAGACAGGCTGGCCCCGGCCCTGATACCCGTCGATGATATCCAGCTTGTCCTGGGGCAGGCAGCTCCATTTCACCTGGCCGATCCCCAGCTGCCGGGCGATGGCTTGGGCCGCCTCTTGGTGGTCCCCAGTCAGCAGCACGGGAGTGACCCCCGCCGCCTTTACCTGGGCGATGGTCTGGGCCGCGTCAGGGCGCAGGGTGTCCGCCAGGGCGAGGAAGCCGGCCAGCTTTCCGTCCGCCGCCAAGTACACCACCGTGCAGCCTTGGGAGAGGAACTCCCCGGCAGCCTGTTCCGCCTGGGGGGAAAGGGCAACCCCCGCCTCCCGCAGAAGCGCCGGGTTCCCCGCCAGCACGTGGGTGCCCCGCACTTGGGCCCGCACCCCGCGGCCTGGAAGCATTTGGAAGTCCTCCGGCTCGGGGAGCTGTGGGTGCCCCGCTTCCTGATAGCACCGGACAATGGCCTTGCCCAGAGGGTGCTCTGAGCGGGCCTCCGCCCCTGCGGCCCAGGCATAGAGCTGAGAGGGGGAGAGGGTTGCGTCCAGACTCTTCACCTGCACTACCTGGGGCCGTCCAAAAGTGAGGGTGCCGGTTTTGTCAAAGGTGATGTGGCTCACCTTGGAGAGCCGCTCCAAAGCGTCCCCCTCCCGGACAAGAAAGCCGTGCTTGGTGGCGTTGCCAATGGCCGCCATAATGGCCGTGGGGGTGGCCAGCACCAGGGCGCAGGGGCAGAAGACCACCAAAATGGTCACCGCCCGGATGATCTCCCCCGTCACTGCCCAGGTGACGGCGGCAGCGGTCAGGGCGATCACCACAATCCAGGTGGCCCACCGGTCCGCCAGGCCCACAATTTTGGCCTTGCCCGCGTCGGCGGACTGCACCAGGCGGATCATCCGCTGGATGGAGCTGTCCTCCCCCACCCGGGAGGCCTCCATCTCAAAGGCGCCAAACTGGTTTACGGTGCCGCTGGAGACCGGGTCCCCCGGCCCCAGGTCCACAGGGAGGGACTCCCCGGTCATCACCGCCTGGTTGATGGAGGTCTGCCCGGAGAGGATGGTCCCATCCACGGGAATGGTCTCTCCTGGCAGCACCCGCAGGCGGTCCCCCACCTGCACCTGCTCCGCGGGCAGAATGGTTTCCTTCCCCTCCCGAAGCACCCGGGCGGTGCGGGGGGTGAGCTTTACCAGCCGTTCAATGCCCGCCCGGGCCCGGGCCACGGTCAGGTCTTCCAGCAGGCCGCCCAGCTGCATGATGAAGGCCACCTCTCCGGCGGCGAAGTCCTCCCCAATAATCACCGAGGCAATCAGGGCGATGGACACCAGCACGTCGGCCTTGATGTCAAATTCCGTCACCAGGCCGATGACGGCTTCTAAAACAATGGGGACGCCGCACAGCACAATGGCCACCCAGGCGGCGTCAAAGGGCAGGGGCAGCGGATGGAAGATGCTGAGAAGCAGGGAAAGGCCCGAGAGCACCAGCAGGGCCACGTCCTTCCGCGTGCCGCCCCAGTCCAGAAATTTTTGCAGCGCTTTCATGGGGAAAGCCTCCTTCGCACAGGGAGTTTGTCAGGGCTGTCTTTATAATATACCCATAGGGGTATGGGTTGTCAAGAGGGGGAAAGGGGTTCTCCCTCCTTTTCCGGAAAAAGAAAGGCCCGCCCCTCCGGCCGGCCCCTCAGTTCATGTTGGCAAAGCGCTCCACTGCCTTTGTAAAATTCTGAATGGTCTGGTCCGCGTCCCCGTGCTCAATGCCGTCCCGAACGCAGTGCTTGATGTGCCCCTCCAGCACCACCTGGCCCGCCTTGTGCAGGGCCGACTTGGCCGCGTTGATCTGGGAGAGGATGTCCTCGCAGGGCACGTCCTCGTCGATCATCCGGTCGATGGCCTGCACCTGGCCGATGATTTTTTTCAGCCGCCGGTGCAGGTTTTCCGCATCCATACATTGCCGCATAGCCGCGCCTCCTGAAAGCATTCTTTTTTTCATTATGGGGGAAAATCGGGCGCTTGTCAAGGGCGGGGGTCTCTTGTATCCATCCTAAAACCTTGCTATAATAAAGCATACTTTCTGGAAAGAGAGGCATTTTTTATGGAAAACATCTTGTCCGCCATCCGGGCGAACATTCAAACTGTGCTGGTGGGGGAGGAGCGGGCGGCCTCCCTGCTGCTGACTGCCCTGATCGCCGGGGGGCATGTGCTCATCGAGGACGTGCCCGGCATGGGCAAGACGGTGCTGGCCCGCTCCCTGGCCAAAAGCGTGGACGCCGCCTTTGGCCGGGTGCAGTTCACCCCGGACCTGCTGCCCTCGGATGTGACAGGTTTGAACTTCTTTGACCGCAAGGCCGGGGACTTTGTGTTCAGCCCGGGGCCGGTGTTCTGCAGCATCCTGCTGGCGGATGAGATCAACCGGGCCACGCCCCGCACCCAGTCCGCCCTGCTGGAGTGCATGGCCGAGGGCCAGGTGACGGTGGACGGGGTGACCCGCCGGCTGGAGCCCCCCTTCTTTGTCATCGCCACCCAGAACCCGGTGGAGACCCTGGGCACCTACCCCCTGCCAGAGGCCCAGCTGGACCGGTTTTTGCTGCGCATCTCCATGGACATGCCCACCAAGGCCCAGGAGCGCCAGATCTTAGAGCGCTTCCAGGACAGCGAGCCCCTGGAGTCCCTGGCGCCGGTGTGCTCCAAAGAGCAGATTGTGGAGCTGCAGGCCGCGGCGCGGAAGGTCTATATCCACCCCGTGCTGCTGGACTACATGGTGGATCTGGCCCATGCCTCCCGGCAGATGCGGGGGGTAGAGCTGGGGGTCAGCCCCCGGGGCACCCTGGCCCTGATGCGGGCCTCCCAGGCCAAGGCCCTGGTGGAGGGGCGCCAGTTTGTCACGCCGGAAGATATCAAAGAGGTGGGGGTGCCGGTCATCGCCCACCGGCTGGCGGTCAGCGGCATGGCGGGCTCTTCCCAGGCACAGAAAGAGGCGGCGGCCTCCCTGCTCTCCTCCGTGGCCCTGCCCACGGAGGACTGGTCCAGGTGACATGGCCGCGCTGGGGATCCTCCTCCTGCTGGCGGCGCTGCTTTTCCTCCAGTCCTTTTTGTATGACAGGCTTTGGAGCAAGGGCCTGGAGGTGAAGGTGTCCTTCCAGGAGGAGTACGCTGTGGAGGACGACACCGCCCTTCTCGCAGAGGTGGTGGTCAACGACAAGCTGCTGCCCCTGCCGGTGGTGGAAATCGACTTCCACATGGACAAGGGCCTGCGCTTTTCCGACGAAGCCAACACCGCCGTCAGCGACCGCTCCTACCGCCGGGACGTGTTCGCCCTGGGGGCGCGCCAAAAGATCACCCGCACCTTAGAGTTCCGCTGCGCCCGCCGGGGGTATTACGCCATCGGCCAGGCGGGCCTGGATGTGCGCAGCCTGCTGCTCTCTAAAAAATATGTGGGCGCCTCGCCCCAAAGCACGGATTTCTATGTGCTGCCCCGGCCCGTACCCACCCAGCGCATCCAAATCCCCTTTTCCCAGATCATGGGCAGCGTGCTCAGCCGGAAGAAGGTCTACGACGACCCCTTCGAGTTCGCCGGCCTGCGGGAGTACACCAAGAGCGACCCCATGAAGTACATCAATTGGAAGGCCACTGCCAAAACGGGGAACATGCTGGTGAATATCCACGAGTCCACCCTCTCCCAGAAGGTGGCGGTGCTGCTGGATATGGAGGGCCTGGGCGTCCAGCAGGCGGATGTGCTCAACGAGGAGGCGGTGCGGGTGGCCTGCGCCCTGTGCTCCCGCCTGCTGGAGGCGGGGGTGCGGCTGAGCGTCGCCTCCAACGGGGTGGACGTGCACAGCGGCCGCCCCCTAGACCTGCCGGAGGTCTCCGGCGCGGGCAGCGTCCTCTCCCTGCGCAAGAGCTTCGCCTGCCTTCAGGCGGGCAATGGGCTTGCGCCCATCCAGTCCTTCTTCCCAGAGGGGGACAGCAGCCTGCTGTGCGTGCTGGTCTCCCGCAGCCTGCGGGAGGACCTGGCCTGGGAGTTCGCCCAGCGGGCGGGCCAGCGGGAGTGGGTGCACATCACCCCCTGCCTGGAGGTGCCGGAAGAACAGTCCCGGCTGGGGGCGGTCCACCGCTTCTACTGGGAAGTGTGAAAGGGGGAAGAAGATGAAACGGCTGACAGATCTGGGAACGTGGCGCCAGTGGGTGCTGCGGGCCCTGGGCTGGTGCCACTGCGGGCTGCTGTACCTGCTGTATTACGGCCTGCTCCTGTGGATCTTCCAGGGCGGGGGCGCCCTGCCCCTGGGCCTGTGGAGGGGCCTGCTGGCCCTGCTTCCCCTGGCCCTGGCGGATGTGGGCGCCCTGCTTTGCCGCAAGCTGTGGCAGTTCTCCCTGTTGAGTTTGGCCCTCTGCGGCCTGACGTGGCTGCTGCTGGGCCACCCTGCGGCCATGGCGCCCCTGGCGCTGGTGTGCCTCCTGCGGGGGAAGAACAGCCTTTCCGAGGACCCGGTGGACTCCGCCCTGGACCGGCCCCTGCTCCCGGCAGCGGCGCTGTTTTTGGCGCCCTTCCTGTACAGCGCGGTGATGGGAGAGCCCTGGCTGCAAAAGGCCAGCCTGGTGTGGGCGGCGGTGTACCTGCTGCTGTGGGCCGGGTGGCATGGCTTCCGCACCATCGACCAATACCTCTCCCTCAACCGGGACAGGGCGGGGGTTCCGGCCAAGCGCATCGTGCGCACCAGCGGCCTGGCCCTGCTGGGCATGCTGGTGCTGGCGGGGGCCCTGCTGCTGCCGGCCCTGGTCACGGAAGAGGGCGTGTTCCGCATCGACCCCCAGACCCGGAAGGTCACGGTGCAGGCCCAGGTCCAAACCCCCGAAATGCCCGCCGCCATGGAGCGGCCCCAGTGGCTGGACCAGCTGGGGCAGGGGAGCGGCTTCCAGTTCCCGCCGTTCCTCAACTATCTGCTGTGGGCCCTGACGGGGGGCCTGGCAGGGGCGGCGCTGCTCTACGGGGCCTATTGCCTGCTGCGGACCTTCCGCAGTTCCTTTGTGGACCACCGGGACGTGGTGCAGTACCTGCGGGGGCCCCAGGAGAAGCCGGAGGAAGCCCCCCGGCGGAAGAGGCAGCGCCCCCGCCTGTGGGACCGTTCCCCCAATGCCCAGGTGCGCCGGAAATACCGGCGGGCCGTGCTGCAGGCCTCCAAGGAGCCCCCGCCGGTGTGGGCCGCCCCCCGGGAGATTGAGGAGGGGGCGGGCCTGCGGGACGCCCAGCTCCACCAGCTCTATGAGAAAGCCCGGTACAGCCGGGAGGGCTGCACCCTGCAGGAGAGCCGCAGCCTAAAGCGGCAGTAAAAAAAGCGCCTTGCAAAAGGCGCTTTTTTGTCAGGGCCCGTTCCAGGGCCGGTCCCATTCCCGCTGGCGGGCCAGCAGCAGGGCAACCCGGTGCAGGTCCTCTGCCGTGTGGATGAGCTCCTCCCGCCGGTGGAGCTGCATCTGTAACTCCACCGGCAGGGAGAGAAAATAGCTCCTGCTGCTGGAGCTGCCCGCCAGCAGGGCGTTTAAATCCGTATAAGCCAATGCGTCACCCCTGAAAGCTAGGGTGCCCAGCCGGGGGATTTTTATAACCGGGGGCTCAGCCCAGGCAGCGCCCTACAATCTCCCGCAGGGCGGGGTATACGGCGGGAGAGCCGGCCAGGATGGCTTGAGGCCTCTCATAGGAGAAGGCTTGACCCGGGAGGGTGTCCATGGGGCAGCCCGCCTCCCGCAGGATGACGGAAGCGGCGGCGTAGTCCCAGGGGGAGAGCCGGGCCTCGAAGAAGCCGTCGCACTGGCCCGCCGCCACGTGGCACAGGTCCAGGGCCGCAGAGCCGCTCCGGCGCAGGTCCCCGCAGCAAAGGAACAGCTCCTTGGCGGCGGCAAAGGTGGCGTCCGCCAGCTCCCGGTAATAGGGGGCGGTGCCAAACACAATGACAGCGTTTTCCAGGGGCGTCTGGGCCCCCTGAAGGGGATTCCCGTTGCAGAAGGCGCCCCCGCCCCGCACGGCGGTGAACAGCTCGCCGGTGCCCAGGTCCAGCACCAAGCCCATCACGCCCTGGCCGTCCTGGACCAACCCCACGGAGATGGCCGAGGGCTGGTAGCCCCGGATGAAGTTGGTGGTGCCGTCGATGGGGTCGATCACCCAGTTAAAGCCGGGGGCCATCTTGTTTTCCTCCTGCTCCTCGGCGAAGAAGCGGGCCTCCGGCAGCAGGGGAGAGAGGTGTTCCATCAAAAATTGCTGAGAGGCCATGTCCGCCTCCGTGACGAAATTGGCGTGCCCCTCTTTGGAGTACACCGCCGGGTGGGGGATGGAGCGCACCAGCTCCCCCGCCTGGCGGAGGATGGGCTCCGCTTTCTCTAACAGCGCCTGAAGTTCCATAAAGACCCTTCCTTTCCATTTGCTCTCCCTATCATACCAGAGAACCACCCGGGGCGCAACAGCAAAGCTGTTCGCAGTCTGTTAAGAGAGGCTTAATGAAAAACTCAGAACCTGTTCAACAGAAGTTCAAAAATGGAGGGTATTCTATAAGCACAGCAGAAGAAGAGGCCCCCAAGGGGGACACTCTTCCCCCACTTGCTTTTTTCATAGATTTTACCTCCCTCTCTCCGCCGTCCGAAATTCCCGGGCGGCTTTTTCCTTGCCTGTTTCCGCGGCGCCCCGAAAAGGGCAAACGAAAAGCGCCCCGTGGCAAACAGGGCGCTTTTTGCTGGATGGATTCCCGGCTTTAGATAACCGCCAGCAGGATGAAGTTGAGCACGAACAGAGCGGTGACCACCCACAGGATGGGATGGACCTCCTTGGCCTTGCCCTTGCACACCTTCACAATGCAGTAGGTGATAAAGCCCATGGCGATGCCGTAGGAGATGCTGTAGCACAGGGCCATGAAGATGCCCGCGAAGAAGGCGGGGATGGCCTCAGACAGATCGTCCCACTGGATCTCCTTGAAGGAGGAGGTCATCATCACGCCCACCAGCACCAGGGCGGGAGCCGTGGCGGCAGAGGGGATGGCGCTGACAAAGGTGGCCAGGAAGGCGCTCAGCGCAAAGCAGATGGCAACCACCACGCTGGTAAGGCCCGTGCGGCCGCCAGCGCCAATGCCGGCAGCGCTCTCCACAAAGGTGGTGGTGTTGCTGGTGCCGAAGATGGCGCCAATGGAAGTGGCGGTGGCGTCGGCGAACAGGGCCTTGTCCATCTTAGAGTGGAAGCCGGCCTTGGTCTCCATGGCCTTCTCGTCCTCATCGGAGAAGATGCCGGTGCGGCGGCCGGTGCCAATGAAGGTGCCGATGGTGTCGAAGGTGTCGGAAATGCTGAAGGCAAAAATGGTGATCAGCACCAGGGGGATCTTCGCCGCGTCAGCGAACAGGGAGGGCAGGCCCGCGGGGGTGAAGATGGCGCAGAAGGTGGTGGGCAGCTGCTGGCAGGCCTCTGTAAAGCTGATGGAGCTGCCCAGAGAGGTGACCTGCATGGGAATGCCGATGATGGCGGTGGCCACAATGCCAATCAGAATGGCGCCCTTCACGTTCAAAACCAGCAGCACAATGGTGATTACCAGGCCGATGATGAACAGCCACAGCACGTTGGTGTTCAGGGTGGCCATGGCGGGCACGCCAGAGCCAAAGTTCACAAAGCCCACGTTCAAAAAGCCAATGTAGGCCACAAAGATGCCAATGCCGCCGCCAATGGCGTTCTGCAGGCTGCGGGGGATGGACTTGATGATGAACTTGCGGATCTTGGTCACGGTGATGATGATGTTGATCAGGCCGCAGATGAACACCATGGACAGGGTCTGCTGCCAGGTAAAGCCCAGGCCAAAGCACACGGTGTACACAAAGAACGCGTTCAGGCCCATGCCGGGAGCCTGGGCGTAGGGCACGTTTGCCACCAGGCCCATCACCAGGGTGCCGATGATGGAGGCAATGATGGTGGCCAGGAACACGGCGCCCCAGGGCATCAGCTCCTCCTCCAAGCCGCCGGCCCGGCCGCTCAGAGTGTTGGGGTTCACCACGATGATGTAGGCCATGGCGAAGAAAGTCGTCAGGCCGGCGATGATCTCGCGGCTGACCGTGGTGCCGTTTTCCTTGAGTTTGAAGAACTTTTCCATTAACTCACCTTCCTAAAAATGTTACCGCTCAAGCGGCCGGCAGCGAGGCCCCTTGCGGGCCGCCGCCCCTGCCTTTTCTCAAAGCCGCACAGGCAGGGGGCGCCCCAAAGGCCCCGCCCCGAAGGGCTGGCGCGCGGAACACGCGCCCATAGGACGATTATACTGGGGGAAGGAAAGAATGTCAATGAATGTTAAAGTTCTTTGAACAAATATTGAATAGAGAATTTCCTGGGGAAATTTCAAGATTTTTTGTCGGGCTCTTGGGGGGCGGGGGAGTGGGCCCGCTTCCAGGCCTGGATCTGCTCCAGCCGCTGGGCTGCCCGGGCCTCGCTGCCCTGCTGGGTGGGGCGGTAATAGGTGCGCCCCAAAAGGGAGTCCGGCAGGCACTGCATGCTGGTCAGCTTTTCCTCTGTGTCGTGGGCGTACACATACCCCTCCCCGTAGTGGAGGTCCTTCATCAGCCGGGTGGGGGCGTTGCGGATGACCAGCGGCACCGGCTCTGCCAGCATGTTCTGGGCGTCCCTCTTGGCGGCTTCATAGGCTTTGTACAGGGCGTTGGACTTGGGCGCCAGGGAGAGGTACACCACGCAGTGGGTCAGGGTGACGCTGCACTCGGGCATGCCGATGAAGTGGCAGGCCTGGTAGCAGGCCGTGGCGATCTCCAAAGCCCGGGAGTCCGCCATGCCCACGTCCTCGCTGGCAAAGCGGATGAGCCGCCGGGCCACATAGAGGGGGTCCTCCCCAGCCTCCAGCATCCGGGCCAGCCAGTAGACGGCCGCGTCCGGGTCGGAGTTGCGCATGGACTTGTGCAGGGCGGAGATCAGGTTGTAGTGCTCCTCCCCGTTCTTGTCATAGAGCAGGCTCTTGCGGCTGACGCACTGCTCCAGGATATCCTGGGTAACCGTCACCGCCTCCCGCTCCCGGCGGCCGTTGAGGACCACCATCTCTAAAGTGCCCAGGGCGGTGCGGGCGTCCCCGTTGGCAAAGTTGGCGATGGCCTCCAGCATCCCCTCCTCCAGGCGGATGTCCTGGCCCCCAAAGCCCCGGGGGTCCCGCAGCGCGTTTTGAAGGAGCTTTACCAGGTCCTCCGGGGTGAGGGCCTGCAGCACAAACACCTTGCACCGGGACAAAAGGGCGGAGTTCACCTCAAAGGAGGGGTTCTCCGTGGTGGCGCCGATGAGCACAATGCTGCCCTTCTCCACAAAGGGCAGGAAGGCGTCCTGCTGGGCCTTGTTGAACCGGTGGATCTCGTCCACAAAGAGGAGGGTCCGCTCCCCCATCAGCCGGTTCTGCTCCGCCTCTGCCATGACGGCCTTGATCTCCTTGATGCCGCTGGTCACGGCGCTGAAATTGATGAAGTTGGACTGGGTCCTCCCGGCGATGATCCGGGCCAGGGTGGTCTTGCCCACCCCGGGCGGCCCCCAGAAGATCATGGAGGAGACCCGGTCCTGCTCGATAAGCTGGCGCAGCACCTTGCCCTCTCCCAGCAGGTGCTCCTGCCCCACGAACTCCTCCAGGGTGCGGGGCCGCATGCGGGTGGCCAGGGGGATGTCCCGGGGGTCCTCCCGCTCAAAGAAAGACTGCTGTTTCACCGCGTTTTCCTGCCTCCTTCTTTCTCGTCCACGGCCCGGCACATCCAGGCCAGGGCCTTTTTCCACCGGGCGTCCACGCCCTTGCCGTGGCCGCCCTTGTTCCATTCCAGCACCGTGTCCAGGCCCTTTTCCTTATAAAAGGCGTGGGCCCGGCGGGTGCAGTCCCCCACGGTGCGCAGCAGGGGCGGCCCGCCAAACTCTTCCCGGTCCCCCAGGGAGAGGTAGATCTTCTCCCCCGGCCGGGGCGGGTGCTGCTCCATGTAGTCCAGCCAGCCCGGGTACCACAGGGAGCCGGACAGCGAGCCCGCCAGGCGGAACACCTCCCCTTGGCGCTGGGCCCACAAGGCGAACAGCCCGCCCAAGGAGTAGCCCAGAATCCCCCGGCGCTGGGGCTGGGCTGCGGCGCGAAAGTTCCTCTCCAGCAGGGGCAGGGCCCTCTCCGTGAGGAAGCCAAGGTAGTCCCCGGCCTCCCCGGTGAACGCCTCCCCCTCCCGGACGCCGGGCGCGGGCCAGGGGGTGAAGTCCCGGTCCCCTTCAGCCCGGGCGAAAAACAGCAGGGCCGGGGGAAGCTCCTGGGAAAGGCTGGGCAGCTTCTCCTCCATACCCCACCCGCAGAGCACCAGCAGGGGGAGGGGACCCTCCTCCTGGGGCGCAAAGCAGGCGCAGGGCCGGCCCTCTAGAGAAAAGCGATGCAAGGCCCCCTTCACGGCGCGCCTCCTTCCCGCTTCTGGGCGGCCTTAAGGGCGCCCTGCTTTTGATACTCCCGGGGGGAGAGCTTCATCCGGGTGCGGAACACCTTGGAGAAGTACGCCGGGTTGGAGAACCCCACCCGAGAGGCCACCTCCGCCACGGTGAGCCGCCCCGCCTTTAACAGGGGAAGGCTGCGCCCAATGCGGTAATCCAGCAGGTACTCGAACAGGGACTGGCGCATCTGCCGCCGGAAAAACCGGCAGCACTCGCTTTTGCACAGCCCCACCTGCTTTGCCACATCCTCCAGGGTGATCTTCTCCCCGTAGTTTTCGTGCAGGTAGGAGAGGATGACCCGCAGGCGCTCCATCCGCTCTGGGTCAGAGGGGGGCGCGCCCTGGTCCTCCCAGTGGCGGTACAGGTCCCCCCAAATGCCCAAAAGCAGCCGCTGCACCTCCAGCTCATAGGTCTCCGGCCGGTCTTGAGAGAGCCGGTAAATGCCCTGAAGGGCCTCTAGGGCCCGGGCCTGCCAGGGCTCCTCCGGAGAGAGCCGCAGGGAGGGGAGGGCGCCGCTGCTTACAATGCGGTCCACAAACTTCCGCCGGATGACGCAGCCCTCATACCCCCCCAGCAGCCGGGGGTGGAAGGTGAGGGAGACATAGTCGCAGTCCTGGCCGCTCTCCACCCGGCAGCCAGAGTGGAGGGCGTCCGCGTTGCAGAAAAGGCCCTCCCCGGCCTTCAGCAGATAGCGGCTGTCGTTGACCCGGTAGTCGATCTCCCCAGAGAGGACCAGGGTCAGCTCTACCTCGTCGTGCCAGTGCCAGGGGAAGGACCCCGTCCCGTAGGAGGAGAGCCGCTTGCGGCTGATGTTCACCGGGAACTCATAGGTGCCGTGGGCCTTCAGCTCCCGCTTGTCCAAATTTACCCGCAGTTCCATAGAAAACCTCAATATAAGAAAAGAACAGACCAATATCCTTGTTGTTTTTCTGCCTGCATTCTCATTATAATAATAACAAAGGCAGAAAGCAACCTGCCGCGGAAAATTTTACAGGAGGTATGGCAGCATGGCGATCTTGGTATTGGGCGGGGCCGGCTACATCGGCTCCCACACAGCGTACGAGCTGATTGACAACGGTGTGGATGTGGTGATTGCGGACAACCTGGAGACCGGCCACATCGAGGCGGTCCACCCCAAGGCCCGTTTCTATCAGGGGGATATCCGGGACCGGGCCTTCTGCGACATGCTCTTTGAGAAAGAGCCCATCGAGGGGGTCATCCACTTCGCGGCCAACTCCCTGGTGGGGGAGAGCATGACAAAGCCCCTGAAGTACTACGACAACAACCTGTGCGGCACCAAGGTGCTGCTGGAGTCCATGGTGGCCCACGGCATTGACAAGATTGTGTTCTCCTCCACCGCCGCCACCTACGGCGAGCCGGAGAATATCCCCATCCTGGAGACGGACCCCACTCATCCCACCAACACCTATGGCGAGACCAAGCTCTCTATGGAGCGGATGTTCCACTGGGTGGGCCAGGCCCACGGCCTGCGCTATGTGAGCCTGCGGTACTTCAACGCCTGCGGCGCCCACAAGTCCGGCCAGATCGGCGAGGCCCACCACCCGGAGACCCACCTCATCCCCCTGATCCTCCAGGTTCCCCTGGGCCAGCGGGAGCAGGTCTCCATCTACGGCGACGACTACGACACCCGGGACGGCACCTGCGTGCGGGATTACATCCACGTCACCGACCTGGCCCAGGCCCATATCCTGGCCATGGAGTACCTGCAAAACGGCGGCGAGAGCTCCATCTTCAACCTGGGCAACGGGGTGGGCTTCACCGTGAAAGAGGTCATCGAGACCGCCCGCAAGGTGACCGGCCACGCCATCCCCGCCCAGATCACCCCCCGTCGGGCCGGCGACCCCGCCCAGCTGGTGGCAAGCAGCGAGAAGGCCAAGACCATCCTGGGCTGGAAGCCCCAGTACGACGACCTGGAGACCATTATCGCCAGCGCCTGGAAGTGGCACGAGAGCCACCCCAACGGCTACGGCAAATAAGCGGGGGGAAAAGAGCTCCATGGAAAAGATTGCCAGCTTTACGGTAAACCACCTGGACCTGCTCCCCGGGGTCTATGTGTCCAGAAAGGACCATGTGGGAAAAGAGGTCCTCACCACCTTTGACCTGCGGATGTGCGCCCCCAACCGGGAGCCGGTGATGAACACCGCCGAGCTTCACACCATCGAGCACCTGGCCGCCACCTATCTGCGCAACGAGCCCCACTGGAAGGAGAAGGTCATCTACTTTGGGCCCATGGGCTGCCGCACCGGCTGTTACCTCATCCTGGCCGGGGATTACCAATCCCAGGACGCGGTGCCCCTGGTGCGGGACACCTTTCGCTTCATCGCGGAGTATGAGGGGGAGATCCCCGGCGCTGCCGCCAAAGACTGCGGCAACTACCTGGACCAGAACCTGCCCATGGCGCGGTTCCTGGCCAAGAAGTACCTGGCCGGGGCGCTGGAGCACCCCACCGAGAAGAACCTGAACTATCCCGAATAAGCCCCGCAAGCAGCGCCGGTGTTTGGAAAAACCAAGCCACCGGCGCTTTTTGTCCGCCCCTCCAGAAAAAGGAGGGG
>OLRD01001463.1_pt1 | contig 13500 bp, 8 predicted proteins | sample 1672051 | NCBI WGS metagenome assembly OLRD01 (sample SAMEA3136640, study PRJEB25190) | human gut metagenome | biome: human gut; feature: human-associated habitat; material: faeces | place: Austria | collected 2013 | reverse complement strand
AGCTTGTCGGCTATCATGCGGGCTTTCCGTTTTCAGAGAAGACCATGCAGACACTTATGGAATACCCGTTTGATCTCATCCACTGCCATTGCCCCATTACCTCTGCCGTGCTTGCACGCGAACTGCGCGCCCGGATCCATGTTCCAACGGTTTTTACCTATCACACCAAGTTCGATATTGACATTGCAAATGCCATCCATGCGAAGCTTTTGCAGGAGGGCGCAAAAAAGCTGCTTGTTGACAATATCAGCGCTTTCGATGAGGTCTGGACAGTCAGCCATGGAGCGGGGGAGAACCTGCGCTCGCTCGGCTATCAGGGCGACTGGCGCGTAATGCCGAACGGCGTCGATTTCGCAAGGGGCCGCGTACCGGAAACAGACGTCCACGCGGTCTGCCGGGAGTTTGATCTGCCGGAAAACGTGCCCGTTTTTCTGTTTGTGGGCCGCATGATGTGGTATAAGGGCCTACGCATCACGCTCGACGCACTCAAAAAACTTAAGGACGGCGGCCATCCGTTCCGTATGGTCTTCGTCGGCAGCGGCGGAGACAAAGATGAGGTCGTGGCCTACGCCAACGAACTTGGCCTTGCGGACCGTGTGTTCTTTACCTCGCCCAAATACGACCGCAATGTCATTCGGGCGTGGTACTGCCGGGGCGATCTGTTCCTGTTCCCATCGACGTTCGACACGAACGGCCTTGTCGTGCGCGAGGCGGCAGCCTGTGAACTGGCAAGCGTCCTTGTGCGCGGCAGCTGCGCTGCTGAGGATATCACGGATGGCAAAAACGGATTTTTGATCGAAGAAAACGCAGACTCCATGGCAGCGCTGCTTGCAAAGCTTTGCCATGAGCCGGAGGTTCTGAAGCGTGTGGGCAGACAGGCGCAGGAGGAAATTTATATTTCCTGGGACGATGCTGTCCATCGTGCGCAGCGCCGCTACGAGATTGTGATCGAGCAGTATCGCTCCTGCGGTTCCGCCCACCGCCGCTTCTCTGACGACTATTATCAGTCGCTTGGCATGTGTATCGACGTGCTCAAGCGCAGCCGTGAGCGCCTGCGCGAACAATGGGACGCTTTCGCGGAGCATTTCCAGTAAAGCTGAAAAAACCTCTGCCGCCCGCGCGGGCAGCAGAGGTTTTTCTATCGTTCTGTATTTAAATATGTATCTTATTCCTTGACTGTGCCGTCTGCATTGAAGACGGGAAGCTTGTTGAGGTAGATGATGTCCTTGCGCTCCTGCGCATCGCCTTCCGCGAGAACAGCCATGCGGCCTGCGACTGTGCCGCCTGCCTTTTCAACCAACTCTTCCATCGCGCGCAGCGACTCGCCGGTGGAGATGACGTCGTCGACGATCAGCACGCGCTTGCCGCGGATCTTATCGGCCTCTTCGCCGGAGAGATAGAGGTCCTGATCGTGCTGGGTGGTGATGGAGCGGACCGTCACGTGCAGGGGGTGCGGCATGTAGACCTTCAGACCCTTGCGGGCAACAAAATACTCGCGCGCACCGGACTGGCGGGCCATCTCGTGGATCAGGGGAATGCTCTTGGCCTCGGCGGTGAGCAGATAGTCGTAGTCCTTCGGGGCGCGGGCCAGCAGCTCGCGGGCGCAGGCCACGGTGATCTCCGCGTCGCCGAACATGATGAAAGCGCCGATATACAAATCGTCGGATACCTTACACAGCGGCAGCTCCCGGTCGAGGCCGGCAATGTTCATTTTATATTTCATGCAGAATCTTCTCCTTCATGCGTTTGTCGTGTTCCCGAAGAAATATTATACCGGGCGGCCGGCAGGTTGTCAATTTCTTTCTGAAAAATGCGCGGATCCGTCGATTTTTATTTTTCGCCATTGGCGAAAAAATCTGAATTTTTGTGCAGTAGTGTGAATTTTTCGTGAACTTTTTGGCGCTGCCGCCTCTTGTTTTCGGCGGCCATATCCTCTATAATTATCCTGTCAGAAAGTTTGATGGACTGAAACTTTTTTCGGTCCACCACGAGAAAGAAAGGATGGATCTCCAAACATGAGCAATTTCTTTAAGGTCAAGGAGCACGGCTCGACCGTCCACACCGAGATCATGGCCGGTGTGACGACGTTCATGGCGATGGCCTATATTCTGATGGTCAACGCCGGCATGTTCGCAAACCTCGGCACCGTGAGCTACGGCGCGATCTATATCGCGACCGCCATTTCCGCCGTCATCGGCACAGTCCTCATCGGCCTGCTGTCGAACCTCCCGCTGGCACAGGCCTCCGGCATGGGCCTGAACGCCTTCTTCGTCTACACCGTCTGCTTCACCTTCGGCCTGAGCTATGCGAACGCCCTCGTGCTCGTCTTCGTTGACGGCATCGTGTTCGTCCTGCTGACGGTCACGGGTCTTCGCAAGATGATCTTCGACGCCATCCCGGCTGCGGTCAAGACCGCCATCTCCGCCGGTATCGGCCTGTTCATCGCCTTCATCGGCCTGCAGAACGCGGGCATCGTCGTGGACGACGGCGCGACTCTCGTCAACCTCTCTTCCTTCAACGTCTTCTCCGGCACCGCCACCTGGGCGACCATCTTCCCGATGCTCGTCACCATCATCGCGGTCTTCGCCATCGGCGCCATGTCCAAGAAGAAGGTCAAGGGCGCGGTCCTGTGGGGCATGCTCGGCGGCGCAGTTCTCTACTACGTCATCGGCCTCATCACTGTTCCTGATTTCTATGCCACCGCTGTCGCGCCCAACCTGTCCTCTGACTTCTTCGGCGCGTTCAAGGACTTCGGCACCCAGGCGTTCGGCAAGGTCTTCACCGAAGGCTTTGACTTCAGCCCGTACATCGCCGAGCACGGCATGAGCAACTTCATCGTCATGTTCCTGACCACCATGCTGGCATTCTGCATGGTCGACATGTTCGATACCCTTGGCACGCTGTACGGCGCCTGCGCAGCCGGCAACATGCTGACCAAAGAAGGCAACGTTCCCAACATGGACAAGGCCATGCTGGCTGACGCCGTCGCCACCTGCTGCGGCGCTGTCTGCGGCACCTCCACCGTCACCACGTTCGTCGAGTCCTCTGCCGGCGTTGCAGAAGGCGGCCGCACCGGTCTTTCCTCCATGGCGACCGCTGCCCTGTTCTTCATCGCGATGTTCCTCGCGCCTGTCGCGCAGCTCATCCCGACCTACGCCTGTGCCGCGGCTCTGATCTACGTCGGCGTTCTGATGATGTCCAACGTCCGCACCATCGACTGGGACGATCCTGCTGCAGCCGTTCCCGGCTTCATGACCGTCGCGTTCATGCCGCTGACTTACAACATCTCCTACGGCATCGCCTTCGGCCTCATCTCCTACGTCTTCATCAAGATCTTCACCGGCAAGATCAAGGAAATCAACGTCGGCACCTGGGTCATCACGATCCTCTTTGCCCTCATGTTCTTCCTCACCCGCTAAGTAACCTAAGCGATCTTCTTCCCGGGCGCACCATCCGGTGCGCCCGGTTTTTGTGCGCGCAGTACAAGAAAAAAGCGCGTTAAAAAACCGTGAAGTTGCCTCTTGACTTTTTCGGCCGGATTCGCTATGATACAATTTCACCAGAAAACAGGAGGCGTTGGGCATGGGCAATCAGCCGTATATCGTCGGCGTCGGCGCGGCAAATCTGGATCTCAACGGCGCGTCGTGCGCGCCGATCCATCTGCGGGACTCCAATCCCGGGCATATCAGCCTTTCCGCGGGCGGCGTGACGCGCAATGTGTGCGAGAATCTCGCACGGCTGGGCGCGGACGTGAAGCTGCTGTCGTGCGTGGGCGATGATGTGTTCGGCTCGTATATCCGCCGGTCCTGCGTGGAGGCGGGGATCGATATCCGCTATCTCCATGAGGCCAAAGGCGCGCACTCGTCCATCTATCTCTCCATTCTGGATGCGGACGGCGATATGCTGGTCGGCATGTCCGACATGCGCATCGTCCAGCAGGATCTGCCGGCAGATTACCTGCCGTCGCAGAAGCAGCTGATCCAGGGCGCGAAGGTCGTCACCTGCGACCCCTGCATGGGGGAAACGGCGCTGCTGCAGCTGCTGGACCTGTGCCAGCCGTCGCAGATCGTGTCCGTCGACCCGGTCTCCTGCGCGTATGCGCGCGTCGTCGCGCCGCTCATCGGCCGGTTCCACACGGCCAAGCCCAACCGCATGGAGCTGGAGATCCTGGCCGGGATGGAGATCCGTTCCGACGCCGATCTGCAGCGCGCGGGCGAAGTGGTCCTAGGCAAGGGCCTGAAGCGGCTGTTCGTCAGCCTCGGCGCGGAGGGCTGCTTCTATATGGATGATACCGGCGCGGTCCTGCGCCGGAAGCTGCGTCCGGCGAAGATGGTCAACGCCTCCGGCGCGGGCGATTCCTTCGCCGCCGCCATGCTCTACGCAACACTGCAGGGCTATGACGCGGAGAAAACGCTCGACTACGGCATGGCCGCCGGGATCGCGGCCGTGACGCATGAGCGGACCATCAACCCGAACATGAGCGTTCCCCTGCTGGAAAGCATCCTGCAGACATATCGTCTTTGAACCTGTACACCCATCTGAAAGGAGTTATTCATATGAATCTGAAAGACTATCTGTCCATCACCCCTGAGATCCAGGAAGCACTGGCCGCGGGCAAGCCCGTCGTCGCGCTGGAATCCACCATTCTGAGCCACGGCATGCCCTATCCGCAGAACGTGGAGTTTGCACACAAGGTCGAGGAGATCGTCCGCGCAGAGGGCGCCATCCCCGCGACGACCGCCATCATGGGCGGCAAGCTGAAGGTCGGCCTGAACGCGGACGAGCTGCTCGTCATGTGCAAGGCTGAGGGTGTCGGCAAGGTCAGCCGCCGCGACGTGGCTGTCTATCTCGCCACCGGCATGACCGGCGCGACGACCGTCGCCACCACCATGATCATCGCCTCCATGGCGGGCATCCGCTTCTTCGCCACCGGCGGCATCGGCGGTGTGCATCGCGGCGCAGAGAAGACCATGGATATCTCCGCCGACCTGCAGGAGCTGGCCAACACGCCGGTCTGCGTCGTCTGCGCGGGCGCGAAGAGCATTCTGGACCTCGGTCTGACGCTCGAATATCTGGAGACGCAGGGCGTTCCCGTTCTGGGCCTGCGCACGGACGAGCTGCCGGCCTTCTACTGCCGCACCTCGGGCTTCAAACTCGACTACAACTGCCAGGATGAAGAGACCGTTGCCAAGATCATGAAGGCCAAGTGGGACATCGGCCTCAAGGGCGGCGCCGTCGTCGGCAACCCGATCCCGGAGCAGTACGCGATGGATCCGAACTACATGAACGGCATCATCGACCAGGCCGTCGCCCAGGCGAATGCCGAGCACATCCACGGCAAGGCCATCACGCCGTACCTGCTGGCCCACATCAAGGACATGACCGAAGGCAAGTCCTTCGCCGCCAACCTCGAGCTGGCCTACAACAACGCCCACGCCGCCAGCAAGATCGCCGTCGCTTATACCAAGCTGTAAGCTGCGGACCGCCATCATCGATCGCACCCCCGGCTCCTTTCGGAGCCGGGGGTGTTTTGCGTATGGCGGGCACAGAGCCTCCCCTTCCTGGGGAGGTGGCTCGGCGTAAGCCGAGACGGAGAGGTTGCAGCAAATTTGCGACAACCTCTCAGTCAGCTTCGCTGACAGCTCCCCTGAGAGGGGAGCCTTTTCTGCTGCGGCGGGATAGGAAAACCCCCGGTTTCGGGTGGAAACCGGGGGTGGGGTGATGGAAATTAAGCTTCTTCCTCTTCCTTCTTGGCGTCTTCGATGATCTTGGCCTGGTTCATCTGCGGGACTTCCTCGTAGCGGACGAACTTCAGCGTATAGCTGCCGCGGCCCTGGCTCATGGCGCGCAGGTCGATGGAATAGGAGGTCATTTCGCCGACGGGGACTTCGGCCTCGACGATCTGATAACCGGGGTTCTCAGGATCGGGGTTCATGCCCATGACGCGGCCGCGGCGCTTGTTGAGGTCGCCGATGACGTCGCCCATGTTGCTGTCGGGGATGAGGACCTTCAGCTCGCCGATCGGCTCGAGCAGAGTCGGGCCGGCGGTGGGCAGGCCTTCCTTGTAGGCGATGCCGGCAGCGGTCTGGAACGCCATATCGGAGGAGTCGACGGGGTGATAGGAACCGAAGTACAGCGTGGCCTTCAGGAACACGACCGGGTAGCCGGCCAGAACGCCCTTGCCGACGCAGTTGCGCAGGCCCTTTTCAACGGACGGGATGAAGTTCTTCGGCACGCAGCCGCCGACGGTCTCATCCGCGAAGATCATCTCTTCGGACTCGGACTGCGGCTCGAAGCGGATATAGACGTCGCCGAACTGGCCGTGGCCGCCGGACTGCTTCTTGTGACGGCCGTGGATCTCGACCTTCTTCTTGATGGTCTCGCGGTAAGCGATCTTGGCAGGCTTCAGGACAGCCTCGACCTTGTACTTGCTCTGGAGCTTGGCCATGAGGACGGACAGCTGCATATCGCCGACACCGGCAATGATGAGTTCCTTGGTCTCGGGGTCGTTGCCGTAGGTGAAGGACTCGTCTTCTTCCTTCAGCTTGACGAGGCCGTTGGCGATCTTGTCTTCGGTGCCCTTGACCTTGGCGTAGACGGCCATCTTGTACATCGGCTCGTCATAGGTCATGCCCTTGATGCGGACGGTCTTACCCGGCAGGCCGAGGGTGTCGCCGGTCTTGACGGAGGCGAGCTTGGTGAAGACGCCAATGTCGCCGCAGCAGACCTTGGAGGTCTTGGTGTTGTCCTTGCCCTTCGGGAAGAACATGTTGCCGAGCTTTTCGGAATCGCCGGTGCGGACGTTGGCGACGGTGAGGGTGTCTTCCATGTCGCCGGAGATGACCTTGAAGTAGGAGTTCTTGCCGTACTGGTCAGCCAGGGTGTTGAACACGAACGCCATGGGGCTGCCGTTCGGATCGAGCTTGAATTCGGACTCATTGCCCTCCTCGTCGACCTGGGTCATGGGCTTGCCCTCGAGCGGGTTCGGGGCGTACTTGACGATGTTGGCCAGGAGGTTGGTGGTGCCGAGGCCCGTGTAGGCGCAGCCGCAGAAGACCGGGGTCACGCTGCGGTCACGGATGCCGGCCTTGATGCCGGTCTGGAGCTCTTCGGCGGTGAAGGGCTCTTCCATGAAGAACTTCTCCATGAGAGCCTCGTCGGTCTCGGCGACCTGCTCGTTGAGCTCGGCCATGTATTCTTCGATCTTGTCGTTGGCGTCGGCGGGCAGGGGGATCTCCTTGCCGTTGGCGTCATAGGCCTTCTTCTCGATGAGGTCGACCAGACCGACAGCGGTCTCGCCCTGCAGGATGGGGAAGGTGAAGGGGATGACGGACGCGCCGAACATCTCGCGCAGGGAATCGAGGACGTTGAAGAAGTTGGCATGCTCCTCGTCGAGCTTGGAGATGTAGAACATGGCGGGCAGGCCAGCCTTCTGCAGGTACTTCCAGCCCTTTTCGGTGCCGACGCCGATGCCGCTCTTGGCGGTCAGGCAGATGAGGCCCGCGTCAGCCACGCGCAGGGACTGCACGATCTGGCCGGCGAAGTCGAAGTAGCCGGGGTTGTCGATCACGTTGATCTTGCACTTGCTGTATTCAACGGGAATGACAGAGGAAGAGATGGAATACTGTCTCTTCTTCTCTTCATCATCAAAGTCAGAAACAGTGGTGCCGTCGGCACGCTTGCCAAGGCGGGTGATCGCCTTGGTGGTGAACAGCATGCTCTCGCACAGAGCGGATTTGCCGTCGCCGCCGTGGCCAAGCAGGCAGATGTTGCGAATGTCATTGGCAGTATAGCCCATAGTTAAAAAAACTCCTTTCTCCGGACCCAGCGCAAAACGGCGCGCTGCGCCCCTCGGCAGATCTCATTTCGCCGACTCTTAAATTCCATTATATACGAATCCCCATGGGATTGCAATTAGAATCTTGTCAAATCCCATGAAAATCTGCGAATTTTCCCGCGCCCTTATGCGCGCCCCGCCAAAAGTGCGGTCAGCAGCCCCGGAATGAGCCACAAAACCGTGTACAGAAACAGGTTCCAGCACGAGGCGGAAAAGCTGGAGCCGAGGAAGGTCAGGAAGAACATCAGCGCCGTGCCGAGCACGCTCCCGGCCAGCGCCACGATCATGGCGATGATCGCCGCGCCGCGCAGCGTCCGCGCCGAGACGACGCTCCCGGCAAAGCTCGCAAAGCTGCTGCGGGCCATGAGCGCGCCCTGCGGCCCGGTGCGGGGGATCTCCTGCGAAGACAGGCGCGCGCGCTCCTCGACGATGGGGAACTCGATATGCTCGGGCGGGATCTTGTAGCGCAGCTTGAGGAACTGCGGGGTGATCATGAAATCGCGGGTGGCCAGCACCGGCACGAGCGAGCCCGCGCGCAGAACGGCGGAAAGCCCGGCCCGGACCGACTCGGCCGGGGCGTAGTTGAGGGCGAAGACCGCGGTCAGCTCGCCGTTGACCGACAGATAGACCGCCTGCTTCAGCCGCGTCCCCTCCGGCACGCGCACGCGCATGAGCTTCATAAAGGCGATGGAGCCCATCAGCACCACGTCGCCCCGGATCGTCGCGCCGAGACCGCCGCCCTCATAGCGGCGGAAGGTGTCGACGGTATAGCGGCGGCCGTTCTGGTCGTGCATCATCTGCTCGAACAGGGGCACGAGGCCGCTGCCCGCCGTCTGCACGACGGCGTTGGCGTAGCCGATGACCATCGGCGCGGGGCGGCTGCCGTAGAGCTTCATGCCGCCCTGCGTGACGTTCTGCGGCGGGAACAGGTCCGCGTCCTCGACGATCAGGCCCGCCTCACCGGACAAGATCCGCGCGCCCTGCCAGCCGGCAATGGCCGCGCCCGCGCGGTAGAGCCGCCGGGCCAGCGCGGAAAACGGCTTGGCGTAGGCGATCAGGATCCCGGCCGGGAAGCTTGCGAGCAGCATGGCCGACCAGGCCCAGAGGAAGTGCTCGCCCGTGCGCAGCGACGTCAGGACGGACAGCGCGAGCGTCACCGCCGTCATCACCGGCGCCCAGACGCGCATGATGCGGCTGCCCGCGTCCGGCATTTCCATCTGCACGGCGAACTGCTCCGCGTCGCCGGGGGCGCGGAAGATACAGTCGTAGCCGTGCCAGGCCTTTTCCTCGCGGATGGCGGCGACGGGCTCGTCCATATTGCTGATGGCGCGCAGCGAGCGGCGGCGGGCATCATACAGCAGGTCCCTGCCCCACAGGGCAAGCAGCAGCAGGATGCTTGCGACCGTGCAGAACGGCGTGCGCCCCTCCGCCACGGCGAAAAACGCATCGGCGACGACGGCGCAGAGCGCCAGAAACAGCATACTATATTGATCGAAACGGAACCGGAGCAGCGCAATGACGCCGGACAGGCACACATCATAGCTGCACACGGCCTGCAGGAGCAGAAGCCCCAGCATGGCGGCGGAAAAGACCGCAGCATGATCGCTGAACGCGCCGGTGATGAGCGGCGTGGAGAGCACGAGCAGCAGTACCGACCCGAGGCACAGCAGCGTGCTCACCAGCAGCCGCAGCCGCGTGCCGGACGCCGCCGCGTAGAATGCATACGCGGCCTCCGGCGAGGCAAAGGTGTGCTCCGGCTGCTCCTGCGCGCGTTTTTTCCGGGCCTCTTTTTTCTGGAAGCGCTCGAGCTGGCGGCGGCGCTTTTCCGCCTGCCGCTTTTCCCGGCGCTCGGCGCGGGCAAGCTCTCTGGCCTCCTTGGGGTCCGGGGCCGGACGCTCCGGGTCGGGCTCGCCGCGGTAGGTCCAGACGGCGGGACGCTCCGGCTCGGGCGCTTTTTCTTCCTCGACCGGGGTGAAGCGGATGGTGTCGCCGCCGGCGGGCGGCTCAGCCGGCTTCTCCTCCCCTTTCGCCTCCGCGGCGGGGACCGCGAGACGGACGTTCTCGTCGGTGACAGACTCCGCAGGCGCGGGCACGTCACGCTTCGTCCAGCCGCCGAACTCGTTCATGATCTCCTCGAGCGAGTAGGCAGGCTCCTCCTGCGGCGCGTCGGCTGCAGCCGGGGTCTCAGGCGTCTTGTTCAGTTGTTCCTCGTCCTCCGGACGCCTGGTCTGTTTCATAGGCTGCTCCAAAATGAAATGTGGATAACATCATCTAAAGGCTCCCCCCGCAGGGGCCGATTCCCCCTATCAGGTGGGGGAAATGTCCCAAAGGGACAAAGGTGGTAGGGGCGCTGTCTGCGAAGCAGACTGAGAGGTTGTCTCAAATCCGGCGCAACCTCTCCGTCTCGGCTGCGCCGAGCCACCTCCCCTGGAAGGGGAGGCTTTGGGGCTGCGCATATCCAAGGCTTCCCCTATGAGGGGAAGGCATTGCGTGCGCACCGCTCAAGACTCCTCCGTTACCCTCTCTGCCTCACTGCCTCGTAGAGGAGGATGGCGGCGGCGTTGGAGGCGTTGAGGGATGAGATGCGGCCGTGCATGGGAATACTGACTTTGAAGTCGCACGCTTCTGAGACGAGGCGGCTCATGCCCTCGCCCTCGTTGCCGATGACGATGGCGGCCGGGCCCTTGAGGTCGGCCGCATAGAGGCCGGTATCGCCGTCGGCCGCGGTGCCGAAGACCCAGACGCCCGCCTTCTGCAGGTCGCGGATGGTGCTGACCAGGTTGGACACGCGGGCGACCGGCAGGTATTCCAGCGCGCCTGCCGAGGCCTTGCCGACAACAGCCGTCAGGCCGACGCTGCGGCGCTTCGGGATGATGACGCCGTGCGCGCCCGCGCACTCCGCCGTGCGGATGATGGCGCCGAGGTTATGCGGGTCCGACAGATCGTCGCACAGGACGATGAGGGGCGCTTCTCCCCTGCTTTTCGCGTTTTCGAGGATCTCGTCGACCGTGGCGTAGGCGTGGGCCGCGACCATGGCGACGACGCCCTGATGCGCGCCGGTGGCGGAGAGCTGATCGAGCTTGCGCCGGTCGGTCTCGACGACGGCAGCTCCAGCCTCCTTCGCCATGGCGGCGAGGCGGGCAAGGGCGCGGTCGGTCTCGCCGGCGGCGATATAGAGCTTGTCGATCGGGCGGCCGGCAGCGAGCGCTTCCTGCACGGCGTTGCGGCCCTCGAGCATATTTTCTGCCGCCTCCGAGGGCTCCTGCGCGCGGCGCAGGGGCGGGCGGCGGTCATTGCGGTTCCATTTTTTCTGTTCCATGATCTCTCCAGCTTCCGAGTGATTTCGTCAGAATTTCTTCTCATAGTATTTCATGGTATAGTATAACAGCTTCTTCGGCAAAGCTCAATCCCAATCTCACAATTCACAGAAAATTTACCGCCCCGCCGCGGGTTCTTTCTTGTAAAAGCCGGGCGGGTGTGATAAGATTTGAAAAAGGAAAAACAATACTAAATTTTCCCATGTTTTTCGCAGAAAGAAGGTGCGTTTTTGAATAACGACCCAAAGGGCAAAAAGCCGCAGGACAATAAGCCGCAGAACAATGACGACGGCCGTCAGGGCCGCCGGATCGTCTTTTTGATGGTCGCGGCGCTCATTGCCACGCTGCTCATCAATTCCGTCTATACCTCCATCGCCAACGCCTATCTGTCGGAGATCCCGTACAACGAATTCCAGGAGTATCTCGACAAGGACGAGATCGCGGAGCTGGAGTTCCAGTCGGACCGGATCGTCATCCTGACGCGGGAGGAGGCCAAAAAGCCCGCTGCGCAGCAGCGGATGTACTACACCGGCATCATCCCCAACTACGATAATTCCGAGCTCAAGGCGCAGCTGGACAAGCAGGGCGTCATCTACAACACCGAGATCGTTGAGCAGGCCAGCCCCATCGTGACCTTTGTCGTCACATGGCTGCTGCCGGTCATCATCATGTACGCGCTGTTCAGCCTGCTGATGCGCAGCATGTCCAAGCGCATGGGCGGCGGCATCGGCGGCATCGGCGAGAGCAAGGCCAAGGTCTACATGGAAAAGTCCACCGGCGTCACGTTTGCCGACGTCGCCGGTCAGGATGAGGCCAAGGAATCGCTCGTCGAGATCATCGACTTCCTGCATAACCCGCAGAAATACGCCGCCATCGGCGCAAAGCTGCCGAAGGGCGCGCTGCTCGTCGGCCCTCCGGGCACCGGCAAGACGCTGCTGGCCAAGGCCGTCGCGGGCGAGGCGAACGTGCCGTTTTTCTCCATCTCCGGCTCTGATTTCGTGGAAATGTTTGTCGGCGTCGGCGCGAGCCGCGTGCGCGATCTGTTCCAGCAGGCAGCGAAAGTCGCCCCGGCTATCATTTTTATTGATGAAATTGACGCCATCGGCCGCACGAGAGATTCCAAATTCGGTGGCAACGACGAGCGCGAGCAGACACTTAACCAGCTGCTGGCCGAGATCGACGGCTTCGATTCAAGCAAGGGCGTCGTGATCCTGGCGGCGACAAACCGGCCTGAGATTCTCGACAAGGCACTGCTGCGTGCGGGCCGCTTTGACCGCCGCATCATCGTTGACCGGCCCAATCTCGCCGGACGTTACCAGACGCTGCGCGTCCACACGAAAAATATCAAGCTGGCCGAGGATGTCGATCTGCACAAGATTGCGCAGGCGACTGCAGGCGCGGTCGGCGCGGATCTGGCAAACCTCGTCAACGAGGCGGCGCTGCGCGCCGTGCGCATGGGGCGCAAGGCTGTCAACCAGCAGGATCTGCTGACGTCCTTTGAACTTGTCATCGCGGGCACGGAGAAGAAGGGTACCGTTCTGACCGACACCGAAAAGCGCATCGTGTCCTATCATGAGGTTGGCCATGCGCTGGTTGCCGCGCTGCAGAAGCATTCGCAGCCTGTCTCCAAGATCACGATTGTCCCGCACACCTCCGGCGCGCTGGGCTATACCATGCAGATGCCGGAAGAAGAAAAATTCCTGTCCAGTAAGGAAGAACTCATCGTCGAACTCCAGACCATGCTGGGCGGCCGCGCTGCAGAACAGGTCGTCTTCGGTATTGCCACGACCGGTGCGTCGAACGACATTGAGCGCGCGACAGAACTGGCCCGTAAGATGGTCACGCAGTACGGCATGAGCGACCGGCTTGGCCTTATGGCGCTGTCCACTGTCTCAAATCCGTACCTCGACGGCAGCACGATGATGAACTGTGCCGATTCCACCTCCTCTGCAGCGGACGAAGAAATCCACAAGCTGCTCATGGACTGCTACGCGGATGCGAAAAACATCCTTGTCGAGCACCGTGCGCTGCTGGATGAGATTGCAATGTACCTGCTGAGCAAGGAGACCATCACGGGCGACGAGCTCATGCAGTATGTCGATGCCGACAAGCGCCTGCGGGGGTCCAGGCAGGAGACCCTGCCGGAAGCGGAGGCGTAAGCCATGGATCTGGCTTCCATCAAGAAATTTTTTGCATCCCTGACGCTGCAGAAGCTCGTCCCGGTCATCCTCATCGTCGTGATCGGGCTTCTGCTCGTCAAGCTGCTGCTGAAGCTGTTTGACCGCGTGCTCGAACGTTCCCGGCTGGAGCGGACGATGTTCTCGTTCCTGCGGGCGGTCATGCGCG